>JGI24724J26744_10002924_pt1 | contig 11195 bp, 7 predicted proteins | sample Cruoilmetagenom7_FD_26744 | JGI IMG/M metagenome (IMG submission 26744)
TTATCCAGCTCTATCTATTATTCAGGTTGTTTTGTTTCCTTGAGAATGCTTGAGTGGTGGTGTTCACATTCTTTTTTACAGCAATTACGACTTTCATTCTTCATATAATTCCCGAAATGATGTAAGTAAACATACCTGCCAACAGGATTAAAATACTGCTGTACAGGATCAACTTGCCAATCACTTTACCTTCTTTCCCGCTTAATCCTACTGTGCTGCAGCCGAGAATGACTTTGGCTGGCGCCATTATGCTCCCCAAAGCGCCTCCGGTGGTTTGTGCTGCAAGGATCAAGGCGACGGAAAGGTTTACAAGTTTGGCCGTTTGCATTTGAAGATTGCCAAATAATACGTTGGAATTATTATTGCTGCCGGTGATAAACGCGCCCAACGCGCCTATGAAGGGGGAAACGATCGGGTAAATTTCCTGGCTGAAAACACGGCTTATACCTACCGCAAGCACATTCGTCATTTGGGCATGGTTCATAACCACAGCAGTTCCTACAAGTGAAAAAATCGCAATGGAAGTATTCAAGGATCTTTTATAGGAATCAAAAGCAATCTCGATTATTTCATTACCATTCAAGTATGCTTTCTTTTTCAGGAGCAAGAAGGACAGCAAAGCACTGATCGTAATGATAGTACCAGGGTGAAGGAACAGGTTGATCTTTTTGCTCGTCTCTGCTGGTGTAATGAAGCCATAAGATGTGGATAACTGTGGGAATTGGAAACTTATTACGTATGGTGCAAATAGCTCCCTGATGGGAGAGCAAAAATTGAAAATAATTATCAGAGTAATTAAAAGTACATACGGGAGTAGAGCGATAAATAAATGATTTAGCTCCTCACTTTTTATCTTTTGCAGATATTCTCTACTATATTTAGAAAAGAATCGCACATATAGAAATCCAAACAACAGGCTTACCATTGANGGGAGTGTAACCGCAATGACCCACAGACCATTCGTTGCGAGAAAATATTGACCGATGGATAGAATAAGTGAGGTCATAAGGGTAAGTGGAAGTGCCTTGAGAAAATATTTTTTTCCGCCAGCCAGGTAAATCACAAAGAGCCCACAAAATAGGGATGATACTCCCAGCAATAGTGCTGTAAATGGAGCGAGGTAATCTGCGGTTAGCCCGGTAACAGCCATCAACGTAATAAACGAACTGCCCATAGAACCGAATGTAACCCCCCAGCCATGCCCAATACTGGTGATTACAACTGAAATGGTTGGAGAAAAACCAGCGCTTACCAGCAAGGGGGCAGATATGGCAACTGGAACGCCAAACCCTCCCATCCCTTGTAAAAAGGAAGGAAAAAGCCAGCCGAGAAAAATACCCAGGAATGCACGGCTCTCGGTAAGTTCTGCAAGGAATTCCCCAATTATTTGAATAGTGCCAGCCCTTTTTGTAACTTGATAAAGGAACATTGCTCCCCAAATAATAAGAAGGACATCTAATGAGAGAAAAAAAGCTTTGATATACGTATATTGAATGAGTTTGAACGAGGCTCCGAAAAAGATTGATGCGATTAACTGTGTTACCAACCAGGTAAACATACCGGCTTTACTTCCCCCCCAATTAATTACTGTCATAAGCAGGAGGACGAGGATTATAGGTAATAAGGCTAACAACCAGATAAATGTATTAATCGGAGCCACTGAGTAATTATATTACTTGAAACCAAATATTTTATTTTTTATTAATATCTGAATTTGAATTAATTTGGTATATTACTGGGGGCAAAAATGCTTATGGTAAAATCCATACTTGGTGCTTTTTTGTAAATATTTATTATTTTTAATATCTCCGGAGGAAATAAATGTCAGAAAAAAAATGGGTTTACCTTTTCAATGAAATTGAAGAGGCAGAAAAATACACGGGCTCTTGGGACGGAGTGCGCGGATTAATGGGGGGAAAAGGCGCGAACTTGGCCGAAATGACTCGAATTGATGTCCCAGTTCCACCTTTCTTTACAATGACCACAGAAGCATGCAATGCGTTCCTGGCAAATGATAATCAATTCCCTGCGGGGATGTGGGAACAGAGTTTAGAAGCGTTGAAAGGCGTTGAAAAAGCAGCTGGAAAGAAATTTGGTGATCCAGCGAATCCTTTGCTTGTATCCTGCCGTTCTGGCGCGAAGATGTCTATGCCTGGCATGATGGATACAGTCCTGAATATCGGGCTCAATGATGCCACAGCTGAAGGTATGGTGAAGATTACCGATAATGAACGCTTTGTTTACGATGCTTATCGCCGGCTGATCGCGATGTTTGGCGCGGTGGTGTTAGAGATCAAAGACAAAAAGTTTGAGACCGTGCTTGAGGAGGTCAAGAAAGCAAAAGGTGCGGAAGCAGATACTGACCTTACCGCGGGTGATCTGAAAGAATTGGTTGAGAAATTCAAGAAAATTGTCAAATCTGAAAAAGGGTTTGATTTTCCACAGGATCCTGTTGAACAGATGCGCCTTGCGACCGAAGCTGTCTTCAGCTCATGGAATGTGAAACGGGCGGTTGATTACCGAAAAGCTGCCAATATTCCTGATGACCTGGGTACGGCCGTGAATATTTGTACAATGGTGTTTGGCAATGCCGGCTGGGAATCCGGTACAGGAGTTGCCTTTACACGCAACCCGTCAACAGGCGAAAAGGTACTATTTGGTGAATATCTTATGAATGCCCAGGGTGAAGACGTTGTCGCTGGTATTCGAAATGCCGAGAAGATCGAAACGATGGTCGAAAAACTCCCCGATGCGTATAAACAATTTGTAGATATTACCCAGAAATTAGAAAAACATTATAAAGAAATGCAAGATGTGGAGTTCACCATTGAGAATAAGCAATTGTGGATGCTTCAAACCCGCAATGGTAAAAGAACTGCCAGCGCGGCTGTCAAGATTGCGGTTGATATGGCAAATGAGGGAATGATCACGAAAGAAGAAGCGGTCAACCGTGTATCGCCTGATCAGGTTGATACTCTCCTGCACCCGCAGTTCCTTGGCGACACACTACAAAAAGCAAAAAAATCTGGCAAGCAGTTTGCCAGTGGTGTTAACGCTTCACCGGGCGCAGCTGTTGGCCAGATCTATTTTGACGCGGATACCGCAGAAAGAATGGCAAAGGAAGAGAACCAGGATGTGATCATGGTCCGTCCATTCACGAAACCGGATGATGTGCATGGAATGTTGGCTTCTAAAGGCATTCTAACAAGTGAGGGTGGAGCTACATCGCATGCAGCCGTTGTCGCACGGCAGTTTGGTGTTCCTTGCGTCGTTGGTGCTTCAATGGTACGCATTGATATGAAAAAGCGTCAATTGGAAGCGAGTGGAGTTGTCGTAAAAGAGGGCGAGTGGATATCAGTAGATGGCGGCACTGGTGAAGCTTTCTTGGGAAAGATCGATGTGACCGCTCCTTCACTGGAAGAACAAACGGACTTGATGACACTGCTCGATTGGGCAGATGGCATTTGCGCGCAGTCCGGCATTCGAGATGTACCTGATGGATGGCCAACTACTGGCTTACAGGTTTGGGCAAATGCTGATTATCCCAAAGATGCCCAGCGTGCCCGTTCATACGGCGCAAAAGGAATTGGACTCTGCCGCACAGAGCACATGTTCTTTGAAACGGAACGTTTGCCCGTTGTTCAACGCATGATCCTGGCAAAATCATCACAAGAGCGGGTAAAGGCACTCAATGAGCTGCTCCCGCATCAGCGTTCTGATTTTGAAGGATTATTCGAGGCGATGGATGGTTATCCAGTTATTATCCGCCTAATTGACCCGCCGCTGCACGAGTTCCTGCCTTCCGAAGAATCATTATTGGAAGAAGTGATCACAATGCGCGTGAAAGGTGAAAAGGATGGCTTGGCAGAAAAAGAATCTATGCTGGAAAGTGTTAGATCTATGCACGAATCCAACCCTATGATGGGTATGCGCGGCATCCGCTTGAGTATTGTGATGCCTGAAATTGTAGAAATGCAAGTACGCGCGATCTTCGAAGCTGCAGCCAATATGAAATTGAAGGGTGTGGACGCGAAACCTGAAGTAATGATACCGCTGACAGGCCACATCAATGAATTAAATCATATTCAACCGCGCTTGATTGAAATCGCGAAACAGGTCATGAAAGATAAGAAGATTGAATTTGAATATAAATTTGGTACTATGATTGAGATCCCCCGTGCCGCACTCACAGCCAGGGAAATTGCTGAAGTTGCAGAATTCTTCTCTTTTGGAACGAATGACCTGACCCAGATGACCTTTGGGTACAGCCGTGATGACGCGGAACGCAATTTCTTGGTGACCTATGTGGAAAAAGGTATTCTCCAGGTGAATCCTTTCCAATCCGTTGACACGGATGGCGTTGGACGATTAATGGCTATGTCTGTCAAAGAGGGGCGTGAAACCCGCACGGACCTGGAAGTTGGTATTTGCGGTGAGCATGGCGGTGATCCGGCGTCAATTGATTTCTGCCATACAATCGGACAGAATTATGTTAGCTGCTCCCCATTCCGTGTTCCTGTTGCCCGCCTGGCGGCAGCACATGCGGCTTTGAAATATGCACCAAAAAAATAATGAATAACTAAGGGATACGATAGAAACCGCGGAATTAATCCGCGGTTTTTTTATTGGATACGGGTGTAGATCAACTTGTAAATATTCAGGAATTCCGTGATTTGCAGCAGGTAATTTTGCGTTTCTTGAAAACGGATCACTTCCAAGAAAAGATCTGGATCATCGTTAGAAAGCGCCAGCCATGCTTCAGCGTTTCCCGGACCAGCATTGTAGCCTGCGAGCGTGGCTTGAAAATCACTGTTTAGGTAATCCTTTACATGGCTGAGGTAAAAAGCGCCCAGTGTTAAGCTCACTTCAGCGCGAAGCAGATCGCTGTGCTCATAATTAGGGGGCCATTTCAGAAGATCAACATTCTCTTGGCCGGTAGTGGGCATGATCTGTGCTAACCCGCTTGCTCCTGCCGCAGAGTAGATATAGGGGTTGAACATGCTCTCCTGCCGCACAAGCGCGAATAGGAGAAGCGGTGGGACATCAAACTCTTTTGCTGCTGAAACGGTTAATTCCCGGAAATAAGCGCCAAATCGAATGTGCGTGAAGTAGATTGGGGTTGATAGGGATGACAAATCATCCATTCCAGCCATGTTCAGGATATTTCGGCAGGCATATATTGCTGGTTGATATAATTGCAGATCAATCAGGAAATTCATCAGCCGGTATGTATTTATGACATCCGTCTGCAATTCTGCGCGGAGTAATTCAGCTTCATTGATCGCGTTTTGGTACAACCCGAGGTCCCAATACCCCTTTATTTTTTGGATTTTAGGATTATTTTCCAATTCTCCTAACTCGGAAAGGTCGATTTCAGGAGAAATGCTGAATGTTTCTCTCATCCATTCTTCAGCTTCCCGCTTTTCAAGATTAAGATCGTACCCAAGGTCATAATTTTCATCCAAAGAAAACGGCGGCAATCCCTTTAGGAGTTCAGAATTGCGGATGCTGTAATAATCGGTTGGATCAGATAATTCACCCTGCCTCCAAGCATTCTCTGCGTTTTCGCCATCATTCAATGCGTGATAGCATTTCCCGATCCACAAGTAGGCTTTTGCTTTTTCGTTTGGGGAAGTGGCTAAAACAAGGGTGCGTTGAAAAACCGAAAGAGCATCTTCATACCGGTCTAAACGAAAATAAGAAATACCAGCAAGGAAAAGCGCGCGGTAGCTTTGGCTGTCAGAAGGATATTCATTCATCATGCGCTGCCAAATATTTGCGGCGCCCTCAAGATCTTCACTGCGTTCAAGGATACGCCCAGCCTCATAGAAATGAAGCGGCGTCAGGGGAGGTTGGTGCTGCATTTACAAAGGAAAGCAGTGTATCAGCCGCGTTGGTATATTCATTGAGAACTGCCCACTGCACATATGCTTTTTCATCCCATGCGGATGTCCAATATGGATTTCCCGGGTAATTAGATATCAATTCATCATATGCGGCTACAGCATTTCTGGGGTTTCCCGCGAAATAATGGCTGAGGCCTAAAAAATAATCCGCCGAACCATCATTATTATCCGGGTTGGAATCCAAATANCTTTGAAATGCCTGAATAGCGTAATCGTATGATCCAGCATAATAATTAACCCTTCCACGCAGGAATTCATCCACGGGAACGNCGTCGTTGACCAGGATAGTAAGTGCAGTAAAAGAATCATATGCTTTGGGAAACTTGATCACTGAATCAAGGAATTGAGTGTAGGCTTCATTCATCAATCCTAAAGATAAATAAGCCTGTCCGGANAATAGATTGGCGGTTGAGCGAGTGTAATCATCCTGTGCCGTGTTATACACGCTGTTGAAATACTGGATGGCTGTGGTGTAGTCCTCCAATCCATCGTACGCTTTTCCGATCTGGAGATTGATGTATTGCTGATCATAATCAGGATCTGCCAACAAAGCAGCCTGGTAATTAAAAATCGCCTGGTCGTAATCTCCGGCAGTTAAGGCAGTATCCCCAATATTTTTATACACATAAGAATCAATCAGCCCGGGTTTATGTTCGATATATTTTGAATACGCGTTTATTGCCTGCTGGTATTCTTCGATCTCTTCGTAGGCCAGCCCCACCAGGAAATAAGCATTTGCGAGAAATTCAGTGTCCGGATATTGGCCGAGTATGCGGTTAAATGCATCAATGGCAGCATAATANTCTCTTTNAAGNAAATANGTGCGTCCGAGTCCATATAATGCCCTGGACTGCAGCTCAGGTTCACCGCTGTTTGTAAATGCTTCCTGATATTCCAGATGTGCTTTATCAATTTCACCCGCGAACAGCGCTTCATCGGCAGATGCCAGTTGGTCGGCTGGCAGTACCATAGGGGTGGGGGTTTTCTCCTCAACGATATCAAAAAACTGTTGAATCTCATCCTTAATAGTTCCATCAGAGGTCATATTTTCTGCTTCGGATATAAAATTAAATGGAATTACGCAGGCGGTGTATAAAAAGAGAAGAGTGATCCCTAACAACAGATTTCGTTTTTTCATACCCAGTTTATAGTATGGCTTATGGATTGTGTCAACACTTTACAATTGCCCTTTCTCATGCTAAACTGATGTGGTCAAGCATCAAAGCGCTCGCGGATGAGCGCGTTTTTTTTGGAGAATGATCAATGCGTACACTCGAATGGGATAAAACCACACAGCGATTGAAGATGATAGACCAAAGGGTGCTGCCCTCTACCTTTTCGGTTATCCATTTAGGATCTTATCAGGAAGTATCTGATGCTATCAGAAATATGACCGTACGCGGTGCGCCGGCAATTGGTGTGGCGGCAGCTTATGGTATGGCCTTAGCCGCGTTGGGTTCCCAATCGNCAACTCTTGATTTGGTCAGGGCTGACCTGAAGAAAGCTGCCCAAATCTTAGAGGCATCCAGGCCAACGGCGGTGAATTTGCCATGGGCTTTAAAGCGGATGCTCAAGGTTGCTGACCAATATTATGATAATGTTCAAAAACTCCGTTCTGCTTTACTATCTGAAGCACATGTGATGGCAGATGAGGATGTGGAGGTCAATAAGAGTATCTCCGCATATGGGGCTGAGCTTATTGAAGATGGGGATACAATCATACACCACTGCAATACCGGCGCGCTTGCAACCGTGGACTGGGGGACGGCTTTGGGTGTAATACGCATGGCTTTTGAACAGGGTAAGAAACTGCATGTACTGGTAGATGAAACCCGTCCGCGGTTGCAGGGCGCTAGGCTGACCGCATGGGAACTTTCACAGTATAAGATTCCCTACGACATAATCAGCGATAATTCCGCCGGATATTTCTTGCGCAGTGGGATAGTGGATAAAGTCATCTTTGGTGCGGATCGGGTTGCACGGAATGGGGACGTTGCAAATAAAATCGGTTCCTACATGCTCGCGTTGGCAGCCCATGCAAACAATGTGCCTGTTTATAGCGTGTTTCCTTTTTCAACCGTAGATATTGAGTTAGAATCAGGTAACCTNATACCTATCGAAGAAAGACCGCAGGATGAAGTGCTGAACCTGAAATTGCATGACCGTTTAGTCACACCAAAAGACGCCAGTGCCCGCAATCCCGCGTTTGATGTTACCCCGCATGAATTGATAACAGCTTTCATCACAGAAAAAGGAGTCATTTATCCGCCCTTTAAAAAGAACCTTGTTGATAAAATGCGAGGGTTATAAGGAGTCACAATTATGTCAATCATCTGCACTGGTTCGATTGCGTATGATTACTTGATGTCCTTTCCGGGGTATTTCAAAGATCACATTATCCCGGAAAAGTTAGATTCAATCAGCTTATCTTTTCTTGTTGATACAATGGTGCGCCAGCGAGGAGGAACTGCGCCGAATATNGCATTTACGATGGCTTTGTTAGGGGAAACGCCCAAATTAGTGGGAACTGTTGGAGAAGATTTCGAAGATTACAGGNCGTGGCTTGACAAACAAAGCGTTGATACCTCACTGGTTAAGAGAATAGACGGTGTTTTTACCGCATCTTTTTTCGCGAATACAGATCTTTCCAATAACCAGATTGCTAGTTTTTACACTGGTGCGATGGCGCATTCTAAAGATCTCTCCTTAAAAGACATCAATTTAACGGTAGATGATTTAGTTTTGATATCTCCTAATGATCCCACAGCGATGTGTAAGTATGCGGCTGAATGCAGAGATTTAAAGGTACCGTATTTATATGATCCGGGACAGCAGGTTGTCCGCAGTGCTCCTGAGGAAATCAAGGAAGGGATTCTCCATGCGCAAAGCCTTTTCATTAATGAGTATGAATATGAATTGATCCAGAAACATACCGGCATGCGTGATGAAGACATCCGGGGTGCAGTTGGCTATGTGGTGATAACCTGTGGCGACCGTGGATCAGATATCTGGGTAAAAGATGAGCATTATCATATTCCAGTCGTTGAACCAAACACAACGGCTGACCCAACCGGTGTGGGCGATGCATTCCGCGGCGGTTTTGTCCGTGGAAAACAACTGGGTTTTGATTGGCAGACCTGCGGACAAATGGGTTCATTAGCTGCGACGTATTGTTTAGAAAAACGGGGCACACAGAACCACCGTTATACGCGTGTTGAGTTTGTCCAACGTTACCGAAAGTACTTTGATGATAGCGGGGCGTTGGATGCGTTAATAGAAGAATAATTATTGAAAGGAATAAAATGGATAAATTTGATATAAAAGATATCAACCTGGCTGAAGGCGGAAGGCTGCGAATGGAATGGGCAGAGCGGGAAATGCCTGTGCTGCGTTCTATAGAGGAACGTTTTAAGAAAGAACAGCCGCTAAAAGGAATGCGCGTTGCTGCGTGTTTACACGTTACCACTGAAACTGCAAATCTAATGACCACATTGCAGGCTGGAGGTGCAGAAGTAGTTCTCACTGCATCCAATCCGCTCTCCACTCAGGACGATGTGGCAGCTGCCTTAGTGTCATTTCATGAGATCCCAACTTTCGCGATCAAAGGTGAAAGCAATACCATTTACTACAAACATATCAATGCCGCGTTAGATCACAAACCGCATCTTACAATGGATGATGGAGCGGATGTGGTCAGCACGCTCCATAAGGATCGCCGTGAATTGTTGGATAATGTTATTGGCGGCACAGAAGAGACCACAACTGGTGTGATTCGCTTGCGTGCGATGGCGCATGATGGCGCATTGAAATACCCCATCATTGCGGTAAACGATGCGATGACCAAGCATTTTTTTGATAATCGCTATGGTACCGGTCAATCCACCCTGGATGGTATCATCCGCGCGACCAATGTACTCCTCGCCGGAAAAACATTTGTTGTTGCTGGCTACGGTTGGTGCGCTCGCGGTTTAGCTATGCGGGCAAAGGGATTGGGAGCGAACGTGATAGTAACTGAAGTGGATTCGCTGAAAGCATTGGAAGCGGTGATGGATGGCTTCCGCGTGATGCCAATGATGGATGCGGCAAAAGAAGGAAATATATTCTGCACACTGACTGGCGATATGAACGTGATAGATAAGCACCATTTTGAAGTAATGAAAGATGGCGCGATCATTTCCAATTCTGGACACTTCAATGTGGAAATTAATATTCCAGCGTTGGAAGAAATGGCTGCCTCAAAACGATTGGTGCGCCCCTTTGTAGAGGAATATACCCTGAGTGATGGGCGCAGACTCCATATTCTTGGTGAAGGCCGCCTGATCAACCTGGCAGCTGCTGAAGGGCATCCGGCAAGCGTGATGGATATGTCATTCGCGAATCAGGCGTTGAGTCTTGAATATGTGGTCAAGAATGCGGACAAACTTGAAAATAGGGTATATGGTGTCCCTGTAGATATTGACCTTGAGATCGCCCGCTTGAAATTAGAGGCGATGGGTGTCAAAATTGATACGTTGACAGAAGAGCAGGTGAAGTACCTGAATTCTTGGGAACACGGTACTTAGGGAAAATCAAGAGACTGTGATCTTCACGGTCTCTGTTTATTTAATTTAAATGCATAATATTGTTATGATTGGTATAAATCCAGCATAATATGGAGTAAGTCGCTATCTGTTGCAATTAACCAGCATCAGCTGGTTGTGGTTTGCTTCGATAAAACTTGATCGAATTGAAAAGTTCAACCAATATTGACAATAGGATCAATATTAAAATGATCACCAGCCCTAAATTGGCCATTCTTTCCATGCTGTCTGAAAGATCAAGAGGAAATACCTCCCGAAACACATACACGGAAATCAGGGAAAAAACATTTGCGAGTGCCTGCATAAAACTGCGGAACCACTTTCGGTCAAATACCATGAAGACAAAATGAGTAAAGATCGATACACCTAACGATAAATTAACTGCCCAAAGGCACTCTGAAAATCGTTCTGTCAGATAAGGCACATTCCAGTTAAGCAAGTTGTTAGCAGCGTACATCATTACAAAATTGATCATAATAGAAAAAAAATATCCAAAGCGCCTGGCCCCAGAAGGCATTTTTGTTTCAGCCATTTGTCTTTCCTCCTGACAATATGAATAGATTGTCTAATCATAACAGATGCTATAGCATGTTAATAATATTTGCTTGCATTGGCAATCCCCCGCGTATATAACCATAGTACCTCTTTCTTTACCCAACCATATAAAATATAATCGTGAAATCATCAAACAACTTCAATGCAAAAATAA
>JGI24724J26744_10002925_pt1 | contig 11191 bp, 8 predicted proteins | sample Cruoilmetagenom7_FD_26744 | JGI IMG/M metagenome (IMG submission 26744)
TTTTTTGACCTGTCAGCAATTAATTGATTTTTCTGTGAATGAATTATTTGTGCACTAAGTTTGATTGAACCCGTGTCATCGTGAAAAAAGATCTTCATTTTTAAGACGTTTTTTGCCGGCTCTTTTTTGGTATGCCGGAGCTAGGCAAAGAAGCCTTCGGTATTCTGCGCTGTTTTTTACCTGAGTAGTGGCAGTAGTTCAGAGAAAAGGCCGTGACTGGCGAGGGGCTGTCTGGCATGAGCGTCTGAAGATCTCAGGGGGAAGGGTCGTGAGCGCGTCAAAGAATGGGCCTTCTGAGGAGGAGTCGAAAACCCTCTCTGCACTGACTTGTTAACGAATTAACTCTGCTACCGGTGGGTCTACGGAAGTCGATTTGGATAGGTTTGTCCACCTCGACAAGTGTAGTGCTAACTGGTTCGGACCAGTAACCGGCGATCGTTTCCGGGCAAAAGTATATGTGCCTGAGAAAAATCCGAGAGAGGTAACCTGGGGACCTTTCCTGCAATCGGGTTTTCCAGAGGAGATCTTAGAGCTTGGAAGCAATATCTCGTTTTCCGCTTTACTGATTGTGTATGCGGACCGAAAAGGGCCTTGCCTTTCGGACGATGACTTGATATTTGCTTTTTCCTTTGGCCAACAGGGCCGTTTTCTGCTCTGTGAGAAGGCTTATGTGCGAGGATATGGGTTGAGGGTTGCCTTAAGCCCCATGCTTCCACTGACCACCGAGAGTAGCTTACAACTCCGTTCTGCAGATACGAAACATCAAATCAGTACAAAGGTGCAATCGAGAAGACAAGCAAGTCGCCCATCGGACTTTGGGATTTTCAATATCAACCGGCTGAGTGAGATCTTGAAGGGTGTGACCGTTGTCCCAGATGACATCGACAGGTGGGGCAATAGAGCCGGTGGCAGTGATTCCCTCAGGCTATGTGGTTGTTCCATCACATTTGGCGGGCTTGGTGATATGTGTCGATCTATTGACAGTGTTGCTGNGAGTGCTGATTATAAAAACACTTCGATTGAATTGACAATATAAAGCCGGTTACTGCTTCTGTAGTGAAAAGCCGTCTTGAAGAAGAAGTGATATTGCGGCTACAAGAGGGAGAGACTGAAAGTTTGGAATTGTCTCCCCCTGATATTATCGACTCGGATCAAATTGCCTCTTTTGAATTTCATTTCTCTTCTTCAAAAAGACGGAAAAATCCTGTCACTAGCTACCCTGACTTGTGTCTCAATGATTACCTTGGGGAAGTTGACTCAAGGAGTAAAAGACAAAATCTTCGTTCGGATATACTTTCTCGGCATTCTGTTTATGCTATTGACAGCGATGGCACCGAGGCAGGCCATTGGGCAGTATGGAAATGTCTCTTCGGAGAATTCAAACTGGACGGGAAATCCTATATTCTCGATGAGGGTGAATTTTTCGAAGTTGCTTCTGACTATATTGCGGACCTGAATGCCGCGATTGACGGAATTCCGGAATCTTCTGTCGAGCTCCCTGACTCTCGACCGGCACTTGACGAGGCAACATACAATCGGGAAACGGCAAACAGTTCGAGAAAGTTCATTCTTCTGGACCGAGAGAACATTTCTGTCAAAGACCAGGCAACACCGGTTGAAATTTGTGACCTCCTGAGTGATGACCGGAAAATTATCCATGTGAAACGGCATTTGAAGTCGGCCAGTCTGAGTCATCTCTTTTCCCAGGGGCTTGTTTCAGCCGACTTGCTGCAAATGAACTCTGAGTTCAGAGAAAAAGCGCACCGGAAAGTAGAAAAGATCGTTTCTGACCGTCAGGGCTTTGATTTCTTCAATCAGCCCATATTCAACCCCAGAGATTTCGAGATAACCTACGCCGTCATTGCAGACTGGAAGGGGCGAAAATTCTCCGAGGCCTTCCCTTTTTTCACTAAAGGCAACTTGCGGGAAGTGGAGGCGAACTTACGGAGTCGGGGATTTCGAGTGACACTCTCCCAAATAGATATCCGCCAAACGAACCAGTGAGATTCCGCTCCTCGAAATTGGCATTCGGTGATTAGTGAGGAATAGCTAAGGTTTTCAACGCCCCCGAAATATGTTGGGGTGGCACCGCTGGAGCCAGTTTCCCCCGGAGCCTCCCCATCCTGGCCTTTTCTATTCTGCATTGGATGGTTTGATGAGCAGGTGACCCGGCGGAAACACGAGACGGGAGAAGGAACCCCCGTTTCTCCCCGACCGGGAAGGCAACCTTCCCATGATGCCCATGCTCACTGCAAATGTCTTGAGGTTTTCGAGGTCCAGGCGAGGGCCCGATGTCCGGCGAACCATGATGGAAGCTCTGTCAATCGACAACCAACTCGATCCTCCGCCGCGCCTGAACCTCGATGACCGGGAAGCAATCCGGACACCCAGCGCGGAAACCCGGACGATCGAAGGGGTCCCCATCTCTGACGGATCTGGTGGTGGCGATCACTCGTGTCCTCGTTCGGTTCGGCGAATAAGCCGTCTAGGCTGTCCGATCTCGCGCCACACCCGAGGGTTGCTGTCCTACCGGTCTCTGTCAGGACCATCGACGGGCGGGTCCGTGCCATCATGGTGTGGACATGGCCGGCGCCGAGCTCGAAGTAGGCGACATTCTGGTCACCATCCGCATCGATCCCAGCTGGTCGTTTTTGTTCCTTGCAGCAGGGGCCTCCTGACAGAGACCGGAGGTCTAATGACCCATGTCGCCCTGATCATACGAGAGTACAGTCTTCTGGCAGTTGTCGGACTCGCACACACAATCCGGCTTATCTGGGACGGGCAGTGGATCCATACACATGGAACGGACGGCCATATCAAGATCCTTCCCCAACCCGGATCAGCCCGACACGAAGTCTCAGTTTTCTGATTTAATTCGATCCAGGGCTACTTTCTTGTTCGAAGCAAGTTCAAGTTCCGCTGCAGCCTCCACTGCTTGATTCTTCAATGCTTTGAGATGTTGCTCGGACTTTGATGTCAGTTTTGGGATCTCCATGCCGGTCGCTTCCGTGAAATGGGGATTCAGCTCTTCACATATGGAGCCAATCTTTATCTCTTTTTTGACATATTCAAGTTGCAACGACTTAATTTCTGTCTGGTGTAGTTCCTCGCGGCGACGCTCAGCGTTCTTCTCACGGCCTAGCGCCTGAACTTTGGATGCTGTATCGACAACAGATCCGATGGCTCTGGCAACGCGTTCGAGAATGAAAGTCACTCCGTAAACCACCATTACGGCACTGACGAACACGACTTTAAGCGGATTGGCGAATTGCATTTGCTTTACCCGCAGAGCTGGATTAGTTGGGGGCCTCTCGCTTGCTGAGACAGTTAGAAGGTCAACAAACCCGCGAATGCTCTCGAAGAGATCAAAGGTGACATGGACTACGCCAAGGATTCGATAGAAGGAGACTTCGGGCCCGAGATCCATTGTTAATCGGGAAGTTGCCAGCGGGAAGGGTGACGCCGGGAACACGAGATCGGTCTCGAGAAGATTACGGAATTCTAGAAGGAGGTCGAGCTTGGTCCCACGTCCGATTCCCTCCACTACCCGAACTGCTCGTTCAAGATCAACCTCCTCGAAAACGAGTATTCCCTTGTTGTACTTCGTCGCATTGGATGCCTTCATAGCCTCGCTCGTGTTCGGGACTCGGAGCATGGCGAAGCCTTCAGAAACCTTTCCGATTTTGCCGGGCAGGGTGACGAGTTTGTCTGCAATCGGTAACACAAGTAGCCCGTCGTAGTTGAGTGAGCGATCTTGGTAGCGGGATCGATCACTGAGGTCGAATACCGAGTTGTTCGCATGACGAATATCAAGCCGGTTAATCGATACATAGTCGGTGTAGCCGAGCTGCAGCAGTTTGTTGTAGTGCTTGAACGTACGATTGGAGATTGGCTTGAAGCCTTGTGCCCATAATATTTGATTTAGCTCGGTTCGCGTGATGGGATCTTGCCAGTCACGGTAAATCTCCCATCCAGCGGCAGCGTCTTTAAAACTTGCCATCAGCTAAAATTACTACCATAGTCGTACTAGTTGTAGTTCCCATCATGGTTGTTGCAGCGTGTGATGGGAGACTTATCGCCGAGGGCGGCATGGAGCCGCTGGTAATCGCAGAAGTCGGGGAAGTCGTAGAGGATTTTGTGTTGCTGTCGTTTGATTGGCAGAGGTGCTCATAGACCTATTTTTCTTTGACGTGCGATGAAGACGTTCAGCCTTACCGTTCGTTTTGTGGTTGTCCCGTTTTTGTGGACAGGTTGGTTATGCGACGATGGTGGTATCGGGAGCGTTGTACAGGTCTTCGTATTTGAGGGGTGTGTGACAGCCGAGGGGTGGTGCAGTCGTCGGGTACTGTATCAGTCTTTGATCTAGCAGAGGCAGGTTCTGGCGTGCCTGGGTTCTGGTTTTCCAACACTGCCGATGCGCGAGCTCATGCTTGAGTGTCCCGAAAAAAGGCTTTTGTGGGAGCATTCCCCTAACACACCCCTGTTGTCAGAGCTTTGAGAGAAATGCTTTGATTTTTCTCGCTTTGCATTTGTTCTGGCCGTTGTCCTGCGGCGTGTGCTGCCTCTCGCGGTTTGGACGCTGGATTTGGGTGTGAGACGGGAGACTCCAACAGGTTTGCTCTCGTGGAGTTCTTTCTGGGACCGCATCCTGACCGGGGTTAAAAGGGTTGGGATAGGGTTGGCGAATTGCTGTTTCACTTGTAATTTTGGGGTGTTGCTTACGGTTTCGGGCAGGCTATGACCAATCTCGTCTGGACTGGAATCAATGTTCCGAGGCCTGTTGAGGGTCACTATATGTCAGGCGTTTGGGGTAGTTCGATTGGTTTGCTGGTCTTCGTTTGCAGGTCTATTCAGGCATGTTGGCCTCTGAGACAATTGGCCATTTATTGTCGAGGGATAGGCGAAACAAAAAGGAGCATATCTATTTTTAGTTCTGTAAAAGCGATAGTCTAGCCTGTGTTCCCTAAAATTTCCTTCCGCTGAAACCCATGAAAGCCTGATGAGCAGAAGATTTTTCTTTGGTCGCTACGAGAATGCCAAGTTCATGGGATTTTTTTCAGCCATTGCCGCGTCTGTTATCATAGGAACTTTTGGTGTGTTTGTTCGCAATGTTTCGGTTCCTGAGACCCTTGTTGTGCTGTCGCGATTTACTTTGGGCCTTCTGTTTCTGATGCTTTATTTATTTCTGACGAAACAGTGGCGGGAGCTTGAATTGAATATCTCTTGGCCGCTTTTTTTTTGATTGGTATCTTTCTGGCTTTATGTATTCTTTTTTATAGTAAGGCCATTCAACAGACAAGTCTTGCGAATGCCGTATTTTTACTATATCTTGGACCGGTGATAGCATCCATTTTCGCTTATTTTATTTTAAATGAGAAAATTGGAATGCTGAAAGCAGTATTGATATTGCTAGCTTTTGCTGGTTCGCTATTCTTGCTTGAGTTCGGTTTTTCTTTTTGATATTTCTGTTTTTCATGGTCAGTTATTTGCTCTATTATCTGGTGTGTTTTACGCGCTTTTTATTGTTGTTAACCGGATGATTTCTTCAGTAGTTTCAAGTTACAATAGGATATTTTATCAGCTCCTATTTGGTTCTTTTGTTTTGCTTCCTTTTGTGGAATTAACTGACCTACGATTTTATCGTCATGAGCTGTCTTGGCTGTTTGCCATTGGCTTTTTTCAAGGATACCTTGCTCTTTCGTTGATGATTATTGCTTTGCGATGTTTGCATGCGTTTGAATATGCGACAGTTTCTTATATAGAACCTATTGTTGCAACCTTGGCCGGTTACTTGGTTTATGCAGAATCCCTTTCATTGATGCAGGCTGTAGGCTGTTTGATAATTCTTGCAAGCGGGTTTTTGCAGATAGGTATTTCTATGCAAGATAGAGGAAAAGAGGGGTAGTCATGGTTAGTTTCGGTCATATTATAGGGACTGTGGACGCCCATACTGGGGGAGAGTCAGTTCGTGTAGTGCTCAGCGGTTTGCCTTTCATATATGGAAATACTATGGCGGAGAAGAAAGATTATCTAAAAAATAATTTAGATCATTTTAGAACTTTATTGATGCAGGAACCGAGAGGCCATAACGATATGTTCGGTGTGCTGATTACGCCGCCATGTACTGATCGTGTGCAATATGGTGTTCTCTTTATGGATAATGATGGTTATCTTGATATGTGCGGGCACAGCATTATCGGGGCGACTACCGTATTGATCGAAACGGGCATGTGTCCTTCTGGAGGGTTGGATACGTCTATAGTTTTTGATACGCCGGCTGGGTTGGTAACCAGTCTTGCCAAAATTGAAAATGGTCGCGTCGTAAGTGTCTCGTTTAAGAACGTTCCTTCTTATCTTTATGCCGAAAATCTCACTATCAATACTTCTGCATTAGGCCCTGTCCGTTGTGATATTGCCTTTGGTGGTAATTTCTTTGTAGCAGTAGATGTTGCATCGCTGGGACTATCTCTGTGTCAGGATAACCTTCATACTTTGCTTCATCTTGGGGTGGAAATAAAGCGGGCAGTTAATGAGAAGATAGAAATAAAGCATTCTTCTCACGCTCATATTGATCGTGTTGAGCTGACAGAATTCTACGAAAGAACTGACCCGACAAAACCTTTTACGAAAAGTTTGGTGGTGTTTGGCGCTGGCCAGTTTGACCGTAGTCCATGTGGTACTGGCGTGTCGGCGACGATGGCCACTCTCTATGTGAAAGGGGAACTTGAACTTCATACGGAGTTTGTTGCTGAAAGTATTATTGGGACTCGTTTCAAAGGGAAACTCAATAAAACTCTTAGAGTAAATAGCTTTCGTGCGGTTGAACCCAGCATCACTGGAAGGTCCTATTTGACAGGAATTCGCCAGTTTCTTCTTGACCCGAACGACCCGGTGGGACCTGGGTTTAAAGTTTCATGAGTCGTGAGAAAGTGGCCTCCTATTTTATTTACTTGTTCCCGGTAAGGTTGAACAAACCGCAGACCCCATAGATGCACAGGTCTTTGAACTAGGAGCTGTGGCTTTCCTGACATCTCGAAATGGTCCCAGCCTTGCCGGCGAGCTGGCTTCTCCTGTGCAGCAGCCCAAAAAGACCCTTTGTTGAGACTATTGCTCAGCGCGACTGCCTCTATGGCCAAGGTCAGCATCACCATTTGCCCCTGGATCTCCGGTGACCGCAACATGCAAATTGCCAACACTGACGGTAAGGTCACCCTCAATGTCGCTATTGCACCCAAAGGTTAATATGATTTAGCAGCGAAAATGTGAATTTTGACGCTGTGGTGTTGAAACAATGTAAGTGCAAAAAATATTATGGGTGCAGAAAGTTGCGATGGGAGAAGTGAGGAGGGCTTGGAATGCGCCTTGGCCGTGTCGTATTCGATGCCGGTGGGAGCGGGCGTTGGGATTTTCAGAGCCTTCCCGGCTCATGGTTGCGCTTTGGGGATGATGTGATCCTGGTTGGCTCCGAGCGCGATTGGCCCTCGCTTGCTGTGATGACAGCACGCTTTGACGCAACCCTTTCGATCCTCGCAGAGGGGGTCCCTGCGACAGATCTTGCTCTTATTGTGCAGAAAGGTCGGCTCTTTCAGGATGCCCACCCGGAAGTTCCTGTTTTGTTCGACAAGGGACGCTACCTGATTGTCCGCCTTGATTGCAGCACGGCACAACGCATTGGGGATCATGTGCCCTGCTGGACCATTGAGGCCTTGCCGAAAAATATTGCGCTCTTTACTTCTCGCCCATCGGTTGACGCGGAGCGGCGAGCGCCCGATCCGGCAATTCAGGCCGTTGTGAATGAACTGAACCGGCCCGATTTGGAATGGTATCTCGGACAGATCGTCCGTCACTTGACCCGTCACAGCACGAGCAGCGGCTACTCGGCGGCGGCAACATGGTGCCGATTGCAGCTTGATGACTTCGGGTATGCCACATCCGTGCAGACTGTCCCCATCCCTAGGTACGGGTCTGACACACAAAATATTATTGCTGACAAGCTGGGCAATGGGAGCGGTCTAAGGGACCTTGTGCTTGTTGTCGCCCATCTCGACTCGGTGAACAGGACAGGAGACCTGCTGCCTGCTCCGGGTGCCGATGACAACGCAAGCGGGGCAGCCGCCTTGCTGACCATCGCCAAAGTACTACAAGACCGACCCGCATTACACGACATTCGCTTTGTGCTCTTCGGCGGTGAAGAACAGGGCTTGTTTGGTTCCCGGAAATATGTGGACAGGCTTTCCGCCCAGGACCGCGACCGGCTGCGAGCAGTGGTCAACATGGACATGATCGCGTCGCAGAACACCTCGGACCTGAGTGTGCTGCTTGAAGGGGCGGCCGTTTCGCAGGATGTCATCTGCGGGCTTTCTGCCGCGGCTGCAAACTATACAGCGCTCCTGGTCCAGACCTCTTTAGAACCCTATGCGAGTGACCATGTGCCCTTCATTAACGCGGGTCTTCCCGCAGTGCTCACCATCGAAGGTGTCGACAGCGCCAACAGCAATATCCATTCAGACGCCGACACCCTCGACTATCTCAGCCTTGAGCTTGCTATGGCCATCGCCCAAATGAACACTGCCTACATTGCGCAAATTGCCGATGTGGCTGACACCAATGGAGATAACACCATGTCTGACTCTCCGATTTCTGACTTTCCCGAGAAGGCAAGGCTGTCACAGAGGGACTGGCGCGAAAGGCTGAAACCCCAGCTGAGTGGCCGTTATTCGTGCAATGGAGGTGTGCCGTTCCGGGCGGGCCTTGGCAGTCGCAACACTGTGCCTGATCCCATATTCGAGATGCGGGAGCCGATCTATTTGGATGAGCCTGTGAGCGAGCCAGGTTTTCTCGGCTCCGAGGCGCGGGGCAGCCTACCCCGGTTCACGCTCCATATCGACATTGACGGCACGGATCCGTTGGGGGTTGTGAGCGGGACCGTGGCGGGTCCTGTTGCCGGGCAGGAACCGGCCCATTTTATTGGGCGGGTCAAGTCGAATGTTGCAGTGAGCAATGGACGGCAGCTTGCTGTCGAGGATTTCAGCTTCCCCTGGCCCGAATCCGGCGACCTTGTCACACGTCTTGAGATCACCCTTAGTGTTCTTCCCTTCATGAACCCGGTCGCAGACGTGATCTTCACCGGCACGTCCCATCACGGACCTCACAGCCTCACCCGCGAATCGACAGTTTTCCGCCAGTTGGAGGTTGAGGTCGACCGGGAGGATGGTGCGGTTGAGGCGGAACCCTATGACACCTACACCCACCCTGATCGCCCAGCAAATTTGTCCCGTCAGTTTTTGACGCTCGAAGACGGGTATGAGAAAGCCGGGATCAGAATCATCCGCCATGCTGCAGGAAGCAACCTCATCGACACGTCCGATGCAGGCCCGGAGAAGAAATGGAGTAACGTTGAGCTGCATGATGCAATGCAGACGAATTGGTCACGATTTGAGAATCTTCCTCAGTGGAAAATGTGGGTGTTTCTTGCCGAGCTCCATGAAGAGTCAGGGACTGGTGGCATCATGTTCGATGGGCACATTGATGAAGTGGGAGGTATCGACAGGCAGGGAACTGCCCTTTTCACACTCGAACCTCACTTTCACAGCCCAACTGGCGACTACCCAATAGCAAATCCGCCGGCGTCGGAAGCAGCTCGGCGGGAGCTGTTCTTCAACCTGATTCATGAGACCGGTCACGCTTTTAACCTGTTTCATTCTTTTCAAAAGACGCTAGGTGATCCGTGGGAGGCACCCGCATGGATGCCAGGTGGGCACCGGCCAGAAGCTTTCTCTTGGATGAATTATCCGGAGAGCACGTCCCAAGGGTTGAGCGCGAAGGCTTTTTACGACAGGTTCCATTTCCGTTTCGATGATGACGAGCTCCTGTTCCTCCGGCACGCCCCAGATCAGTTTGTGCAAATGGGAAACATTGACTGGGGCACAAACCATGGTCGGGTGAGAAGGAGCTCACTTGACACCCGGCTTGCACTTCATGTGCGTACCCTCAAACCGGTGTTTGAGCTTGGCGAAGCAGTGACCGTCGAGATCAAGCTTGAGAACTTGACAACCGATCCCGTCAACGTTCATGCAAGCCTGGATCCTTCTGATGGTTTCGTCGAGGTTGCCATTACTGACCCACTGGGGCGAAAAACGCCATTTATTCCTTTTATTCATACTCGGCGCCGGGTCGAACAGAAAGTTCTCCAACCTGCACAGTCGCTCTACCATCCGGTTGACCTGCTGATCGGAAAGTGCGGTAGCCCGTTTAAACAGGCAGGCGCCTATCGGATCGAAGCAAGCTATCGGAATCTTGACGGCAGCACTGCAGCGGCTGTCACCCGGCTCTACGTGCAGTCTCCCGCTAATTTTGCGGATCTTCCCGTTGTGAACGAACTTTTCCATGCTGAAGTCGGTCGAGTTCTGACTGTTGGCGGGAGCCGGTCGATGGATGAGGTGAATGCCAAACTCGACTGGGTCATCGGAAAGCTCAGCGAGAAGCATCCGACTTCCTACCGGCTTCGCGTCGCGCGCAGCAACGCATTAAGTCGCGATTTCAAAATGTTTGACCCGATTGCCAAAAAAATCAATGTTCTCGATGCCGAACCTGACAAAGTTGTCGAGCTGATGGGGCCGGTCATGGCGAATCCAGGCCGGACCGCCGATTCCTTGGGCCACATACAATATGAAAGAGTGGTCGAGACCTATACGGCATGTGCAGTGGTTACCGGCAAGAAAGACACAGCCCGTCAAATACAAGAAGAAACAGTACAGCTCTTTCGCTCACGGGGAGTTACCCCTTCGGCCATCGAGCGGGCACAGCAGAATCTCGACAGGCTGAAATAGCACAACGAACAAGGAGCGGAGATCCTTTCCAGACTGCCAGAGTATGCAAGAACGGTCTGTCTTTATTTGCAGCCCTGTCAGGATCCGACCGTCAGGCCGGGAAAAACGGAGAGTCTATGGCGAGTCAGCTGATTCCAGCGAATACCGGAATCGCTCTCTGAATACCTGACTGCATGCTCCTTGTACTACTACCGGACGCTGGCACCGCCCTGGCGGTGCCCATTCTCGACGGATAGCTTACTAACAGTGAGGAGGACGATCGAGAGGAGGATCGAGAGGAGTGCCGCAACCGCGATTGAACGGGCGCCTGTCTCTCGATCACAGGTACATCGACAAACCGGTCCTCGGCTTCTATGCCATAC
>JGI24724J26744_10002926_pt1 | contig 11190 bp, 10 predicted proteins | sample Cruoilmetagenom7_FD_26744 | JGI IMG/M metagenome (IMG submission 26744)
GATACGGGTTCGGGCGAGGAAATTGGCGGTCTGGGATACCTAACCGGCGGCATGTCCGACTGCCACACAATCACGATCAGCACCGCGACCGAACTCGACTATAACATCGACACCNGCGCGCTCTGCCATCTACGAAATTGGTAGCTNGCCCGCTTGACTTCACCGTCGCATTCGGCCACCGCATCGCCATGGCAAATCTCACTGTTACCCGCTTCGATATTCCCGGCCCGGCGCTGATCACACCTAAGCGTCACGGCGACGATCGCGGCTGGTTTACCCAGACGTGGAGCGCCAGCGATTGGCAGGAGGTTGGCTTGCCAGAAATCCACTGGGTGCAGGACAATGAGGCCTTTTCAGCCGCCGCCGGCACATTGCGCGGCATGCATTTTCAAGCCCCGCCGCACGCGCAAGACAAATTGCTTCGCTGCATTCATGGCGAGATNTACGANGCNATTGTCGACATCCGCAAAGGCTCACCAACCTATGGCAAAAGCCTTGGCGTGCACCTGACCGGCAAGGGCGGNGAACAATTGCTCGTTCCCGCTGGCTTCGCTCACGGCTACCAAACGCTGAGCGCCGATACGCTCGTCGCCTATAAGGTTAGTTCGCCCTACGCCCCGCAAGCCGAAGGCGGACTTGTCTGGAACGACGCGGACGCGGCGATTGACTGGCCAAACCTGCAAAATGTGATCACCGCCGAACGCGACGCAACCTGGCCCGGCCTTGCGGATTTGGACAGCCCGTTCACCTACAGCGCCTAATCNGCTCCGTTTCGCCNCGGTTTCCGGCGCGTTTCGGCTCCGNTTCGGTGTCTGATCCGACTTGTTTCGGCTTCTGATCGGCGTTTGAAACGGGGATAGACCGCAATCTATCCCCCAATTCGGCTAGTCTAAGGCAAGCTCGAAAATCTTCTCATAATCGGCCTGCGTCACCTCACGCGGATTGCCATAATGGGCNAGATCGGCGAGNGCAAATTCAACAATGCCNGGGCCATCCGAGGCCTCAACCCCAATAGCACTCAGCGTGGTTGGAATGCCAATATCGGCGTTCAACTGGTCGATCGCATCGCCCAAATTATCGCTATCTTTCAATCCCATAGCGAATTTCAGGCGCGCGTACTTCTCAGGTGCCGCGCCGTCATGAAAGCGCAGGAAATGCGGCAAGAAGATCGCATTCAGCGTGCCATGATGCAGCTTCTTTTCCTTCAAACGCCCCGCCGCGTGCGACATGGCATGTACACCGCCCAAGCCCTTGGTGAAGGCCAATGCGCCCTCATAGGAGGCCATCATCATGTTCCAGCGAGCATCCTTGTCACCGCCATCGGCGACCGCACGTTTCAAAGCGCCGCTTTTTATCGCACGGTTCAGACCGTCATATCCGACCCCTTCAGCGGGCGGGTTCAAGGCCGGGGCCAAGACCGCTTCAATACAATGGGTCACCGCGTCCATGCCCGTCGCTGCTGTTAATCCGGCCGGTAGGCCAAGCGTCAGGTCAGGGTCGCAAATTGCGGTCGAGGGGATCAAAAACGGGGATGCAAATGTCTCTTTCCGCCCATTATTCATCGTCGTGATTGCGCCGACAGAGACCTCAGACCCGGTCCCTGCTGTCGTCGGAATGGCGATTAGTGGCGCCATTTTCTTGATCTTTTTGCCGCCGCCAGTGATCGCCGCATAATCCGACAATTCCCCGCCATGACTAGCAATCAGAAGCATCGCCTTGGCCAGGTCCATGCTCGACCCACCGCCCAGCGCAATCACACTATCGGCGCCAGAACTTTTATAGATGCCCGCCACCTCAATCGCTTGATCCTCGGTCGGATTGGCCACCGTGTCGGTAAACACATGCGCCGCCCGCACACTACCAAGCGCGCCCAAAATTGTGTCTAGAAGACCGACGGCCTTGATCCCGGGATCGGTGACGATGAGCGGCTTGGAAACGCCGTAGCCATTGAGCGCCCCCTCCAATTTACCAATCGCACCATGATCAAAAATACATGTGTTGAGGAAATTCATCACTGGCATTGTGGCCTCCCGGGGCTGATATATTTTTCTGCCGGATACAAAGCCCAAGCATGGATAGCGGGCAAGTTATCCCCCCACGGCAATCAGCATATGCCGCACCCGCGGCAGCACGGATATTGACAACGGCCCCTATCGCGTCCCCTTTGCTTGAAACAAAAACAGCGGGCCTTTTTAACGTGACAACACCTATTTTGACCGTGCGCGATCTCAAGATTGATTTCTCTACACCGGACGGCGCTGTGCATGCCGTCAAAGGGACGAATTTTGAAGTCGCCGCGGGCGAATGCCTCGGGATTGTCGGGGAATCCGGGTCGGGTAAATCCCAGACCGTCCTCGCCGCCATGGGTCTACTCGCCGACAATGGAACTGCAACCGGATCTATCCAGTTTGACGGCACTGAAATGCTCGGTGCCAGCCCCCGGGTATTGCGCGATGTTCGCGGCGCGCAAATGTCGATGATCTTCCAAAACCCCCTGACATCGTTGACCCCGCACATGACGGTCGGGGCGCAGATGCGCGAGGTCTTACGGCTTCATCAGGGCCTAAAGGGCGAAGCGGCTACCAAAAAATGTGTGGATTGGCTTGAACATGTCCGCATCCCTGAGGCCCGCCGCCGAATGGATCAATTCCCGCATGAACTTTCGGGTGGGATGCGGCAACGTGTGATGGTCGCCATCGCCATGCTGTGCGGGCCAAAGCTGCTGCTCGCCGACGAACCGACCACCGCGCTCGACGTCACCGTTCAAGCGCAGGTGCTTGACCTGATGGACGATCTCAAGCGCGACACCGGCACAGGGATTGCCCTGATCACCCACGATATGGGCGTGGTCGCCCGGATGTGTGACCGGGTTGTTGTCATGCGGCATGGCGAGATCGTCGAAAGTGGCGGCATCGACGATATTTTCTACAACCCGCAGCATGAATATACACAGATGCTTCTCGACGCCGTGCCACGCATTGACCAGCCGAACCGTGAAGGCCGACCATCGCTTGGATCACCGCCGCCGCTGACCGCTGATCCGATCTTGCAGGTCGAGAATTTGAAGGTGCAGTTCCCGATCAATATTGGCGGCGGCCTGTTCAGCAAGACGAAGCCTTTGAAAGCAGTCGATGGCGTCGATTTCGACCTTCGACCGGGCGAAACCCTTGGGGTTGTTGGCGAATCTGGCTGCGGAAAATCGACACTCGCCAGAGCTGTCTTGAAACTCGTGCCGCAAACAGCCGGTTCCGTCGCCTGGCTGGGCCGAGACATTTCGCAAGCCGATCAGAGCACGATGAACAATCTCCGCGACGACTTACAAATTGTCTTCCAGGACCCAATGGCCAGCCTCGACCCGCGGATGACCATTGGCAATTCCATGGCCGAGCCGCTAACGGTTCATGCCAGAGAACTCAGCAAATCTGAGCGTGAGGCAAAAGTGCGGGAAATCATGCCGCGCGTCGGCCTCGATCCAGCAATGATCAATCGCTATCCGCACGAACTATCGGGCGGCCAAAACCAACGTGTCGGAATCGCCCGAGCGATGATTTTGCGGCCCAAACTCCTCGTTTGTGACGAAGCGGTTTCTGCACTGGATGTTTCGGTTCAGGCGCAGGTGGTCGACCTGCTCATCGATCTGCAAAAAGAATTCGGCCTGGCGATGATCTTTATCAGCCATGACCTGTCCGTCGTGCGGGAAATTAGCCACCGCGTGATGGTTCTTTACCTTGGCAAAGTGGTTGAGGTTGCCGGACGCGAAGACATTTATGAGCAGGCCCGGCATCCCTATACGCGCGCGCTCATTTCAGCTGTGCCCAGCCCTGATCCAAAGCTTGAACGCGGCAAGCCGCGGACCAAGTTGGAAGGTGACCTGCCCAGTCCCCTCGATAGTCGAGCACCCTTACGGTTCTTGAAATCCGTGGTCATCGATGATGCTGACGCGGAACAATATTCGCCCAAACTGGTTGAGGTCGCCCCCCGCCATCTGGTGGCGGAGCACGACCCCTTTGACGGTAGAGAGGGGTTGCGCGCCTAGCGCGTGCAGATCACGCAGCCGAGATACCGCCCCGACGTTTCAACCTCAACCACCTCTTCATATCCGTGGGCGTTGCAGTAGCGGCGGGCATTCCCCCGGCGGGCCGGAATGCGGTCACCATATTGATCACGCGGATCATCAAACTGGCGCGTGCGACTGTGCCCAAAGGACGAATTGTGCCTCCAATCGCGGTCGCGATTACTGTAGTCCGCGTCCCGGCGCCGGTCGCGGCCACCTGAATAGGGTCGGATTGACGTGATNCGATCGTTCAAACCAATATAGTTCAACGACCCCACAGACCCATCTATCACGTCACAACGGCCGCGATATTCAGGGTGCTCGCAGACCAACCATTGCCCGCGATTCACTCGAATAGAGCTAATCGTATCATTGAATCGAATACGCGTTAGATTCGGTATGGCATTGTTCACATTCACCGCTTGTCCACGATAGTTCGGATCCTTGAACAGAGTGATAGCACCATCATAACCGCGGCGATCACCAGAGCGCGCCCGATCGCTTCCACGTCGCCCGTTTACCGGGCGAAGCGAGGTAATATTATCATTCATGCGAATATCGGACAGTCGCGCGACGGACCCATCAATCACCGTACATTTTCCGCGAAAGNCNGGATCGACACAAATCTCCCAGGCCCCTCGCAGGTCTATCGAGGAGATCGTGTCGTTGAATCTCTCCAGCGCGAGGTTNTGGANCGGCCCAGAAATGCGGATGGAAGCGCCGCGATAGCCCGGATCCTTATAGGCAATCGCTTCACCGCGNCGCTGCGCCTGGGCTGGTGCAGCCACAAGGGCGCCTAGTGTAAGCGCTGCCAGCGCCGCACGCAGAATGTGATGTCTCATCTCAATATTCCTCTATTCAGAACAATCACTGAGAAACCACATTCAGTCTGAACGGTCAGGGAGGACGATTTTCATGCTTGGTTCAGACTATTTCGCCGCACCGATCAGGTTTTGCATCTGTGCGATCCAGGCCAGCCAGGCTGTACGTCCAGTATCGGTCAGGAATATGCGTGTTTGCGGGCGACGGCCAACAAAGCGCTTTTCTTGACGCACATAACCGGCCTCCTCGAGCTTCCGCAGATGTGTCGATAGATTGCCGTCGGTTGCACCGACCTTGTCTCGCAGTTCGCCGAAGATGGCCGGACTTACCGTCGACAGATAGGCCATGATCCCAAGCCGCAACCTGCCATGGATGATGTCGTCAATCGCGGCATGGTCGTATGGATTATTGTCCTCAGCCATTACAGCCCCCTAGACGACATTTCGAGGTTCATTCCTCATCATGATCACGCCCGGCACGAAAAGCGTTAGAAACGCCGCCAGCGCTGCGACGAGCCATGTTGTCATCGTTCCCTCAAACCAAACAGCCAGCGCGATCATGAGTAGTGAGCCATAACCCGCCCATACAAGAATCCTAGATTTACCAGCAAGACCGCTGGTGATCAGGCCTGTTCCGTAGACGGCAAAAACGATGGGCAGTGACCGTACAAACCCGTCAGACGCCTCGCCATCCGCGAGGCTTTTAAGTGTGGTTGCACCGAAAAAGGCAAACAGGGCAAAACCACCCGCCATCCACACGGTTGCTTCCGTGCGATTGCCAATCGAGTTTGTGCCGGGCTTACGGCCAATACCTCGCCGCGCGACGAATGTTCCAAACACACCAAGGACAATGAAGCCACCCCAAAGCCAGGCATACGCGACCGATGGAAGCCCAGAAACGCCCGATGCAATTGCATAATGCCCGGAATAAGCCACCGTCACCAGGACGCCCCACATTGCGAGAAACCGGCCTCCCAGAAGAGGCGCAGATTGCCCTGCTTCAGCGAGGTCACGTACATAGGCCAAATCCTTCGCCAAATCCGTTTGATTCATCACAGTCTCCATTAACTTTGTTTTTCAAAGTTATTTGCCTTGATAGTGTTTGTCAACCACACGCCGCTGGCAGGGCCGGTTGCAAGCGACGGTAAAGGCGTTCAGGATTGGTCCACCATCTGGCAGTTGTCCGCCGCTTCGGGAGGGTGAAATATCGTGACGACCCCGCCCACAACCATGATTGGCCTAAAAACCGGGCTGACCATCCTAGCAATTGTGTGCATCGGCACCTTTGCTGCGCTAACGCTGATCACGGTGCCGCCTTCACCATCCACGCAGGTCAAATCCCCAGCCAGTATCGCCGCCGCCTTGCCCGACGCCGTAACAGCGGGATATCTCAGAAAACTACGCCAAACGTCACCCGAAACAGCCGAAAAATTGCAACAAGAGCTGCAGGCCGCGATCCGCAGCGGAGAAGCCGCCCCTGAACTGGCGGACCGCATCACCCGCGCCGCTCTGTCTGAGTTCAAACCGAATGCACCTTACATTCTTCGGGCCACAACCGGAAACTATGACCGCTTGTTGGATCACGTTCGCACAGGGTTTGAGATGATGTCGGAATCTGGGTCGCATTGGTGCGAGGCGGTGGCGGTTGAGGGGCTTTTGAAGCTTTCAGTCGATGACCTGACAGAGACCCTGATTGATCAATTCGAATATGACAGCGCCGGCTATCGCTGGGCGTTAACTTGGTCTGGGTTTTATTTGGATGCGGCCTATCAGGGCCAAAAATTGCCGCACTTCCATGGCCAGCGCAGTTTTCAGGACAAGCTTGCCCTGCAAGAGCAAGGCTTGGCGATGGGGTCCCGCGAGTGGGCTCTGGCATTGCAGGTCGCCGCCTTTTCGCAGGCCGAGGGGCAGGGCTATGCACCGATGCGCGAGGTGATCGAAAGCATCGATGTCTGCAAATTAGGTATCGCAATGGTGGATCTGTCTGATCGTTTACCAGAGCCGAACCGTGGTCGAATTTGGTCTGAACTGATGCCAGAAATCTTCTATGGCAACACGCCTTATGTTCTGTTTGTTGTGACCGATTATTTCTTCCTCAGCTGATCCGGCCAGCACGGACGCCCGCGTCAACGCAATTATTCCAGCCCAGATAACCAAATAAAAGGGTTTTGCGTTCACCTTGCCTGCGCAAGCTAAAGCAGGAGCCTTGTCATGTATGATGCCCGCGGGAAAAGTTCCGACCAATCTGGGTTGTTCTTTGGCATTCTAATTATCGCTGTCGTTGGCTTGGCTTTTTTCGGCGTTCTGATGATGCCGCAAAAGTCCGATGCAGCAAATATCGCTGCGGCCGAAACCAACCAGTCAAACGTGGAATTACTTGCCGCCCTGGATGACCACTCAACACAAAAATACGTCGCGACACTCAACCGCCTCTCTCCGCGATCAGCTCAACGTCTTGAAAAAGACGTATCCCGTGCGATCAAAAACGGCGCCAACAAGGACGAATTGGCCGACCTCGTCATGCAGTCGGTTACGACAGAGCTTATCAGCAACAGCCAGCACCTCGCGCGCGCCGACGTAAAACACTTGGACGCGCTGCTCAATCTTTCAGAATCCGGCCTGCGCACGATGTCGCGGTCGAACTCAAAATGGTGCAAAGGCGCACATTATGAGCGCCTCATCGGCAGCTCCCCGCAAGCCATGCAGTACATGGTACAAGAGAATTTCGGCTATGGCTCGCCGGCTTATGATTGGGGCATACAGTTCAACACCGTGATGCTGGAAGCGATTGCGGATTCGAAAGCCAACCCTCAAACCTATGGTAAAATCACCTCCGCCGATGAGAGGAGGCTGCAACGGCTTGCCATGACGCTGGTCTCAAATCCGGAGATCATGAAGCTCGCCGCTATCCAAGGCGGCAACAAAGCGGCCGCACAGCAGGCCATCCGGGGTTTGAATTTCTGCTCTCTCGCCGTCACCGGCATCGACGCCGTCCAGGGCCTTCCGAAAGATACACGTGGCCGTCTATGGGCCGAAGGGTTTCGCCAAATGGATAATGGCGAGCTGGAAAAGGCAATGTCGCAAATGAATGCGTTCTAGCGCCGGTTCACGCCAGACTGCCCAAGTCGCCATTCCAATAGATCAATTCGGTCTTGACCGAAGAAGGCTTCGCCCTCGAACATCATCAGCGGCACGCCCCAATGGTGCGGGTCTTGTTCAACCTGGTTTGCCTCAATCACCGATGTAATCCGGTCAATTTCAGCTTCCTGCCGTTGATCGAGAACGGCAAGATCATGCCCTGCTCTCTCGGCCGCCTCGGCCAGTGCCGTTCCCTCGGTCCATGCCCCGCCAGACCAGATCAGGGTCGACACCTCATCCATAAAGGCCCAACCTGCATCGTCGCTAACCTCACAGGCCAGAACACCCAAACGGGTCAGTCGGTGGATGTGCGGCTGCTCAGCCGGGATCTGTCGCGAGACCATGTCCATGGTAACAGGATCTGGGTTCAATGCGCCGAGAGGAAGGTCCAGATATTGCGACAGTCGAACAATGTCCCGCATCAAGTATGGCACCCATTGTGGGCGAATCTCAGCAAAAAAGTTGGGCGACCGGATGGCCAGCGGATAGACCGGGCGTGGCCGAACGCGCACGTCCCACGTCTTTGACAATTCCCGCAACCGTTTCGTCGCCAAATAGGAGTACGGGGATCGAAACGACCAATACACATCGACTGTTTTCACAAAAATTTCTCCAGCAGAGCAAATATCCGCCTTCAATTCGCCGTGTAACCGGGGCAAGGTCAAGCCATGGCCTTCGAAGATTCTTTCCGTACCCTCTTGGGCAAGTTCAAAATGCCCGACATCCCGGACATGAACCTGAAAGGCTCAGTCGACGGCCTGCGTGCAAGTTTTCACCGCGCCAGCCGATCAGTTGAGAAAGATTTGCCGGATCTCGCTGAAATTTCCAATCTGATCGTTGAAGGCGCGAGCGGTCCGCTTAAATCCCGCCTCTATATTCCTCTCGCGGCCGGGCGAAGCCCCGCGCCCGCGATCTTGTTTTTCCATGGCGGCGGGTTTGTGATGGGCGATCTGGAATCGCACGATATTATATGTCGGCGACTAGCCGCGGGGTCGCGCTGCCGGGTCCTCGCCATCAACTATCGTTTAGCCCCAGAAAACAAGTTCCCGGCGGCCCATGACGACGCGTTAGCCGCTTGGCGCTGGCTCACCCGGCCGGATAATATTTTGGGGATAGATCCAAACCGAATTGCCGTTGCTGGAGACAGCGCAGGCGGCAATCTGTCGGCTTTCATCGCTCAGGAAATGAACCGTACGGACGGCCAAATGCCGGCCTTTCAGCTCCTTTTATATCCGCTTGTTCAATTTTCCGACATCCGCTCCAAGAAGATGAACTTCCAAGAAAGTGGCTTCTTCATTTCGTCCAACTTGTTTGAGTATTTTCGTGACAGCTATGTCGAACGAGAGGCTGACCGCATGGATATTCGCGTCTCGCCCCTGTTCGCTGAGGATCAGGATTTTTCTGGTTTGCCGCCAGCCCACCTCGTCTTGTGCGGGTGGGATCCGTTGAAAGATGAGGGCCGGGCCTATGCCTCGAAATTGGCCGCGCACGGCGTGCCAGTTACGATCCGCGAGCACCCGGGCATGGTGCATGGTTTCATGAACATGACCGCGTGGTCGACATCAATCCGGACCTTCATTGGCGATGCTGGAAAGGTCGCCGGGAAAGCGCTCGGTGCGATCAATGTTGAATAATCCTCTCGCCACACCTTGGACATAAGGTTAAAGTAATCCTAATCGACACCTAACGAGGGGACATCGATGGCATCGTATAGTAAACACCTAAAACTCTTCGGGCTTGGCCTGTCGGGGCTGGCTCTTCTAGGCCTGTCGGCTTGTGACAATCGTCAGGAGCGGATCGACAGCGCCCGAAACCTCGGTCAAGCCGTGATCGATCAGCTGCTCAGCAATGAAACGGTTGATAGCGCACAACGGCTGGAATCCGTCCCGGTGGAAGCCCGCGCCATGGCTGGCGAAATTCAAGCCATCGTGGCCGCCGCGCCTATAGACATGAATGAGCGTCGGTATGCGATCGGGTCAATCGTTGCCAAACCTCGTGACCTCGAACCGATGATCGCCATGGCTGACGTTATGGAATCGCCAGAACTCGCCGACTCTGTTCTGGTTGATGACCAGGCAGAAGCAAAGATTGTTGTGCTTGACCGTGAAATGACACGCCGCGCCGAAGCCGACCCAACCATTATCGAAGATATTGAAAAGGTCGGCACACCAACCCGTTCTATTACGGTGGTNGACCCAAAAGCGCCGATGCAAACCCGCTCGCTAAACACAACACCNTTGCCACGCAAACGGCTAAGCGATGAGATATATCGGCAGCAACGGGCAGATCGCGGGCTTNCAACACCNGAACCGGTCCGCACGGTGGAACCAAGAATAAGCCGAGAACAGCANATTCAAGCCATGCCGGNATTGNNGCCCAAAGTCGCGCAACGNGCCTTGGCTCCAACAACCGATACATTGGTCAAGCAGCTCAGCGCCGAAGATCGGATGATCGAAACGGCAACAAAATATGGGGTTGCCGCCAGTATTCAGCGCTCCCGGTCGGGNCAAATGGTGATTGAAATTGGTGCCGACGCGATGAAGCCAACGCAGTTCACCGCCGAAAGCGCGCCGCAACTCAGCTTCGGAATTGAATCAAATATCACGTGCGGTGCCAATGCAACCAGCTTGGCCCGCAATAACCCAGAGCTGGCCATGGAGTGCGTCATTGAAGATCTAAAAGCATCCGGCGAGTTTGAATATGTCGAGAAAGACTATCTGTTCGATCACCAGATGATCCGCAGGCCTGGCGATGCACCNGCGACGNCGATAAGCGTCACGCCAAATGATCCGCTATTTGATCTGCAATGGCATTTCCGCAATCANGGCAGCGGNGCGGATCAGTCAGAAGGCGGCGCAGGCTTTGTCGATTTCTGGACCCGNGAACAGACGCAGGGCTCTGACGANGTGATTGTCGCNGTNATCGATACGGGGCTGGAGCTAAACCACCCNGACATTGNTGGCTCACCNAACGTTATGCCNGGNTGGGACATGGTTACCGATCCGCTGGTCGGCAATGATGGCGACGGCCGCGACAATGATCCCAATGATCCAGGCGACATGTGCCCAGAACGTGGGGCNTTGACCAATTCATATCACGGCACTCACGTTGCCGGGACCGTGGGCGCAGGGGTGACCAATAATAATGCGGGGGTCGCTGGCGGGGCATGGAATGTCC
>JGI24724J26744_10002928_pt1 | contig 11184 bp, 11 predicted proteins | sample Cruoilmetagenom7_FD_26744 | JGI IMG/M metagenome (IMG submission 26744)
CTGAAACGCGCATTGTTTCGATATTGGGGACAGTCGTTGAGATATTGGGAAACCGATGCAGGATGCAATGCAAATTGCGGGTTTTCCACAAGGTAACGTTTCGGAAACAAACAATTTACCGCCTATTTGTCCGGTTATTTCTTCAAATTGTTTTTCCTCGGGCACGAAGAAGGCTAAAACATGTCGAAAGTTTGTTCGGTCTCGCATCTGGGGGGATGTGCTCCGACACCGGAACCCTTGGGGGTGCTGCCATGACACTACATTACCGGGCCTTGCCCGACTTGACAGGCGTCGATCTCGGCCCGCTGCCCGCGACCGGCAGCGCGCCGCTTTGGGCTTTGTCGTCGAATGTGCCTCACCTGCGGGGTGCTGCCCTGTTGCCGCATGGCGCAGTGCCAACGGCGTTGCCGCTTTTGAACGGCAATTATGCGCGCGTCACAAAACGCGTGCTCGATGTCGTTCTGGCAAGCATCGCGTTGGTTCTGGTTGCGCCGCTGCTGGTCCTGATGCTGCTGGCCCTCTGGATCGAAAGCGGCAATCCGTTCTATTCGCAAAACCGGCTGGGCATGAACGGCCGCCGCTTTCGCATGTATAAATTGCGCACCATGGTCCTCGGGGCCGAGGATCAGCTGGAACACCATCTGGACCACGATCCCGCCATGCGGGCGGAGTGGAACGAGACCCAAAAACTCAAACTCGACCCCAGGATCACGCCGCTGGGCAGGCTGTTGCGCAAGACATCGATGGATGAACTGCCGCAGATTTTCAACGTCCTCAAAGGCGACATGAGCCTCGTCGGGCCACGCCCGATGCTGCCTGAGCAAGTCACATTGTACCGCTACCCACAGGCCTACCTCGGCGTCCGGCCCGGCATCACCGGCTTGTGGCAAGTGACCGCCCGCAACGAGGAATCGTTTGATGTCCGGGCGAGCCTGGATATGCGCTACGCACAGCGCCTCAGCTTCAAGACCGATTTCAAAATTATTACCGCGACATTTGCAGTCGTCCTGCGCGCGACAGGGTACTGACCGGAACATCGGGACTTGCAGCCCCGCGTGACCACTGCCATCTCTACNNTATGAACGCCCCATTTGTCCCCCCCGCCCCGCGCCATGCCCCCGTTTTGCTGTGGATCGTGGCAATTTGCGCCCTTGCCGAGGCCGCATTTACNCTGCTGGAAACNCCACTGTTCGNTGCANCATGGCTGCGCAACGGTGCAATAGTCTACGGTGCCTTCTGGCCGGCATTGCTGGACAACTGGACACCGGCATTTTCCGGCCAGCGGATCACCATGTTCATCACCTACGCCTTTCTGCACGGCGGCTTTCTGCATATGGTGTTCAACATGCTGATGCTGCTGCATCTGGGCCGCGAGACCGTTCTGCGTTTGGGCTCCCGTGGGTTTTTGCTGGTGTTTTTCCTCACGGCAATCGGCGGCGCGGGCACCTATGCCCTTTTGGCAACCAGCGAGGCCCCGATGCTGGGCGCATCCGGGGTCGTGTTTGGATTGTTCGGAACCACCATGTTCTGGGACTATCAACGCCGCCGCGCCTTGGGTGCCAGCCAAGAGCCGGTCTGGCGCATGTTCAGCGGGTTGGTGATCATGAATGTCGTTCTGTATTTCCTCGTGGGGGGCATGCTGGCGTGGCAAACCCACCTTGGCGGCTTTGTGACCGGCGTGATCGTGGCATGGGTCGCGACCCCGACGCTGGCCCACAGGCACCGCGCGCACCGGCATAAGCCCTGATGGAAACGCCAGTCAGGCGTTGCATTTCGGCGCAAGATAGGTCCTACTGCGGAATATGATCAAAAATAATACGGGTCTCCTGTGACAGCCTCCTCTCTTGCCGCCGAAGCCGACACCACCCCGGTTATCGAAATTCAGGGCCTCCACAAAGCCTATGGCGATCTTGAGGTGCTCAAGGGTGTCGATATCGTTGCGCATCCGGGGCAGGTCATCTCTCTGATCGGCTCGTCGGGGTCTGGCAAATCGACGTTGCTGCGGTGCTGTAACCTGCTCGAGGACAGCCAACAGGGCGAGATCATTTTTGAAGGTGAGTCGGTTCGCTGGAAAGGTACCGGTCGCCACCGCCAGCCCGCCGACCGGGCGCAGGTCTCGCGCATCCGCACCAATCTGGCGATGGTCTTCCAGAACTTTAACCTGTGGTCGCATATGACCATCTTGCAAAACGTTATCGAGGCCCCGCTCACCGCGCTCAAGCAAAAGCGGCCCAAGGTCGAGGAACGCGCCCGCATCTTGCTTGATAAGGTCGGCATCGGTGACAAGGCCGATGTGTATCCGGCGCAAATGTCGGGCGGCCAGCAACAGCGGGCCGCGATTGCCCGCGCCCTGTGCATGGAACCTCGTGCACTCTTGTTCGACGAACCGACGTCGGCGCTGGACCCTGAGTTGGAACAAGAAGTTGTGCGGGTTATCAAGGCCCTGGCCGATGAGGGCCGCACGATGATCCTCGTCACGCATGACATGCGCCTGGCGGCTGATGTTTCCGATCATGTGATTTTCCTGCATCAAGGCTTGATCGAAGAGCAAGGCCCGCCAGACGCCCTGTTCGGGGCCCCGAAATCCGAACGCCTTCAACAATTCCTCAGTGCCACACAAACAACCTGAGGCTCTTGATCGTCCGGTTTACAGTGAAACCGGACGTCGTCTCTGCGGCCAAAGTAGACACAGACCACGTCAGATCAGGCCTCAACAATTCAGGTGTCCCATGCGTGACTGGCTTCGCCATCACCCGACCGTTAAAACCATTCGTGTTGCCGCCGCTGACCTGAACGGTCAGGCACGGGGCAAACGCGTTCCCGTGCGCTTTGCCGATAAAGTCGTCAAGGAAGGCACGCGGTTTCCGTATTCCGTCATGAACCTCGATATCTGGGGTGAGGACATTGAAAACAGCCCGCTGGTCTTTGCCTCGGGCGATGCCGACGGAGTTCTCAAACCAACCGATCGCGGGTTCCTGCCGATGCCGTGGCTCGAGGCCCCGACCGCCCTGCTGCCGCTGTGGATGTTCCACGAAGACGGCAAACCCTACGAGGGTGATCCACGTCACGCGCTGGCCAAAGTCGTCAAACGGTTCCACGACCGCGGCCTGTTTCCGGTCTGCGCGACCGAGCTGGAGTTCTACCTGATCGACGATTCCGGCCGCGAATACCGCGTGCCGCCGTCACCACGATCCGGCAAGCGCCGCCCCGGTGCCGAAACACTGGCGCTGCGGGCCCTCGATGCATTCGACAAGTTTTTCACCGAACTATATGACGCCTGCGAAGCCATGGACATCGATGCCGACACGGCCATTTCCGAGGCTGGGATCGGGCAGTTCGAAATCAATCTTCTGCATTCCGATGACGTGCTCAAGGTCGCCGATGATACCTGGCTGTTCAAACAACTGGTGCGTGGGATTGCCCGCAAACACGGGTTTGCCGCCAGCTTCATGGCCAAACCCTATGATGCGTGGCCGGGCAACGGGATGCATATGCATTTCTCGATGAACGATGCCGACGGCGAAAACCTGTTCAACGACGGCAGCGCACAGGGGTCGCCGCTGATGCTGAACGCCGTCGCCGGTTGCCTCAGGGCGATGCCCGGCTCCATGTTGCTGCTGGCCCCTCATGCCAACAGCTATGAACGGTTTGTGCCGGGCAATCACGCGCCCAGCGGCATCGCCTGGGCCTATGAAAACCGCACCTCGGCGCTGCGTATTCCATCGGGCAACCGCCGTTCGCGGCGCATCGAACACCGTGTCGCAGGCGGCGATATCAACCCGTATCTGATGATGGCGGGTGTGTTGGGATCGGCCCTGCTCGGCATAGAGGACGGCCTGACCCCGCCCCCGGCCGTCACCGGCAACGCTTATGCGCTGGACCTGCCGCAACTGCCGATAACGTGGACGGACGCCGTTGATACCTTTGAGAAATGCCCCGACATCGCNCGCATTTTCTCNAANGANTTGATCGACAATCTGGTGCGCACCAAGCGNCAGGAAATTCACTATATGCAAGAGCTGTCACCCGAAGAGGTGCTGGATCTTTACCTTGATACCGTTTGAGGCACCCATGAAAATCGGCATTCTACAGACCGGCTATGCGCCTGAGGCCCTGCGCGACGCAGGCGATTACCCCGCCATGTTCGAGAGCCTGTTGGCAGGGAACGGGTTCACATTCCAGACCTTCCGCGTCGTCGATATGGAGTTTCCCGACACGGTGCAGGCCTGCGATGGCTATGTCGTCACCGGCTCCAAACATGGCGTTTACGAGGATCACCCTTTTATCGCGCCGCTGGAACAGTTTATCCGCGATGCTTTTGCCGCCGACATTCCCGTGGCCGGCATCTGTTTCGGCCATCAGATCATGGCGCAGGCGCTTGGCGGCACCGTTGGAAAATTCGCCGGCGGCTGGTCAACTGGACCGACCGACTATCAGTTCGCGGATCAAACCATTCGCCTGAACGCGTGGCATCAGGATCAAATCACCACCCCGCCACCGGGGGCGACCACCATCGCTTCCTCGCCGTTCTGCCAATATGCCGCGCTGGCCTATGGCACCAAAGGCTGGTCGGTGCAGCCGCACCCTGAATTTGACAACGCCTTCACGCAGGGTCTGATCGAGCACCGCGGGCACGGCGTTGTGCCCGATGATCTGCTGACCGCCGCCCAGGAACGGTTGCAGCAGCCGGTTGATAGCGCGGGCATCGCTCGGCAAATCGCCGCCTTCCTCAAAGCCGCACACGCCACGCGCTAAGGCATCACAAAAAGGCCCACCATGAGCAATTGGCTAAGCAAAATCCCCGAAGCCGCCCGTGACTATGTCGCCGGACGACGGCTGGATGAAATCGAATGCATTTTGCCGGATATCGCCGGCGTCGCACGCGGCAAGGCGATGCCGGCCTTCAAGTTCGACAAGCAGACGCATTTCTATCTACCGACCTCGATCTTTTTGCAGACCATCACTGGCGCATGGGCCAACGCCCCCGGCGGCGAGGATGAATACAAAGAGCCCGACATGACGCTGGTGCCCGATCTGACCACGGCCACCGCAGCCCCCTGGACCGCTGATATCACGCTGCAAATCATCCACGATGCGATGAATCAAAAGGGCGAGCCACATCCGACCTCGCCGCGCAACGTCCTGAAACGGGTGCTCGATCTTTACGCGGCCGAAGGGCTGAAACCGGTGATCGCCCCCGAGATGGAGTTCTATTTCGTCGCCCGCAACGTCGATCCGAATATGCCGATTGTGCCGCCGATGGGCCGCTCGGGGCGCAAAGCCGCCGCCAAACAGGCCTATTCCATGTCGGCGGTCGATGAATACGGCAAGGTCATTGACGACATCTATGACTTTGCCGAGGCGATGGGTCTGGAGATCGACGGCATCCTGCAAGAGGGCGGCGCGGGGCAGGTCGAAATCAACCTTGCCCACGGCGATCCGGTCGATCTGGCCGACACCATCTTTTTCTTCAAACGCATGATCCGCGAGGCGGCGCTGCGCCACGATTGNTACGCCACCTTCATGGCCAAACCGATCGAGGGCGAGCCGGGGTCCGCGATGCATATCCACCACTCCATCGTCGATCTGAAAACCGGCAAGAACATCTTTTCGGATGCCAACGGCAACGAAACGCCGGCCTTCATGCATTTCATCGCCGGCATGCAGAACCACCTGCCCGCCGCCATCGCCCTGCTGGCGCCCTATGTGAACAGCTACCGGCGCTATGTCCCTGACTTTGCCGCGCCGATCAATCTGGAGTGGGGCCGCGACAACCGCACCACCGGCCTGCGCATTCCAATTTCAAGCCCCGAGGCGCGCCGCGTCGAGAACCGTTTGGCGGGCATGGATTGCAATCCCTATCTGGGGCTTGCGGCATCGCTGGCTTGTGGTTTGTTGGGTTTGAAAGAGAAAAAGAACCCGCGCGACGAATGCAAGATCAACGCCTATATGGGCGAGGACGAACTGCCCCTGACCTTGGGCGCCGCAGTCGATCTGTTCGAAGGGGACGAAGCCCTCAAGGAGGTTCTAGGCCCGGACTTCGTGGCGCTTTATGCGGCGGTGAAACGGCATGAATACAGCGAATTTCAATCGGTTATCAGCCCGTGGGAGCGTGAGCACCTGTTGATGAACGTCTAGGAAACGGGCGCGGTGCCGAGGGGTGCGACGGTAACACGCGCCCCGCCTGCCGACAAAACTCCGTTCAGCCGGTCAATCCGCAACAACGCCAGCCCCTGCCCGCCCGCTTGCGTGTAAACCGTGCCGACGGCCTTGCCGTCCTCGTTGACAACCGAAGTCCCCGACGGCACCGGCCCCGACAAGGAAACCTGCATCAACCCGCGTCGCAACTCGGTCTTGTGGTGCATCCGCGCGGTGACCTCTTGGCCGACGTAACACCCTTTGCGAAAGTCGACGCCGTTCAACCGCTCGAAATCCAGCTCGAGGATAAAACTATCGCCGGGCCGCAATTCGGCCCCCGTTTCGGGGATCCGCGCCGCGACACGCACCGCGTCCCAGTCAATCGGTGCGCCTTGCGTCAGCGCCGTGCCATACAGCCGCCAGCCCAGTGCCGGATCACGCGGATCGGCCACCGCTCCTTGGGGCATCGGCCCCAGCCCGACGGTCACGGGCATATCCTCGCGCGTAATCTCGACCTTGGCCCGCAATTTGAACATCGTCAGACGTTGCGCCAGACCGTCGGCCACCGCCTCGGCGACATCGAGCAAAACCGCATCGCCCGCGTCAACCATCAGGAAATCCGCAATCAACTTGCCCTGCGGCGTCAGCATCGCACCATAGGCCACGCCGTCACGGGCCACGCAGCCGATGTCCTGCGTCACCTGACCTTGCAAGAACGTCAACCGGTCAGCGCCGGACACACGCAAGATGGCGCGTCCGGGCATCGGGGCGAAACGGGCCTCGGGTGATTTTACGGGTTCAGACATACGGGCCTCCATTCCATAGGATATAGGTCTGCCCCACGCGTTTGCACAGCCCCCGCCACCAATTGACGCCCGCTTATGCCGCGCCTAAGGTCCGCTCGATTTACACATGTTCAGGAACTCACGCCATGACCCTTGCCAACGGCCGCCATTACCTTGCGATCCCCGGCCCTTCGGTGATGCCCGACCGCGTCCTGAACGCGATGCACCGTGCAGCGCCCAATATATATGAGGGCGGCGTTGTGGATTTGACCGCCAGCTTGTGGCCGGACCTCAAGGCAATCGCAGGCACCAAGCACAACGCCACGATCTATATCGGCAACGGCCATGCCGCGTGGGAAGCCGCGAACACCAACATATTCCGGCGTGGCGATACCGCNATTGTGCTGGCGACGGGCCGTTTTGGTCATGGCTGGGCCGAGAATGCGCAGCAACTGGGTGTCAACATTGCCCTGACCGAGTTCGGCAAATCCGCACCCATCGACATGAACCGCGCCGAGGCAGCCCTGCGCGCCGAGCCCAACGCCCGCGCCGTGATGGTCACCCATGTCGATACCTCGACCAGCGCCAAAAACGACATCGCCGGGCTGCGTCGCCTGATGGATGACCTCGGGCATCCGGGCCTCTTGATGGTCGATTGCATTGCGTCATTTGCCTGCGACGAATTCCGCATGGATGACTGGGGCGTCGATGTCATGGTTGCGGCCAGCCAGAAAGGCCTGATGACCCCGCCGGGCCTAAGCTTCGTGTTCTTTTCCGACAAAGCCCGTGAGGCGTCGAAAACCTCGGACCTGCGCACGCCCTACTGGGATTGGGAGCCGCGCGTCGATGCCAACCACTTCTACATGCATTTCTACGGCACCGCGCCGACGCACCATCTGTTCGGCCTGCGCGAGGCCGTGGACATGATCCTCGAAGAGGGGATCGAGAACGTCTGGCACCGGCACCATAAACTCGCCCAAGCCGTCTGGGCCGCGGCCGAGGCGTGGGGCCAGACCGGCGCGATGGCGCTCAATATGGCGAACCCGGCCGACCGCAGCCATTCGGTGACCGCTCTGCGCCTGTCGGGCGGTGACGGCACCCGCCTGCGCCAATGGACGGAACATCAGGCTGGCGTGACGCTTGGTATCGGGCTGGGCATGGCCGACCCCGGCACGCCCGAAGCCGACGCCTTTTTCCGCCTTGCGCATATGGGCCATGTGAACGCGCATATGACGCTGGGTGCGCTGGCCGTGATGGACGCCGGGCTCAAAGCCCTGAACATCCCGCACGGCTCCGGCGCGATCGAGGCCGCAACCCGCGCCTTGGCCGTGGAATAGGGCCACCCGATGCACCCGACACTAACGTGGAAAACCGCGCTGACCCGCAGGCCGTTCTGGATGTTTCTGGCGCTGTCGATCCTGGCCATCGGCATGACCAGTCTCGGCATGACCGAACGCGGCAACGGCGCATTGCTGGCCTCTGACGGCATCGACACAATCGGCACGGTGACNGGGCGCACAACCTCATCCGCACGCGGCAGCGGAGCGCNAGTGTCGCGCGGTCATACGCTGGAAATCGGCTTTTCCGATGTCAGCGGGCGCACCCACACAGTTCGCCAAAGCGTCGATGAAGCCCTCTATAGTGACACCGCCATCGACGACCCTGTCCCCCTGCGCTACGNNCAATCATCCGCNGACATCGTCGAATTTGAACCGGGATCGACCCTGCACAACGGCACGCTCATCGCCGCGGTTGGCGGNTTGCTTGCGGTGCTGGCCTTGGCCGCCTTTATCCTCTGGCGGCGCACGCTTGCCGCCATGCGCCGCGCAGCCGACACCGGCGACCGTCGCCTGGCCCGNGTCACGGGGCACCGGCGTCGCGGGGCTGGCTGGTCAGGGCGCTACTGTGTCGAGTGGCAATTGGACGGCGGGCGCATCCAGCGCAGNAAAGCGGTCGGNCAAGCCCGTTTGCCAGCTGTGGGTGCCTCGATTTCCGTCGTTATCGACCCGCNAACGCAGCGCGGCTGGTGGGAAGGCGAGTTCTAAACCGCCGCTTACCGGCCCCGATCAATCCGCGTCGTCAGATGGATCAAACTTTCCGANCCTTTGACCCCCGGCAGGCCGGCAACCATATCCAGCACGCCATCAAGAACCGCCGTGCTTTGCGCCGCGACCTGTAACAGCAGGTCGAATCGCCCCGATGTCGTAAACACCCGCTCGATGTCCGGCATCACCCGCAGCCGTTGCAGAATCGCCGCCTGACTGCGTGGCTCGATCGACATCAGAACCGACGCATGGATCAACGGTTTTGCCGCCCCGTCGCCCAGTTTCACCGTGTATCCGGCGATCACACCCTTGGTTTCCAGCCGCTCCAGCCGCGATTGCACGGTGGTCCGCGCCACGCGCAACTTTCGCGCCAGTGTTGCAATCGACTGCCGTGCATCCGTTTGCAGCAAGCCGATCAAAGCCGTGTCGAGATCATCCATATCAATTCGCCGTTCTTTTCGTCATAATAACGAAGGAATTCGTCTTTTCAAACCTTCCTGTTGGTTGATTTGTCGCATATTTGCCGCATCCTGCCCTACAGTGCCGGAGAGGGTCCGGACACGATGAGCAGCGACGCGAGAGGTCTCACCCATGGGTTTTGCCGACACCATCTGGTCCGATCCGATTGACTATTTACGCGCCGTTGGCCCGAATGATCCGGTGATGTTTCTATCGCCCGAGGCCCTGCAAACGCAGGCCCACCGGTTCCTCGACGGGTTTCCGGGACTGGTCACATACGCCGTGAAATCCAACCCCGAAGAGGCCGTGATCACCAATCTCGCGGCGGCGGGCATTACCGGCTTTGATGTCGCCTCGCCCGAGGAAATCGCCCTGATCCGCCGCCTCGTGCCGGACGCGGCGCTGCATTACAACAACCCCGTGCGGGCGCGCCACGAGATCATCTTTGCCGTGGGTCGCGATGTTGCCTCGTACTCGGTCGATTCGCTGTCCGAACTCGACAAACTGTTTGCGCTGGTCCCCGTGACCCGTGAAAACGGCGAGACCGTTGAAATCACCGCACGTTTCAAACTGCCTGTGGCGGGCGCGACCTATGATTTCGGGGCCAAATTCGGCGCGACCGAAGACCTCGCCACCGAGATTCTGCGCCGCGTGGCCGAGCGTGGCTATGTCCCCTCGCTGACGTTCCACCCCGGAACCCAGTGCATCGACCCGATGGCATGGGATGCCTATATCCGCGCCGCTGGCCGCATCGCGACCGCCGCAGGTGTCTCGATCGCGCGCCTCAATACCGGAGGCGGGTTCCCGTCACACCGCGTGCAGGCCATGCCCCCAGAGATTGAGGCAATTTTCGACCGGATCGACACTGTCACCGCCGAAGTCTTCGGGGATGACGCGCCTGCCCTGATCTGCGAACCCGGCCGCGCGTTGGTCGCTGACAGCTTTGCCCTTCTGGCGCGTATCAAGGGTCTGCGCGACGATACTCATGTGTTTCTGAACGACGGGGTTTATGGCGCGTTCTCTGAGCTGCCGCTGATGGGCGCTATGGACCGTGTCACCGTCTGGTCCCCCGATGGCGAACAGCGCCGCGGCCCCGTTCAGACCCGTACCGTTTTCGGCCCGACCTGTGACAGCGTCGACCGTCTGCCCGGCGAAACACCGCTGCCCGACGACCTCGAGGAAGGCGACTTTTTCCTGATTCAAGGCATGGGCGCTTATTCGGTCGCCACCAACACACGGTTCAACGGCTTTGGCGCTTTGGCGGTGCAGATGGTGCTCGATCTGAACATCGTTCCCTGACACGACGATCCCCCTTGCCCCTGCGATCTGTCGGGCTATCCTGAGCGCCGCACAGGCAAGGGGATAACGATGCGCGCATTCGGGCAATCGCAGGGCGTCAAACGCCACGAAGACATTCGCTTTTTAACCGGCCAAGGCCGCTATATCGCCAACACCTTGCCCGACGGGGCGCTGCACGGCGTGTTTCTGCGCTCATTTGTGGCGCATGGCGTGCTCAATGGCTTGGATCTTTCCGACGCGCTCGACATGCCCGGTGTCGTCAGCATCCTGACCGCCAAAGACCTGAAGGCCGCTGATGTCACCGCGCCAATGTGGGCTGTGCCAGCCCGCGACAAACGCGGCAACAAGGGGGCGACTCCGGTGCGCCCGATCCTGGCCGATACCGCCTTGCGCCATGTTGGCGAACCCATCGCCCTGATCCTTGCTGAAACCCGCGCCCAGGCCCTCGATGCCGCCGA
>JGI24724J26744_10002932_pt1 | contig 11175 bp, 7 predicted proteins | sample Cruoilmetagenom7_FD_26744 | JGI IMG/M metagenome (IMG submission 26744)
TAAAGCTCCATTTCGGAGAAATGGGAAATACCGCTTTTATACGGCCGGTATTTTTACAAAAGATAGTAAAGGCCATTAGGAATGTCGGTGGTACTCCCTTTTTAACAGATGCCAATACCCTTTATTCCGGTACTCGAAGTGATTCCCCACATCATCTTGCAACAGCCACCCAAAACGGGTTTGCATATTCCGTTGTCCAGGCTCCGATTATCATTGCAGACGGTTTAAGGGGTAAAAGTGAAACAGTTGTGAAAATCGACCAGAAGAATTTTAACAAAGTATATGTTGGGTCGGAGATATTTGAAGCAGACGCTTTGATATCGGTTGCTCATTTTAAAGGCCATGAGCTTACCGGTTTTGGAGGAACCATTAAAAATTTAGGAATGGGATGTGCTTCTCGAAAGGGAAAGCTTGCCCAGCATTCAACTGTGTCTCCAAAAATTGTTAGGAAAAAATGTGTCGGGTGCGGTGATTGTGTTGATCATTGTTCTCAAAACGCCATTTCTTTGGTTGAAGAAAAGGCCGTCATTGATTCCAAAAAGTGCATAGGTTGCGGGGAATGCATCCTTATTTGCCCCAATGAGGCTGTACAGGTTCAGTGGAATCAATCGATACCGGTTTTCCTGGAAAAAATGGTGGAATATACATTGGGTGTTCTAAAAGGTAAGGGGGGCAAGACGCTGTTGGTGAATTTCATTACAGATGTTTCACCGGCGTGTGACTGTTATCCCTATAATGATGCACCCATTGTAAAAGATATCGGCATACTTGCATCAACAGATCCGGTTGCTATTGACCAGGCATCTGTTGATCTTGTAAACAGGGAGCCCGGTCTTTTAGGAACATGCCTTAAAGGAAAAACCGATCCAGACACAGATAAATTTAAGGAGATCTATCCAAAGGTGGACTGGGAAATTCAGCTCGATCATGCCCAAAGCCTTGGTCTCGGAAGTCGTAGGTATGAGCTTGAAAGGATATGAATGAATACTTTATTTTAACGCAAACTTTCCCTGCCATGAGTCCCTTTTTTCAAGAGTTTCTTTTATAAGGGAAAGGGTTTTAGCTTTTTTGATTGACCACTGGGGTGCGATAAGTTCTTCCGGATGGGGGTCGCCGGTAAGACGCTGAATTACCATGTCCCCTGGAATTCGTTCCAGGAAGTCGCACACAAGATCTACATACTGCTGTTGTTCGAGACATTTGTATGAACCTTGCCGGTACAGCTTTTCAAGTCTTGTGCCTTTAATTACATATAAAAGATGAATTTTTATCCCGTCAATTCCCATTTTTGCAATAGCCTTTGCCGTTTCAAGCATATGACTTCTTTTTTCATCAGGCAGCCCGAGTATGACATGAGCGCATATCTTTATCCCCCTGTTTAAAGTTGCATCAACTGCATCCGTAAAGCATTGGAAGTCATGTCCCCGGTTAATCAAAGTGAGCGATTTGTCATGTATGGACTGGAGGCCGTATTCGATCCATATCAGGTGTGTTTTTGCATAACTTTCGATTAGTTTTAAAACAGATTCATTCACGCAATCCGGCCTCGTTCCGATGGAAAGGCCGACCACGTNGTCTATTGCCAAGGCTTCTTCATAAAGGTTTTTAAGCGTATCTAATGGTGCGTAAGTATTTGTAAATGATTGAAAATATGCAATATATTTTTTAGCCTTGTATCGCTTTAAAAGCGCCTTTTTCCCTGCNAGGATCTGGTCTGTAACAGTGTGCCCTTTGGCGTNGGCTCCGGTTCCTGATCCACGCGTGTTGCAGTAGATACAGCCGCCCGTCGAAATCTTGCCATCCCTGTTTGGACAGGAAAGACCTGCATCTATGGTGATTTTCTGGACCCTGCATCCGAAAATACTTCTAAAATAGGAATTTAAATCGTTGTATCTTTTATTCATATCAGTTATCCAATACTTGACCTGCTATTGAGTCGATTATATAATTTTGGATCATCTCTAAAAGAATTGGAGTAATCTTAAGGGTACAAGGGGTCAAGGATTCCAGGGTTCAAGTGAAAACAACAAAAAACAAATGCATACAGAAAAATCCATGGGTCTTGGAACCGTTTTTTATATAGGCATACTTTGAAAATATTAAGGAATAAGGGCAGAAAAATCGCAAGTGTTTGTGTCATCTATATCAAGGCGTTTTCATTCACTTGAACCCTTGACCCCTTGAATCCTCGAATCCTATTCTCCAACTAAATAGGAGAAGAACCATAAATTTTTAACCACAAAGGCTAAAAGAACACAAGAAGTAACTGGAAATGGCTTTTTATAAAAAAAATTANGACATCATAGTGGTCGGTGCAGGCCATGCCGGATGTGAAGCAGCACTTGCAGCTGCCAGAATGGGGTGCAGCGTTCTTCTTTTTGCTATAGATTTGGATAAGGTGGCAGCAATGCCGTGNAGCCCNTCCATCGGNGGAATGGCAAAGGGGCAGCTCGTTAAAGAGATAGACGCCCTTGGTGGTGAGATGGCAAGGATCACTGACAAGTCGGCCATTGCATTCAGAACGCTGAACACAAAAAAAGGCCCGGCGGTTCATTCCACAAGAACGCAGAACGACAAAATACGCTATCATGTGGCTATGAAAGCTGTTTTAGAAAAGGAGCCAAANCTTGATTTAAAGCAAGCCATGGTTGAAAAACTTGTTATAGAAGATGGCAGAGTCGTCGGTCTTGAAGATGAAACCGGGTTTGGATACCATGCACGTTCTGTTATTTTAGCTACAGGAACTTTTCTAAGCGGCCTTATACATATTGGTTTTAAATCGATTAAGGCAGGAAGAGCTGGAGAATTTGCTTCTTATGGCCTTCCTGCACACTTAAGCNAGCTTGGATTCGAATTGGGAAGGATGAAAACCGGCACACCCCCCAGATTAAAAAAATCAAGTATCGATTTTACAAAATTTGAAAAACAGGAAGTAGAGCAAGATCCTGNNCCCTTTTCATTTTTTACCAACAAAATTACCATGCCTCAAATCCCGAGTTATATCGGACACACAAACCAGAAAGGCCATAAGATTGTCCTGNANAATCTTNAGCNCAGCGCACTGTATGGCGGAGTTATCAAGGGNATTTCCGCCAGATATTGCCCCTCCTTTGAGGATAAAATTGTNAGGTTCCCGGATAAAGAAAGACACCAGGTAATTCTTGAACCGGAAGGACTCGATACCGAAGAAATATATTCCAGCGGCCTTGGAAACAGTCTTCCCATGGAAATCCAGATTCAGTTTGTCCGTTCTGTTAAAGGGCTGGAAGAGGCTGAAATTATGCGTCCCGCATATGCCATAGAATACGATTATGTAAACCCAGTTCAGCTTAAACACACACTTGAAACAAAGCCGATTTCAGGACTCTTTATGGCAGGACAGATCAATGGTACTTCCGGTTATGAAGAGGCGGCCGCACAGGGAATGTGGGCAGGCATCAATGCAGCGTGCATGATTGAGAAAAGGCCGGCCTTCATTTTGGACAGGTCACAGGCATACATGGGCGTGATGATAGACGACCTTGTTACAAGGGGTACCCGTGAGCCGTACCGGATGTTTACTTCAAGGGCCGAATACAGGCTTATGCTGCGGGAAGATAATGCTGACCTTCGGCTTATGGAAAGCGGTCACGAACTCGGTTTAATTGGTAATGACACATTAAAAGACATCAAAGAGAAAAAAAAACAGATTGCAGATGAGATAAGAAGGGTCAAAAAAACAATTATCAAACCGGTAAAAAAAGTAAATGATTACCTGAAGAGCCGTGGTTCCAGTGAAATCAGCAACGGGATTCATCTTGATCAGCTTCTCAAAAGGTCTCAACTCGATTATGGTGCTGTTGAAAAATTTGCGGCAAGCTCCGACAACCTCAGTCCGAAGATCAGCCGTCAGGTGGAAATAGAAATCAAGTACGAGGGCTATATACAGCGGCAGCTCAAAGAAATTGAAAAGTTTAAAGACCTTGAAAAAATGAAAATACCACAAGATTTTGATTTCACCATTGTCCATGGCCTTTCAAATGAATTGAAGGAAAAGCTGTCAACTGTGAGTCCGTCCTCCCTGGGCCAGGCATCACGAATAGACGGGATCACGCCGGCTGCGATTTCCGTGCTTATGATTGCCATTAAAGCTTATAGAAAAAATTAGTACTGCCTTAAGGTTTACATAAAATAACCGATATTACTTTAATAACCGTCCAATTCCCTTGACACTTAAGAACTTTAAACTTATTTTCTGTTTAAATCGAAATTGGATCAGCCAAAATCGAAATTTTTATAAATGAGGAAATATAAATGCCGGGAACAGATTATTATAAAACACTTGGTGTAAATAAAACCGCTACTGATGATGAAATCAAGAAGGCTTACAGAAAGCTTGCCATGAAATATCATCCTGATCACACTAAAGGAGATAAAAGCGCCGAAGAAAAGTTTAAACAAATTAGTGAAGCATACGCAGTGCTAAGTGACAAGGAAAAACGTAAACAGTACGACACTTTTGGTTCTAACGGTTTTCAACAGCGGTTTTCTCAAGAAGATATTTTCAGGAGTTTTGATTTCGGCGATATCTTCAAAGAGTTTGGATTTGGCGGGACAAATCCGTTTATGGGACGTCGAGGCGGCATGCGATTTTCGCGTGGTTCCGGATCCCCATTCGGTTCTCATCCGGGCCGACAGCAGCAGATAAAAGGGTCTGACCTCGTATATGAACTTCCCCTGACCTTACAGGAAGTTGAAAAAGGAACAAACAAGAGCGTAAGCTTTGACCATAAAGGACGCCATGAAAAAATAACAGTAAAAATTCCAAAAGGCATGATCACTGGAAAAAAGCTGCGCCTTGCCGGGAAGGGAGAGCCGAGCCCTTACGGAGGTCCTCCAGGTGATCTATATATTCAGTCTAAGGTTGTTAACGACCCGATATATGATGCGAAAGAATATGACCTTTATGCAAATCGAGACCTCAAGCTGAGTGAAGCCATTCTCGGGACGAGCATATCAGTACCGACACTTGAAGGAAAAGAATTAAGCCTGAAAATACCCCCCGGCACCAGACACGGTACCAAAATGCGTCTTGCAGGTCACGGGCTTCCCGCCATGAAGGGAAATAAAAAGGGAGACCTTTATGTACACGTCCATATTGTTATGCCAAAACGTTTAAACAAAGAGCAAAAAAAGCTGATTGAAAAATTAGCCCAGACCGGCTTGTAACAGACTATGAATTTTTGTAAGTATTCACAGGTATCGCATCTGTGAACGCTTACATGACGTAAATTGAGCAACCTTTTTTCCCGAATGAGCGTGAACAGGTACGGATTTTTTAACACAACCTTTTTAGAATCAGGTTTTTTCAGAAAAAGAATAACGTACCAGGCTGGGGTACGGGATATAAAAAAGGATTATTTCCGATTAGCAACTCATAACTCGTATAATAATTTTTCAACTTTAAAAAGCATCCTGTCTAAAATCGGCAATATATTGTCAATATGCCTTGACTAAGCGCCTAAATATATTGACAAGAATAACTATTCTGTGTAATAATCATAATTTAAAATATTTGGCTCTCTTGAGATAGGATTTTTTATCACTATGCCTGAATTTATACCCGTCCTTAAAAAAGACGCTATCGACAAAATGGTGGTTGCCGTTGCACGCAAAATATCATCAGACTATAAGGACAGGGAACTTATTCTCATCGGTGTTCTAAAAGGCTCTTTTGTTTTTCTTTCTGACCTCATTCGGGACCTGTCAATTCCTGTAAAGGTCGATTTCGTAGGGGTTTCCAGCTACAGCAATAAAACTTCTTCATCAGGAAAAATTCAATTAACAAAAAGTATAGAAATCGATATAAAGAACAAAAACGTACTGGTGGTGGAAGACATTGTTGATTCAGGCTTGACGTTAGCATGGTTAATTGATTACCTTATGTCCTTCAAGCCTGAAACTGTCAATGTTTGTGCCATGATTGACAAGTGCGAACGAAGAGAGACGCAAATACAAATTGACTACACCTGCCATACCGTAAAGGAAGGGTTCCTTGTAGGGTACGGGCTTGATTATGCGGAAGATTATAGAAATCTGCCGGAAATTTACCACCTGAAATTATAATCAGCGGGGTTTGCCATGATTTTAACATGTAATGAATGCGGTGTCGGTTTCAATTTTGATGAAAACCTTTTAAAAGAAACAGGTTCTAAAGTCAGGTGTTCAAAATGCAAAAATGTTTTTACAGCCTATCCCTCCTCTTCAGCAAGCCAGTCTGAAAAGACTGACTTCGCCATGGAAGATGAGCAATCGGGTGCGCCGGGTACTGAATCATCTCCTGAAACATCTAATGATGACGGAATAGAGCTTAAAAACATTGATTTATCAGAAATTGAAGGCATACTTGACATGGATAATGAGCCGGATTCCGGAAGTGATTCACCTAAAGGGCCTGGTGAACTTGACTTCGATTTCACTACAGAAAAAGATGAAGGTGAGGCAGCCCTGGAATCAACTCTTGGGTCGGAAAAAACCGAAGAGCTCGACCTTTCTGAAATGGATAATATTCTTAAAGAAGACGAAAGCCCTGAAGAGACACTATCACTGGATCTGTCGGATATGGAAAATATCCTTGAATCAGAAGATGAAGCTGCAAAGGAAAGTGAATCATCTCAGGAGGAAGATCCCGGCTTCGAACTCGGTCTAGATTTAGATACCGGTGAAGACCAAGGTGAGGCAACCCTGGAGTCAACTCTTGAGTCGGAAAAGACTGAAGAGCTGGATCTTTTTGAAATGGATAATATTCTTAAAGAAGACAAAGAGCTGGAAACTAAAAGTGTATCAACCGATGAAACCATTGGGCTTGATTTTGATACCGGTGAAATTGAAGATGAGGCAGCCCTGGAATCAGCCCTTGGGTTGGAAAAGACTGAAGAGCTGGATCTTTCTGAGATGGATAATATTCTTAAAGAAGGCGAAGAACTGGAAACTAAAAGCTTACCAACCGATGAGAACACTGGGCTTGATCTTGATTTTGATATTGATGAGAGCCTTGACGAAGACAGATCCGATTTCGAACCGGACGAAACCGTTGCTCTGGACCTCTCGGATATGGACAATATCCTTGAAGTAAAAGATGAACCATCAAAAGAAACTGAATCATCTGAGGAAGAAGACTTTGACTTTGAACTGGATTTTGGTTCTGATAAAGAAGAAGTTGTGAGCGCTTCCGAACCTGTAGCTGAGTCGGAAAAGAAAGAAGATCTGGATATTTCCGATTTTGAAAATATTCTTGAAGAAGACAAAGAACCGGAAACTAAAAGTGTGTCAACTGATGAAACCCTTGATTTTGATATTGATGAGAGTTCTGACGAAGACGGGTCCGATTTCGAACTGGAAGAAACCGTTGAGCTGGATCTATCGGATATGGACAATGTTCTTGAAATTGAAGATGAGGAATCCAAAAATACTGAATCGGCTGCAGATGAAGATCTCGACTTCGAACTGGACCTTGACTTTGAAGATGAAAAGGGGCAGGACGATAAAACACTGGAAAGCACTGCTGTAGAGACTGAGATGCCGGATGACCTTGATTTTGAACTGAATCTGGACATGGATGAGGATGAAGGCGCTGATAGCGCCAAATCAGAGCTTAAACCTGAATTAGAATTGGAAGACATTGAAGGACTCGATTTGTCTGATATGGAAGATGGGATCAGTGAAATAGATAAGCAGGCTACTGAAGATCCTTATGATGAAAAAACAGATGAAATTGATCTTGAATTAGACATGCTTGAGGAAGAAGGTGAAGACACTGATAACGATTCATTAGCAGTTGAATTAGGAGATGCGGAGGAATTCGATTTATCTGATCTGGATAGTGTTCTTGATCAAGAAGATAAACAGGCCGGAAGAGATGTACCTACTGAAGAACTGGAAGAGCTTGAATTAGATTTAGATATTGAGGACGATATTGCTGACGCCTCTGATGATAAAGCATCAGAAATACAGTTTAAGTCAACAGAAAAATTCGATCTGTCTGATATTAATAATATGATCGATACTGATGAAAAACCAAAAATGCAGGATGCAGAACCAGAGGAAGTTGAGCTGGATTTTGAAATTGAAGGAAATGCGCAGGATCTTCTTGTAAAAGATGAAACTATTGAAGAACAGACAGATTCACACAAAAAAGAAAAACTTGATGATACTTTTGATATGGGAGCAATAGAAGACGGATCCGATGCTGAAGATGTCGATGGTTTTACTGATTCAAAAAAAGCAAAAACCTATCCGCCCAAGAGAAAACCCGCAGGCAAGAAGCAGCTTAGCGGGCTTATGCGTATATTACTGATTTTTGTTCTCCTGTTTGGAGGCGCTTACGCTGCGCATGAGGTTTTAAACAGCATGGGGATAAAGATTTCTGTTACGGACGCTTTCAGAGATATACCTTTTGTTGGTGATCTGCTTAAACCTGATGTCAAAGATGTCGGTAACATTTATGTGAATATTTTTGAAAAGACAGTAAACGGCAAATTCATGGATAATCCGAAAATAGGAACTCTTTTCGTAGTAACAGGGAAAATTCAAAACGAATATAAGCATTCCCGACGTTTTATAAAAATGACAGGCAAAATCTATAAAAAAAGGAAAGCCCTTGTAAAAGCAGAAACGGTTTATTGTGGAAATCTATTATCAGAAGCAGAGCTCAAAAGCCTGAACCAGGTGGCTATTACTAAGCGACTGAAAAACCGTTTTGGAGATAAGAAAATAAACATGAATGTTAAAAAAGGCCAGGCGCTCCCGTTTATGATCGTATTTCCAAATGTCCCGAGCGGCCTGGAAGAATATTCCGTTCAGGTAGCCGGGTCTGATAAGTCATAGACAAAAAGGTGGTTTTCCACTTGACTAAGTGAAAACAGGCTGTTAGAAAGAGCGCTGTTAAAATTTGATGGCGATGTAGCTCAGGTGGTTAGAGCATGCGGCTCATATCCGCAGTGTCCGGGGTTCGAGTCCCTGCATCGCCACCACAGATNAATGAAAGCTGTAATCTTAATTAGTTACAGCTTTTTCATTTTGGCGGGATGCGGATAGGGTGCGTTTGGATGCCCTGGCCTATACTTGATTTGACAGAATTGAAAGACGAGTTAAAACTTCGATTGACAATCTGATGTATGTAACAAAAGCTGATTTTATAACTGATATGTCAATTTTATGAGAACGCTTGTAAGTTCATAAAACATGATTATAATGAATCTATGAAAAAAAAATCTGTCTTAAATACCGATCAGTTTCAATATATTATTTGCAAACAGCACTTTCTGTGCCATGAGCATAGCCCTCCCAATATATAACTTGTCATCCATCTGTATAATCACTACGCAGGGATAAGAATAAAATTACCGTGCCTAAGCTGAGTACTTACCGCCTTGTCATCCTGGTTTGTGTGCTCGATTATTCCTGTTTATTCCTGGCACGCATATTCTTTTCAAATTATAATCATCAAAAACCAACAACCTCTTTCAAGAAAGGTGAAAACTATGAAAACTTTGCAGGTAAAAGAATTAATGATACCTATTTCGGAATACGCATCCGTTCACGAAGATGCCAACATAACGGAGGCTATGCAAGCAATTGAAAGTAAAAATAAAAGTTACGGAGAAAGCCCCTATCGACATCATTCTCTTGTAGTCATTAATGACAATAATCATGTGGTGGGACGCCTTAGTCAAGTGGACATAATGCGGGCTATGGAACCCCGATATGGCAAACTTGAGGATGCGCACTGGGTTAGCCAATCAGAGTTGAGTAGGGATATGCTGGCAACCCTGCGTGAGGGTTTTAAGCTCTGGGAGGAACCATGGGAGGTAATGTGCAAAGGCTTGGGCAACATGAAAGTAAAAGATTATATGCAAGAACCAACTGAAGGTGAGTTCGTCTCAGAAAATGATACATGTAATATTGCCTGTCATCGAATTGTGATGGGACGACATCATAGCCTACTCGTTACTCGAGACAAAGAAATAATTGGTATCTTACGTTCAACGGATCTTTTCAATAACCTCTATGATTTAATGGTCAACTCTAACTGTCTTGAACCCTAATGCATTTATAGAAAAACTTTTTTGGCACGTTACTTTTAGTTTTAGAGGACAATGCCTGTCGCCTATAAGAATGACGCCACAAAACACGACACTATTTATTTCCATAATTACTAATCAAGGTTTGGCTCATAGTTTTCCTACATCAGAATGGCCTGTGTTGTTAGCACGTCAAGTTGTCCGGTATTTTTGACAAATGAAATGTCCGATTGGTTAAAATTATATATGGTTACAACCAGAACTGATATTGGCTGGTTCAGGGTGATATCCCCTTGAACCAGCGGCAATTCATTCGGTCAAGCTGACTTTTTTCTTAACTGTTCCAATATACTGCCACTTGAATCAAACTTCCTATATCTTCTTGCCTCTTTGTATCCCATATCCACTAACCGGACAATTCATTTGCTTACAACACGTCGCTATAAATTATACGGTGTTATTAGGTGGCCGAAATGGAGCGGAATATGCTTCTGGTAATGTTCAAGAAAATATTATATCCAACCGATTTTTCAGATGTTTCAAAGAAGGCCATAGACTATATTAAGCAACTAAGAGAAAGCGGATCCGAGACGGTCATCGTGTTCCATGTCATTAATTAACGGGGTATGCAAGCTACTGAGCAGTATGCATCTGGAACTTTGATTGAAATAAAGCAAAGGATAATGGATGATGCAAAACAGCAAATAGAGTTCATATGCCAAGACAAGCAAGCATAGATGCTCCTGGAGCATTACATCACATCATTGTAAGAGGGATAGAGCGGTGTACAATATTTAAGAACGATACAAGACAGGGAATTTTTTTTAAAACGTTTTGTAAAGATCAGGTTCAGCTTGACCTTTTTTCATAGATACGATTAAGCTGATAATAAACAAAACTGAAAAAGGTTTACTTGTACCTTGCGGCCTTTAGGTCGCAGCGTTAACCCCACCAAGGAGGGAAAAAATGAATGTAATTCGTTTTAGTGAAGCCGAGAATTATGAACCTGAAAAGGATTGGAAAAGAGTCAGCCTTTGTAACCAGGAGGACATCTCAGTTGAACATTTTGTCAAGCTCTTTGTTGACACGTTGCGCTTGCCGCCACCTATAAAGA
>JGI24724J26744_10002935_pt1 | contig 11169 bp, 9 predicted proteins | sample Cruoilmetagenom7_FD_26744 | JGI IMG/M metagenome (IMG submission 26744)
TACTTATCTCCCTTTGTTCAACTACGGGTAAGATTTCGGTATCCTCCCCGGCTATTTCTTTTAAATATGCAATGGCATTATCAATTTCATTGATTTTCAAATCCCCCGTTATCTTAATTATGATTCCATGTGTTTGATGAACTGGTGTTTTTTCAAGCAGGGGATGATTTAATGCATTTTTAATTGCAGAAACAACCCTTTCATTCCCCTGTCCATAACCAATTGAAATGTATGCTCCCCCACCACTTTTCATCAGTTTGGATATATGTGAGAAATCAATGTTCATTAAACCATGATTATTTAAAATCCCAGTTATACCTTGAATTCCCTTGATGAGGATGTCATCCGCCATTCCAAGAGTAGTAGTAATTGGCGTATTGGGTGCCGCAAGACCTACTAAACGATCGTTTGGGATAGTAATTAAAGTATTTGTGAATGGTTGTAAATTAATCGTAGCTTCATAGGCAATACTCTTCCTTTTTTCTGCTTCAAATGAGAATGGTAATGTAACTATTGAAATTGTCAGAATATCAAGGGACGCGGCAATTCTTGCCGCAATCTCAATTGCACCAGAACCAGTTCCTCCCCCCATGCCAGTAGTTAAGAATAGAAGATCCGTTCCCTGAATGCAATCAATTAGATCTTTATAATTTTCTTCTGCAGCTGTTCTCCCAGTTGAAAGATTCCCTCCTGCCCCCTGTCCATTTGTAGTATTAATTCCTAATCGGATGACCCTATCAGCTCTGCAGGTAGATAAAGAGTGAAAATCCGTGTTAGCAGCGATCAATTCTACACCCTCCAGGTTTAGTGCAGAAAGGCGGGATATAGTATTACACCCACTCCCACCAAGCCCAAGAACTTTGATCCTATGGGACCCTGTTTCATATTTTAGTTGGCTATGATTGTTCATATTCTTTTACTCACTTAGCAATTCTGCTATTTCGTTAGGGGAAATAATCTTAATAATGCTGTTTTTTGATAGGTTTTTTACATCATTGGGCAAAATATCTTTCTTCTTGTCGGTTATGATCAGAATGTAAGCTGCATTCGCAGCTTCAACTTTAGAAAAACCCACATGAGGTTTAAAATGCCGGATATAAGGATCGAGCTTCTCAAGTATGCTGGGCATATCTTGTTTTAGCGAATCGGAAAGAAGGATATAGCGCCGATATTTAAAATGAAATTCTTCAATCGGATTATTTATTTGGGCTGGTTGTTCCTCAGCTTGCATGGTGGGGGTATTATCAGTTGAGCCCAAAGCTCGTGCGGGAGCGAGAGGAATACCTTTTGAAGTGAACCACCTATATGGAAAATATTTTTTTTCCATTTGCGCGGAGAGGATGAAAAAATTACATCCGATAACTTCATGCGGAATAGGGGATAAAAGAAGTTCAGGATTCTTGGGATCGTACACATTTTCACCGGCTAATAAGTGAGTAATTGTAAAAAGGTTGTCTTTGCGTACAGTATCTACTGAATTTCCAATGAAGCGATCGTTTGGAATTCCTGCCTCGAGAATAATAATAGGCAACCTTTTTCCTAAAACTTTCTCTGATAGTTCCAGATACCATTCGTACGTTCTAAACCCCTGTTGATTCTGCGCATTTTGTTTTTGATGAAAGGGTTTGGTTTCCGGCCATTTTTTCTTTCCGCCAGAACCCCATTCGATTGAGTGTCCCCAATCCCAACCAAATGCAGACAAGATCAAGTTATTTTTTATGTGAGGTGTCTCAAGAGATGCCAGACCTTCTAATGATTCCTCTAAAAACGCAAGATCCCAATAATCGCCGCCAGGAAAAAGAGGGGAGAAAACAGGTTTAATGTGATTTTTCACACAAAGCTGCGCAAAAGGAATGAATTTATTTAGATGTGTTTTAACAATATCGTGATTATTCCATTTTATATCACCCCACTTTGATTGCAAATTGGGTTTATCAAACAGGTATGCGTATTTAACACCCCATTTTCCATACACATTTAGTAATGTAGTTAGGCTTGATAAATTAACATCTGAACTTACATCTTCATTGAAATTGATTATTAGATTTATACCTGTGTCAGAAAAAGATCGGATAAATTCTTCAGGAATAGCGCGAAATTGTGGATTTTGAATAACTAACCATTTCGCATTAATTTCCTGTAATTTTCGGATCCATAAATGGGAATCAGTAGTATTAAATTGTTCCACATCAAGGAAATAATGAAATCCAAATTTATTTGATNTGAAGGTTTTTTCTTGTGTTAAATGGTCCATTGGTTAATAGGAAAATTCTAAAATTTCGACTAATAATGATGTTGCAAGATAAGGGCCATTTATTTAATGGTCAATCTGCTATAATCGCTTGCATGATACTTGTAACAGGCGGGACCGGATTTATCGGATCCAGAGTAATTCTTCGATTGGTACAGTCCCATTTCCCACTAAAAGTATTATTGCGGCCTCAGAAAGTAATTACAAAATTACCCCATGATCTTGCGTTGGATGTCGTGGTTAGCAGTTTAAAAGACCAAAGAAGTTTACGAGCTGTTTTAAGTGGGGTTGAAACAATTCTACATTTTTCCAGTGCGGAAAATGAGAAACCACATCCCAATTTTGAGGATGTGGATGTGATAGGAACAGAAACCTTGATTAAAGCATCTATCGATGCTGGAGTAGAGAAAATCCTTTTTCTCAGCCGAATCGGCGCGGATAATAATTCAATGTACCCGATCTTAAAAGCAAAGGCATTGGCAGAAAATGCAATCAAGAATAGTGGATTAAATTATGTGATCTTGCGACTAACGGATGTATTTGGAGAAAATGATCATTTTACCAACCAACTAGCAAGTTATATAAAAGAAGCACCAGGAGTAGTTCCCTTACCTGAAGGGGGGAAAACAGTTCTTCAGCCACTATGGATCGAAGATCTAATTTCCTCTATTTTTCTTCTTTTAGAGGATGAGCTTTTTAATAAGTCAATATTCACAATTGGTGGTGGTGAATTTTTAGAATTTCACTCTATCATTAAAATAATTATGAAAAAGGTTGAGAGGAGAAAGATGCTTCTTACTGTTGCTCCCGCTTACTTACGCTTATATAATTTATGGTTTGAGCAAGGAAAAAGCGGGTTTCCATTATCAAGCACCTGGTTGGATCTCTTAGCAGTTGACCGGACCTGTGCATTAGATTCTTTATCGAGAACATTCAAACTTCTACCTGCCCGTTTTTCTCATCACTTAGATCATTTGTAAATAAATGCTTCAGAATAAAATTGGCTTTATTTCAAAAACCCTGCATTCATATGATGATAACCGAATTGAAATTTCTTGATCTTCAATTGCCGAAGAAGGAATTTGGATTTCTTCTTTTGTATAAAAATCTATTAACACGATTGAATTGTTTTCAAGTAACTCAAAAGGAGTCTTGATAAACCCATCTGATTGCCTGTCGGCGTTATTGTAGATGACCAAACTCTGGTAGTTATCGTTTTGATTGCTGTAAGCGATCACATTGTTATTGATTTTTCCATTCGGGTAATGGTAATCATGCAATTTAAAATTTTTAGAGCAGGAATACCTAAAGCGGTTCTCAAGCAAAGGTTGGATCAATTCTTTATGTTCTGCGATAAGATCTTCATCTGGAGTTTCTTTCAAATGCGGTTGAAGGAAATCCATCCCATACCTCTCTTTATACCCTTCAAATTGTCCGTGCCCAAACATAGGCAGACCGGGCATAGTTGCCAGAAGTGTGCATATACTAAAATATTTTTCTTTATTCCCGAATTGGTTAATTGCAGATTCTTCATCGGGAGTAGATTGGTAATTCACTAATCGTTCAAGGAATAATGGATCTATAACGATCATATCTTTTATAAATTGTTTAAACTTTTCATTTTCTTCGTCTCGTAGTAAATTCATAAAAGCACTGTTATAAACACGATCCATCCCTAGATGTTGAATGAAAAAACCTTCCATCAACCAAAATGCTTCCGCGATTAGTAGTGTATCTGGTTCTTTCTCTTGGATATCATTCAACACCTCAATCCAAAATTCGCGAGGCATTTGATCATCGAAATCCAAATCATCCATGTTGTAATTACCCCTGGTTGGGATAAACTTGCTCCCTCCAATGTATGGAAACCACAACCGCTTATAGTGCTGCCTGGTTAACGTCATTGCTGCATCGAGTCGAATAATATCAAACTTACCTGCAACATCCAAAATGACCTCTCGAACTGCGGCGCGAGTTTCTTGATTTAAATAATTCAGTTGAGCGGTATCATTCCACGGCATACTGGTACCATCATTACCGTGATACATGTATAAATTCTCTTCTGATGAGTTGTAGTGAAACTGGAAGACTTCTGCGGCGCCAGTTTGTGTGTAATATCCTTCTTCTATCCTGATTTCAGCACGCGGATCAGGGGAGAGATTAGGAGAGTTGTATTCAAATCCCGAGCTTGGGTTTCTTTCAGCTTGAATAAACCATTCTGGATGGTCAACAACCCATGGGGAATCAATTCCAGTATGATTTGGAACCATGTCGCAACCTAATTTTAATCCGGCATCATTCGCTTTGGTTTTTAACTTTAAATAGGCATCTTCGCCGCCCAAGTCATTTGTGATACTGTAGTTATAAATTGAATAGGCGGATGCAGTTGCGTCTTTTTTCCCATAAAGCCCTTTTATTTTTTTTGAAGCTGGACTGCGTTCCCAGATCCCGATCAGCCAAAGGCCATTCACGCCAAAGGATCTCAGTGACTCTAATTCTTCAATGGGAATTTGGTCGAGATGTTTAATAGGTTTATTATATTTATCGGATAATTGGAACAGCCAGACAAATGTATTCTTTGCGATGAGTACTAGATTCTGTTTCCAATTATGTTCTGTTGAATGATCTTTATACATACGTTATTTAATAGGCTCCTNAGAATTTATATCGTTATTAAATTAATCAATAAGATATTATCTTATATNATATCTGGAATTACAAAAATNTNTTCTCCTTTATCTTCATCGATGNAGGCTTGAATGATCTCCCCGGTGCCAATTAGAGAGTTGATCGCCTTGTGTATATTATGTACATGCCAACCAAATATTTTTTGAATTATTTTTGGTGTTCCCGTTCCATTTGAACGAAAGTATGCACGCAAAATAGTAATAAAAGCATCCTCTTTATTGATTCGCATCGATTGTTCAATTAATTCTGGGAACTTGTTTTGAACCGTTTGAAAAATATATGAGTATTTCCACCTGCCGTTTTGTGAGATTCCGGATGGCATGATGCGAAAATCGCGTTGCAGCAATAAAAGCGCGCGGTTAAATCTTGAAGCGCTTCCCGATGCAGATAAATTTGATTGATTGCGAAGGGTAATTGTATCCAATGGGCCTGAGAGAGTTAATACCTCATATATCCGCTTTTCTTCTGCGGAAATTTTCCCTTGCTTGTATAAGAAAGTTAAATCCCCTAAACCTTCTTGTACGCTTTGAGAAAGTGCGAAAAAATAAGGGATCAACTTAAGGGAGATGATCGTACTTTTCCGGCGTAATATTTTCGCNTAATACCATTTTTTCTTCCCAAGCAGGTCATCTTTCCACTGCCAGGTAATATGTCCAGGATCGTCATGGTTTTTTGGAACAGAGCGGTCTCCTGCCACCGCGCACCATAAACTGGGCATATCAATCCCTGTAATCGGCCAAAAGAAAACAAAACCTCGCTGGTTAACAAAATTTATCGCATCCTTTATGGAGTGCAACCTTAAACTTGGATTGAATCGGTAGGTATTTGATCGATATTGGTAAATCTGTTTTTGGATAACAATCTTTTTAGTTTTCATTGGTGAGAATATGAGTGATTATATTGGAGCCACTGCCACCAATATTTTGGGCCATTCCGAAAACTGCCCCTTTCACTTGATTTTTTCCAGCTTCTCCGCGCAACTGCTGGATCATTTCTACGATCTGGTACATACCTGTTGCGCCAACTGGATGCCCGCGTGCCTTCAATCCTCCCATAGTAGCTACGGGAATGCGTCCGGATAAGTGTAACTCTCCTTCTAAAGCTAGATTAGGTGCTTTCCCTCGGTCAGCGAATCCGCATGCTTCCAAAGATAAGGCAGCCATGATTGTAAACGCATCGTGGTATTCAAAAAGATCTATATCTCTTTCTNTGATACCGGCCTGGCTGTAAGCTTGCTTTGCAGACCGTTCGGCTGCTGATAGCCATAGAGGGTCTTTTCGGGAATGAACTGCGATGGTATCGCTGGCAGCAGAAGACCCTGCAACAGAAATGATTTTATGATTCCCATAGGTATCTATTGAATTGTAGGGAACGAGGATAACCGCTGCTGCCCCGTCGCCGATGGGAGATGCATCCATCAATGTGATCGGATCACATATAACGGGTGATTTCGCGTATTGCTCTTCTGATAAAGCGGATTTAAACCTGGCGAAAGGATTATTTAACGCGTTCATATGCGCATTGATTGAGAATCCTGCGAAATTTGAATGATCCCAACTATATTCGTGGAGGTAACGCTGCATGAGCAGTGCATTTAAAGCTACGAATGAAACCCCCTGGCTTACTTCCCAATCTGCATCAGCGGCAGTGGCTAAATTTGCAGTGATTTCAGTGCTGGGGGAATCCGTCATTTTTTCAACTGCGGCTGCAACTGCTATATCCACTTCATTTGATGCAACAGCAAAAACAGCTGCCCGGAATGCTGCTGAACCAGAACTGCATGCAGATTCAACTCGAATGCTTTCAGAACCTCGTGCGCCAACCCAATCGGCAATATAAGCGCCAATATTTTGCTGCTGGTTGGCTGATGCGGACATCATATTTCCGATGAATAGGGAATCGAATTTATTAATTTGTGCATCCATTAATGCATCAAGAATTGCGTCTCCAGCTAACTCCTTAAGAGACTTATCCCAATGTTCAGAAACAACAGTTTGACCGATACCAATAGCCGCTACTTTTCTCATTAACTCTCCAGNTGGAATTTCATCTAATTATAGATAATAAAGCTATCATGGTCTATCAATTCCTCAAGTGATTGTTTGGCGGGTACAATTGTTGATATAGGAGGATTCATCGGATGAATATAATTGATATTTCTATTCCGCTGTCTGAAAAAACACCAGTATGGGAGGGTGATAAAGGAATCAGCGTTCCCCGTGTAGCAAAAATTGAGGAGGGNAGTGATTTCAATGTTTCACGGATAGAACTCGGAGTGCATGCAGGGACACATATTGATGTGCCATATCATGTATTTAAAAACGGTAGTACTGTTGACCAAATTCCATTAAGTAACTTGATTGGCAGAGTTCAAGTAGTAGAAATCCCCGATGGAATATCTGTAATAAATAAAAACTGCTTGATGAATTTGGATTTTCAAGATGAAATCGACCGAATTTTATTCAAGACATCTAACTCGATTTATTGGGAGACAGATCCATTTTCCTTTAATAAAGAGTATGTGGCGATAAATTCAGAAGGTGCTGAGTATCTCGCGAATATGGATCTGAGGTTAGTAGGTGTGGATTATTTTTCAGTTTCCTCTTATGATGATTTAAAACAACCTCATTTGATCTTACTGGAGTGTGGGATTATTTTACTTGAGAACATAGATCTCAGGCAAGTGGTACCAGGAATTTATCAATTAATCTGCCTTCCATTGAAGATCATTGATACAGATGGAGCACCGGTTAGGGCTGTATTAATTGCGGAATGATTATTTANGCACTGCTAATGTATAGCCGCTATCGATAGTAAGCACGTGGCCCGCGTATCATCTATGCGTTTGGACTGCAAGAAAAAAAGCCGTGGTAGCAAAATCAGCAGACATCAACAACCTTCCAGCTGGTGTGAGAGATATTGCATTTTCTAAAACATTGTTACTATGTCTGTTTCAATAATTCCCGGGGGAATAGCATTGACAGCAATATTCTTTGTGATTAGCTTCATCGCTAATTAGCGAACGAAAGTATTTTTATTGAACCATANCAAAGTTCAGTCAGTCTTTCTAATGTTATCCGTACAAANTATTAATAAAAAATATAGGGTTACTATTAAATTGATTTGTTATACTCTTCAAGATGATAATCAAGCATCTTCTGGAGCGTATTATGGATTCGAGAGATTTAAAACAAATAGAAAAAGTAATAATATTAGGAACCGGACCTGCAGGACTATCAGCAGGCTTATACGCAGCAAGAGCCGATCTAACCCCGTTAGTATTTACAGGTACTCAGATTGGAGGACAGGCTGCGTTGACTGATCGGATTGAAAATTATCCGGGGTTTCCTGATGGCGTGGGTGGGGCGGAATTGGCTGATCTATTTCAGAAAAATGCGGAACGATTTGGCACGCGGATTGAATATGATACAGCAACAGAAGTGAATCTTTCTACGAGACCTTTTTTAGTAAAAACGTATAGCAATTCATTTAGAACTCAAACTCTAATTATTGCTACTGGTGCTAATCCCAATAAATTAAATATTCCTGGAGAAGACGAGTTTCTAGGAAAAGGTGTGTCGTACTGCGCAACCTGTGACGGCTGGTTTTTTAAGGATAAAACGGTTGTTGTTGTTGGCGGAGGAGATAGCGCTCTTGAAGAAGGGATTTTCCTAACGCGATATGCTTCTTCTGTGAAAATCATCCACCGGAGAGATGAATTACGAGCAGGGGTGATTTTACAGAAGCGCGCTCTTAACAATAAAAAAATTGAATTCATTTGGGATTCTGTCGTAAAAGAAGTAAAAGGCAGCGATGCCGTCGAAAAGATCGAATTAGAAAATGTAAAAACAGGAAAGCGGAATGAATTATCCACGGATGGTTTCTTTGTATTTATTGGCCATAAACCGACCACAGACCTTTTCAAATCCCAGTTAGAACTGGATGAGAAAGGATATATTATTGTTGATAAAAGAATGCGCACTAATATCCATGGGGTTTTTGCTGCGGGAGAAGCATGTGATCCTCTATACCGTCAGGTAATCACATCAGCAGGTATGGGGGCTGCGGCTGCCATAGAAACGACACGTTTATTGGAAAGTGAATCCGAGTAAAATAAAAACGAGGTGTATTTTTACCTCGTTTTTATGAAATATTTTCTATGGCGCTTGGGTAANTACAGCGCCGATACCTGACCAGGAAAATACCCTTGGATTACTTTGAGAACCAGCGGGCACCCAGATAGTATCTCCTTCATCTGTTGTTCCGGATTGCCGAACCGGCTGTACCCACCACCGTATTACGTGCGGCGCGTTTTCTACTGGCCGGAAGTTTGTAGGAATGTTGTATTTTGTATCACTCGTGTAATCTACTAACTTTTTCCCTTGTCCTTCAGTCAAGTCTTCAATCGTGACTGCGTAAAGTTCATTCTCTAATAATCCGCCGATTGCGGCCCACTGAAGTGCTATGGATTCATTATTTCCTGCGAATACTGCGCCATCAGCTGGTAAGAGCAGGTTGGTTGGTGAATAAGGCGGCGGTAAGGTTGGGGTTGGGGTTGGGCCAGCTGTAGGCAGGCGTTCGCAGAGAGGAATTACGATAATTTGACTGGAAAAAATGTTGTTTGAAGTAAGTCCGTTATAAGTTTTAAGGGTTTCTACGGAAACCGCGTAATTTGCTGCGATACCACTAAGCGTATCATTCTCGCCCACCCGATATTCAATTTTCTGGCAAGCAGATTCTGTTGCTTCACCAACACTTAGAGTGACTGTTGGCATCGGAGATGCAGTAGGAGTTGGTTGAGGAATTAGAATTGTTTGGCCGACACTTAAAACTCCGCAGTCCGGAGGAAGATTATTAAGATCAGCTATGCTGTTAATCGTTACTCCATAAATTACCGCAATCAAACCACAATTATCATTGTCGCGAATTTGATATTCTATGGGAGGAAGTGGTGTATACGTAGGTTCTGGTGTTAAAGTAACCGTAGGTGTCGGGCTCTGCTCGAATGTTGGTGAGGGGCTTGCTGTTGCTGTAGATTCTGGAGGAGCAACCTGACCAGTCCCACGTAAAATTAGGTAAATGATCCCACCGCCAACTGAAAGAACGATGAATAATAATCCAAGTGCAAGCGGGAGGCTTAGCGTGATATCTGGCAGGCGTTGTGAACGTACTGCTCCTGACTTCTTAGTGGCAGCAGATATAGTAAAGGTTCTCCCACAGACCAAACAGCGGTTCGCGTTTTCGCTCAAACGCGTACCACATGTTGGACAGCTCTTGGAGGGTGTATTATTTTCAGGACTCATATTATGATTATTTTAATCGCATTTATACTGAAAATGCGGAGAAATTATACCATTGAAGCTATTAAAAAAGATTCGCCGAGTAAAAAGAAGAATTATGAACGATAAGAAACCTCTTGCTATATATATCCATATCCCTTTTTGCAGGAAACGCTGTGGGTATTGTGATTTTATTACATTTATTGGACTAGACCATTTGCTTGAAAAATATGTGAACTGTGTTTTAGAAGAAATTTCTATTTTTTCAACACTGTTTAATTCCGATCATTTTGTGAAAACGATCTACTTTGGTGGTGGTACGCCAACTATCATGCCTGTTTTGTTTTACGCAAAAATAATAAATACGATTTCAAATCATTTTTCAATGGCTGAGATTCCGGAAATATCCTCTGAGGCAAACCCAATAGAACTTGATTTGGCTACTTATCTGGATTACATGATGCAGGTATCAATCGCTTGAGTATTGGCATGCAGTCAGTTGTGAAAAAAGAACTTGAGATTCTGGGGCGCTTGCAGCATCCGGAAGATGTTTCTCAAGCTGTATTGAATTCAAAGAACGCGCGATTTAATAATATAAATTTAGACTTGATCTATGGTATTCCAACGCAAACATTAAGATCATTTGAGTTATCAGTTAGATCGGCTGTTTCACTTAAACCTCAGCATCTCTCAATTTACGGGCTGTCATTGGAACAATCTACCCCGTTAGCTCAGAAGATACAAAAAGGTCATATTCCTGAGGTGAATGAGGATATGGCGGGGGATATGTATGCATGGATAATGGAAAGGATGCATACTATGGGCTTCAGGCAATATGAAATCTCAAACTGGGCGCTTGAGGATAATGATATTGATTTCCGTTGTTTCCACAATCTTCAATATTGGAGAAATAGAGATTATTTAGGAATTGGCGCAGGTGCGCATAGCTTT
>JGI24724J26744_10002938_pt1 | contig 11163 bp, 11 predicted proteins | sample Cruoilmetagenom7_FD_26744 | JGI IMG/M metagenome (IMG submission 26744)
CGTTTTTCTTTAAACCTTGCACCTTACACCTTATACCTCATACCGTTACCATCTCTATATCTCAGCATAACTTTCTGCGGCGAGAAAACGACCCACAGCAATAAAGCTGCCTGCCAGTCCCAGGGTCACGCTTATTAAAAATATTGAAATTACGTATTCAGTAGGCAGAAAGATAAAATCCAGCACTGTCAGGCCCAGAAGGTGCATCTTTTTTGCAGAAAGGAAAAGGTGACAGGAATACAGCATCAAAAGTGAAAACGCCCCGCTGAATAACCCCTGAATCAGCCCCTCCAGTAAAAAAGGGGCCTTTACAAACCAGTCTGTAGCCCCAACCAGCTTCTGAATTTCGATTTCATGTTTACGCGAATAAATGGTCAATTTTATGGTATTCGTCACTATAAAAAGGACACCAATAGAAAGAAGGCCGCCAATGATAAATCCAACAAGCCTGACCACGTTCATCAGGCCTTCGAGCCGTTGCAACCACTCTTCACTGTACTTGACCTCATCCACGCCATCTATTTTTTCAATAACTTGCTTTATTTTCCGTGGCCCGGTTTCCGGTGACTCGACGTCCGTAAAACCCACCTCAAAAGAGGCGGGAAGGGGGTTTCGGGACAGCCCCTCAAGAAGTCCCGCTTCAGAGCCCAGAGCCTTTCTCAAATCAATCAAGGCATCCTTTTTTGAAATATAGCGCTTAATTTCTGCAGACGGGAAATCCCTGATGGAGGACGCTATCCTGTCTCTAGTTTTCTTATCAATTCCATCCTGCAGATAAACAGACATAGAAAGGGAATGTCCCCATCCATGAATCCAGGTATTGAGGTTCACGAAAAGAAGCAGAAATGTACCGAAGATCAGCAGTGAAACGACCATCGTCCCCACGCCGATGATATGAACAACCCGGTTGTTCATCATATTCGTAAATGCCTGTTTGCAAAAATACAGCCACAGTCTTAATTTCATTTTTCTCCAACAATTCTTCCGCGGTTCAAAAAAATCGTCCTTTGTGCGGTGTCTTCCAGTAACTCTCGACTGTGTGTGGCAACAATAACGGTAGTCCCCCTCATGTGTATGCTTCTGAAAAGGACCATTATGTCTTTTGTGAGCTCCGGATCCAGGTTGCCTGTCGGTTCATCGGCAAGAAGTATAAGAGGGTCCCTTACAATGGCCCTGGCAATGGCCACCCTTTGCTGTTCACCCCCCGATATCTGGAGTGGGAAGGCCTTTTCTTTATCAGCCAACCCCACCAGTCTCAGAGTCTGGTGAGTTTTTTTTTGAATAAACGAAGGCGGTTCACCGGTCACCTCTAATGCAAGGGCCACATTCTCAAAGACAGTTCTCTTGGGCAGCAGTTTAAAGTCCTGAAATACAAAACCGACATTCCGGCGGAGTAAATCAAGTTTGGGTCGGCTGATGCGATTCAGGTTGATTCCATTGATCAAGATTTGACCGCTGGTTGGTTTTTCAGCACCAAAAATCAGCCTGAGCAGAGTGGTTTTCCCTGCCCCACTTGGCCCTGTCACAAAGACAAATTCCCCTTTTCGAACTCTGAAGTTCAGGTTGTTTAAGGCAACTTTTGGACCGAAATTTCTAAAAAGGCGATATATCCGGATCATAATTTAGTACGTCCCAAGTGCCCTCAGCAAACTGGCCCTGGCCAGATTGTGACTGTAAAGCGCCCTATAATAGTTCACCCTCGCCTGGGTTAAAAGCGTCTGGGCATCAAGCACCTCAGTAATCGTGGTCACCTGGGCCTTATACCGCTCATTGTTGACTCTCAGATTTTCTTCGCCCTGCGCTACTGCCTTCTTCGTAGTCGGTATATTCTCTTCCGCGGTTTCCATCCTTAATATCGAATCCTTCAGTTCAAGGCGTATTGAGTCCTCCAGGGACAGTCTAGTCTGAACCAACTCTCTCTTAAAGCCTTCTTTCTCTTTCACTGAATAATAGGTCTTGCCCCATTCCCAAAATGTCCATGTGCAGACTGCCGTGGCTTCCCATCTGCCTGCATCATGAAAGGAGCCGCCGGACACATCTGGCTCATCACCCTCCTTGATATAGTCATACATTAGACTTACCTCCGGGTAGTTTTTGCTGCCGGCAAGCCTTATCTGCTGATCTGTCTGAAGTATATTAATATCAATCAGCTTCATCTCAGGCCGATTCTTAAGCGCCTGCGCCAGGTATTCCTCGAATGAGACCCGTTCCGGTTTGTAAACGAGAATATCTTCAACTTCAGCCGGTTCGTTGACCGGTCTGGACAAAACAATATTAAATGCAGCACGGGCCAGTCGAGAACCATTGCGGGCCTTTATCAGATTTTGCTGACTGTTGCCAAGCTCCACTTCCGCCTTCAACAAATCATTTACAGGGATCATTCCGACCTTGTAAAAACTGCTGGCCACATTCACATTAGACTCCCGGAATTCAACGTCCTTTTCGGCCACTTCAACCGCCTTATCCGCTATAAGGATATTAAAATAGGCCTCTTTCACCCTCAGGGCAAGGTCCAGCTTCTCCAGTTCAACTTCCATCTCGGACTGATCTATCCCCAGCGCTGCAAGCTTGTAGGAACTGACCAGGGCAAAACCCGTAAAAAGAGGCTGAGTAACAGTGCCCCTCCATTGGTAGTTGTCTTGAGAGCTTAAAGCTACCCCATCAAGGCCCGGAAAGCCAGTATCTGATCTGATGATTGCCGGTTCGCTAAGCCTTGTATAGCCGTAACTCATGCCTAACTTGGGCAGAAACTCAGCTCTGGCCTGCTGTTTGACACTGACGGCCTGGTCGACCCTCTCCTCTGTAGCCTTTAATGACCAGTTTTTTTCCAATGCCTCGGAAATGCTTTGTTCCAGGCTGAAGGCCCCTTTTGCCTGTGCTGAAACTCCCGGGGCATGAAGGAATAAAGCCACAAAGAAAAATAGTACTAAATAGATTACCGATGTCTTTACTCTCATCCGCCAAATCCTCCATTTATCGTTGGTATTCATTAAAACAGGTCTTCCGAGAAGTCAATGCCAACAACGCATTCCTGCAATTGCTTTTAACGCCTATTCGTGGTTAATTCTTGACGGATGCGCGAGCCCTTAATGCCCATACGCCTTTTGCAGTTGGGTTACTGATTATTTCGATCTCGGCACCATAGCCGGCATGAACAGTGATCACAGAGTCGTTCCCAGGGACCTCCCTGAAAAACTGAAGCGCCGTTTTCCTGCCCTGGAACTGCATGTCCGGGCCATAATCCACTATCGCATCCTCGGTAAAGCATTCCTCCAGTTCTGCAAGGTCAGTCACCATGGTCTTCTCCTTTGTGTTGTTTTTGGGTGAAGTATCTTAAGCGTTCACAGGTTCAAGGTTTGGGATTCACCATAGTCTGGAACATTGAATCTTGAATTATAAATTGAAACGTCATGAAAAAACCATTCATGATATTGGTGCTTGAGAATCTGATCGGGAACAAACGCACAAGGTCTATGATCTGATGATCCCTACCCGTCATTGCCGGTTTTATTATATACGTTCCAGCCTATGAGAAAAGTCAACGAAATGCAGTTAACCCTGAACCGTGCTTACGGCCCGGAGGGAGCCATTGAACCCGTGAACGGCCATGAAATATCTTTATGGCAATTATAAGCAATTTTATCAAATTTTTCAGTATCAAACCCAAAACATAATGCATGAGACTGTTTAACTTTTCATAGATCCATCCTTCATCGCTTTAACCTTGAACCCTGAACCGTGAACCTTTGAACCTGCAGTTTTATTTTGTTTGTTGAATAGCCGAATCTTTTTTTCTATAGTAATTTTTTTTGTGGAAAAATCCCGGTGCCAGAGGCCTTCAGCCAATATCGGCATACGATAATATATAATGATAACATTTGGTTACGGAGCGAATTTTGCTTATTACATTTGAAGGCATCGAGGGATGCGGCAAATCAACTCAGGCCAGACGACTGACCGACCGCTTAACAGGCCTGGGGATACCGGCAATCCTTACCATGGAACCCGGTGGCACACGAATCGGCCAGGATATCAGGGCGGTCCTTCTGGATATCCGAAATAAGATTCTCTCACCCCTGGCTGAACTGCTTCTCTATGCCGCTGACAGGGCACAGCATGTGGACGAGGTGATCACCCCGGCCCTTACAGAGAAAAAATGGGTGGTGTGTGACCGGTTCTTTGATGCAACCATGGCCTACCAGGGCCACGCACGGGGTCAGGATATGGCACTGATAAAGTCTTTGAATAAAAAGGCGGCTTCCGGGATACTGCCTGACATAACTTTTCTTGTTGATTGCCCGGTTGAAGTTGGTCTTGAAAGGGCTCTCAGAAGAAACAAGGTCATGCAGCAGGAAGGGCAGGCCAGATTTGAAAAAGAGAAAATGGAATTTCACAAGGCGGTAAGGGGCGGGTACCTCGCGATTGCTGAAGAAGAACCCGATCGGTTCGTTGTGGTTGACGGCACTCTCAATGAGGACGGACTGGAAGAGGCGATATTTGAACACATCAGACATTATATCTGAAAATGGAGGTTTAAAGCCCTTTGACAGCGATTTTTTCCGAAATACTGGGCCAGGAAACGGCAAAAAAATTTCTAAAGCAGGTAATGGCCAGTCAAAAAATCCCCCATGCCTATCTCTTTGCAGGGATTCCGGGTATTGGAAAGACAAGCACCGCCATGGCTTTTACCATGGCCCTCAACTGCCGTGAACCGAATGGGTTTGAAGGCTGCGGTCATTGTCCGGCATGCCGCCAGTTGATTGGAGGCAATTTTCCGGATTTTTTATCTATCCAGCCGGAGGGCCAAAATATTCTGATCGATCAGATAAAGGGTCTGAACCGCAGCCTCAGTTTTGCACCCATATCAGGAGGATATCGTGTGAGTGTCATTCATCAGGCAGAGACAATGACTGGTGAAGCAGCCAACTCTTTCTTAAAAACCCTCGAAGAACCACCTCCGAAAAACATACTGATACTCAAGGTTACGGAACCCCTTGATCTGTTGCCGACTATCGTGTCACGCTGCCAGAAGGTACCGTTTCATCCCCTGTCCGCCCGGGACACGAAGAACTGGCTTATCAAAAACAGGGACCTTAATGACGAGACTGCAACGCTTCTGGCCAGGATTTCTGAAGGAAGTCTGGGCCGCGCCCTCAAAATGTATAAAGGTGATTTTCTGGAAAAGAGAACGGCGTGGCTCTCAAAGCTTATGCAATTACCCGGTTTTTCAAGAGAAGATGCCCTTAATATGGCGCTGGAATGTGCAGAGGAAGGCAGAAAAAAGGGGCTTGATTTCCCGGCGAGCGAAGAGGCAGGCATGCTGGACATGCTGTCTGTCTGGAGTAACTGGTACAGAGATCTGCTCCTTCTGCAGGTGGGGGGGNCGGTCGATTTACTGATAAATATTGATTTTTCCAATCAGTTGAAAAAAAATGCCAGAAGTTTTACAGTGGAAAATCTGATCGGCAGCATTATGGCGGTACATCAAGCCCGGTTGGATATTCGCAAAATGCGCAATGCAACCCTTGTAATGGAACATGTGGTTCTCAGGCTGAATCGACCGGCAGGGGACAAGAAATGAACAAAGTAGTTGGAATACAATTCAGGGATGGCGGGAAGGTCTATGATTTTGACCCCGGGCCGTTTGTCCTTAACAAGAACGACAAAGTGATGGTCATCACTGAGGAAGGGCCGGCTATCGGAAATGTCTGGGTTGAGCCACAGAACCTAGGCGAGGAAATTCCCAAGCGGTCTCTCAAAAAGATCTTCAGGCTGGCCACCCAGGACGAAATTGAGAGATATGAGAGAAGTTGCGGCTACGAGGAAACTGTTTACGAATACTGTGACAAAAAGATAATGGAAAAATCCCTGCCGATGTGCCTCGTATCGGTGGAAAAGCGCTTTGACGGCAGTAAAATCATTGTCTATTTTACGGCAGATGGAAGAGTGGACTTTCGGGCGCTGGTCAAGGACCTGGTCCGGCAGTTTCGGACCAGAATTGAAATGAAACAGATCGGTGTTCGTCAACAGGCCAAGATAGTTGGGGGACTCGGACCTTGCGGACGTCCTTTGTGCTGCTCAACTTTTCTAAACAACTTTGCTCCCGTAACAATAAAGATGGCCAAAGGCCAGAACATCTCTCTCAACCCCAACAAGATATCCGGTATGTGCGGCAGGTTGATGTGCTGCCTTAATTATGAATACGGATTTTATGAGAAGATCAAAAGAGACCTCCCCAAGCTCGGCAAAAAAGTGACGACAAAAGATGGTGAAGGTAAAGTTATTCGACAGAATGTGCTNAAAGAGAGTTTGACCGTCATGCTGGATTCCGGAATCGAGATTGAAGTGAACATTCAGGATCTTGTCCGGGATGGTTTTTTTATGAAAAAACCAAAAAAGGGCAAAGGAGAAAAGGGTCCCGGTCGTACAGAGAAGCGAAAAAAACGGTAATTCATAACAGTTCCGTGCAGGTCTGTTACGGATTTATCCCAGGAAAGGAGTAACCATTCAGAACAGTGTCTAAACGATTTTATGTAACAACACCCATATATTATGTGAATGCTGAGCCTCACATAGGTCATGCCTATTCAACGATCGTTGCTGATGTGTTGATTCGGTTTTATACACTTACAGGGGCTGAAACCTTTTTTCTGACAGGAACGGATGAGCACGGTGACAAGATCGTTGCCGCTGCCGAAAAGGACGGGCAGACGCCGAAAGAGTATGTGGACCGGATCAGTCAACTTTTCAGTGACCTGTGGCCCAAATTGAATATCTCCAACAACTACTTCATCCGCACCACGGATCCTGATCATAAAGAGACGGTCAAATATATCCTCAACCTGGTCAATGATAAGGGAGACATCTATTTCAGCGAGTATGAAGGGCTCTACTGTTTTGGCTGCGAACGGTTTTATTCGGAACGGGAACTGGTTGACGGGAAATGCCCCGACCACCTGACAAAACCNGAAGTCATACGGGAGTCCAATTATTTCTTTCGGATGAGCAAATACCAGGANTGGCTTGTTGATTACATAAACCGGAATNCCGATTTCATAAGGCCTTCAAGATACAGGAACGAAGTCCTTTCTTTTCTTAAAGAGCCATTGGAAGATCTGTGTATTTCACGCCCCAAATCCAGGCTCAAATGGGGAATTACCCTTCCTTTTGATGACAATTTTGTTACCTATGTCTGGTTTGACGCCCTCATCAACTACGTTTCCGCCGTGGGGTATCCGGACGGTAAGCAATTTAAGGAACTATGGCCCTCTGTTCAGCATATTATTGCCAAGGACATCCTCAAACCCCATGGTATATATTGGCCCTGTATGCTCAAATCAGCAGGTATTGAACCCTATCAGCATCTGAATGTCCATGGATATTGGAATGTGAACGAGGGCAAGATGTCCAAGAGCATCGGGAATGTGGTTAAACCCCTTAAACTGGCTGATGTTTACGGTCTTGACGCATTCAGATATTTCCTGCTGCGTGACATGGTCTTCGGCCTCGATTCCGAGTTTAGCGAGGATGGCCTGGTAAACAGGGTTAACGCTGATCTGGCGAATGATCTGGGAAACCTGGTCAGCCGAAGTTTGACCATGGTGCACAAGTATTTCAATGGGGAATTGCCCGAACCAGGCACATCCAGTGATGAGGATGACCAGCTAAAGTCACAGGCACTTGAACTCATCGACAAATACGAACTATTGATGAAGGAACTTAGTTTCCACAAGGCCCTGATGAGTATCTGGGAGGTGATCGGAAGTGTAAACAGATACATCGACACCACGGCTCCGTGGGTTCTGGCCAAGTCTGACACCGAGCGGCTTGCCACGGTTATTTTTCATATCGTGGAAACCCTTAAGATCATTTCTGTGCTGGTATGGCCGTTTATGCCGGAATCAGCAGAGAAGATTCATGACCAAATGGGACTTGCCGGAAAGGGAAGCGATCTGAAGCTGAACGATCTGCGCACCTGGGGAAAAGAAAAGCCTGTAAGGGCAATGACAAAGGCCCCGGCCCTTTTCCCGCGAATTGACACGAATAAGAAAGAGAAACCTGAAAAGCAGATCAAGGCAAAGAAACCTGCCGGAAAAAAAGCCCCGCTTGTGTCCTTCAAAGAATTCCAGAAACTGGATCTTAGAATTGGAACCATAAAAAATGCCGAAGCCATTAAAGGGGCCAAAAAACTTCTCAAGCTGACTGTAGATATAGGTGAAGAAAGAACCGTTGTCGCCGGTCTGGCCGGCCACTACTCAGAACAGGACCTGATCGGAAAACAGGTGATCCTTGTAGCCAATCTTGAACCTGCGGAACTGATGGGCGTTAAGTCACAAGGCATGGCGCTGGCCGCAGAAGACAGCACTGGCCTTCATCTGATTGTCCCGGACGGTGTTACCGTCCCCGGCAGTAAAGTAAAATAGTGGTAACTATTCAGGTAGATAGGCTGTAGGCATTTAGGCTGTGAGGTACCGCAGGAAGGGAACATGCGTGATCATACGAAACTCAGAGCGTTTGAATTGGCTGATGAAGTGGTGCTTCTGGTCTATCGGGCAACCAGGGAATTCCCCAAAGAGGGAATGTATGGTTTGACTTCCCAAATGAGAAGGGCGCGCACGTGAGAGTCAGGCCGAGAAGGTTTTGGGACCCCTGCTTCGATCAATGCGCAGATAGCGCAGGCTTCGTAAACTAATCCCGCGTTCCGCGGGACCTACAGCCTAAGCAACCTGAACAGTTACAAATAGTGGTGTAATGAAATTTGCAACATTCAACACCAATTCCGTCCGTACCAGGCTGCCGATTATCCTGGACTGGCTGGACAGGGAACAGCCGGACATCCTCTGCCTCCAGGAGACCAAGGTTCAGGACAAGGATTTTCCTGTCGAATCCTTTGAGAAAGCCGGTTACCATGCCGCTTTCAAGGGGCAAAAGTCCTATAATGGCGTGGCCATTATCAGCAAACACCCTATCGATCATTTCCAAACCAACCTTTATGACGGAAACGATGAAGATGCCCGGTTCATCAGCGCCCACATCCGTGATATCCCCGTGATAAACGTGTATGTGCCCCAGGGCTTTGCCGTCGGGACCGAAAAGTTTGCATACAAGCTCCGCTGGTTCAAAGACCTGTTCGCCCACGTCAAGGCAAACTATGACGCGGAACAACCTCTCATATTGGCAGGAGACCTTAACGTGGCCCTTGAATCCATAGATGTGTTTGATCCTGAAACGTATGAGGGGAAGGTTAGCTGCCATCCGGATGAACGGGCCCTTTTAAAAGGATTCCTGGACTGGGGGTTTGTGGATATTTTCCGGAAATATCAACCGGACGGCGGGCGCTATACCTTCTGGGATTACAGGATCCCCAATGCCCTGAAACGGAACATGGGTTGGCGTATTGACTATATCCTGGCAACTGCTCCGGTGACTGGAAAATCTAAAAAATCATGGATCGACACACAGGCGCGGGCACTTCCCAAACCATCTGACCATACCTTCCTCGTTGCAGAGTTTGATCTGGACGCCTGATTTTTCCACAAAAAAACAAGGTAATTACGTAAGCGTTCACGGGTTCAACGGTTCACGGTACAGGGTATAGGGCATACTGAAAACGGCACGGGATAAAGATTCTGTTCCTTAAACCTTGCGCCTTACGCATTTTCTTCATCACACCGGCTTACCGGCGCCGCCAAGAACAAAAGACAAGAACAAAAAGATTATTGCCTGCACAATGCTGCTGAAAAGGAAGACCCCGACAGCCCGGAATGTGCTTTTGTAATCAAGCGCCTGCTTCACTGCAATAACCAATGCAATCAGCATCCAGATTGTTGTGGCAAAAAAGACCATCCCTTTTATCATGGGAATTGGGATAATACCCATTATACGAAAGAGACCCGGAGTGAATGCAAAACCGACGGTCCGCAATAACTCTCCATGATCTGTTTTTGTCTGATCTTCGGCTAAGAGTCTGGCGCCGATGATGTAAGCAATAAACGACCAGACATACCAGATGACAAGGACCAAAATCGTCATTTTCAGTATACCGATCCCTCCGCTTGCAGCTCCTCCTACTCCTGACGCCAGACCGGAACACACAACAATGCCAACGGCCTGACCCAAAGCCCTTTTGTCAGCCTTTACCTCTCCATAAAGGCTGGCATCCAGCTTAGCAGCACGAACGATACGGCTCATGAAACTGCTCATTTTGCTATTACTCCCCCTTTAAACCAATCTTTTCAGTCACTTCTCGCATACCCATGTCAAAATTCCTTTTTACTATCCAGCATCAGCGTTACCGGACCGTCATTGACCAGAAAAACATCCATCATCTCCTGGAACCGGCCTGTGGCGATCTGGAGCCCTTTGCCAAGCATATGGCTCACGAAATGCTCATAAAGCTCGTTTGCCATTTCAGGCCGTGCAGCCTTGGCAAAAGAAGGCCTGCGTCCCTTCCGGCAGTCTCCCCACAGAGTGAACTGGGAAACCACCAGAGCGGCCCCGCCCGTATCCATCAGCGAGAGGTTCATGAGACCCTTTTCGTCCGGGAATATCCGAAGGTTGGCTATCTTGTCAGCCAGATAAGCGCCGTCCCTGTCTGAATCACTTTCACCCACTCCGAGGAAAATCAGCAATCCAGGACCAATAGCGCCAATGGTCTCGCCCTTGACTTCCACTCTTGACTCTTTTACCCTTTGAACGACTGCTCTCATTTCAAACTTTATCTCACTTTTATAGAATGTCTCCAACACTTGTTCTGATCAATCCCTGGATTTACGATTTTGCCGCTTATGATCTCTGGTCAAAGCCCCTCGGACTCCTTTACATCGGCGCCTACCTCAGAGAATGCGGCTTCAAAATAGATCTGATCGACTGTTTAAATGTACATCACCCCGCAATGCAGGAAGATTCGTCCATAAAACCGCCCAAAAGACGTTTATACGGGACCGGCAAGTTTTGGCGGAAGAAGGTGACCAGGCCGCTCCAGTTAAAAAATGTCGCACGGCCGTACAGCTGCTACGGCATTTCACAGCAGGTATTTTCAGAAGAATTAAAACAGATCAGGGCACCTGCGGCCTTTCTCGTAACGTCCCTCATGACCTACTGGTATCCGGGTGTCAAAGAAGTAATTGCACAGGTAAAAGAGGCCTTCCCTGGTGTCCCGGT
>JGI24724J26744_10002940_pt1 | contig 11159 bp, 9 predicted proteins | sample Cruoilmetagenom7_FD_26744 | JGI IMG/M metagenome (IMG submission 26744)
CTATGGACAGACAACACCTTTATATAAGCCAGGTATAGATTTCCATATACAGAAATTTTGAAACTCATTTAAATTATGCCTTTAAGCCGTTGTCAAGGGGGGGCTATTCGTTTACTTCTTGTAAACTACTTTGTCATAAGGCATTCGTTTTTTGTGTAATAGTGGCTTATCTGTTAGATAGGGGTTTGCGACAAGGCTTTACATTCTGAAAACCCATAGGAGGAATGGAACTCATGCCGCTATCACAAGGGTTGAGAACCTTTAAGAGATACTGATGTCTCGATTAGCTCATTTCGATGATGAAGGAAGATCCAGGATGGTCGATATTACCGAAAAGCGCCTTACGAGACGTGAAGCTGTCGCTTCCGGTATAATCACCATGAGGCCGGAGACCTTTCGGATGATAGTCAAGAGGGAGATTAAAAAAGGGGATGTTCTAGAAGTTGCTAAAATAGCAGGTATAATGGCGGCAAAAAAGACATGCGAGTTAATTCCAATGTGTCATCCTATCAATATCACGGCCGTAGACATCTCCTTTCACACAGACCAGTCACAAAGCAGGATCGGAATCGAATCAAAGGTGAAGATCATTAGTAAGACAGGGGTAGAGATGGAAGCCTTGACCGCGGTAACGGTTGCAGCACTAACTATTTATGATATGTGTAAATCCGTAGATCGTGCTATGGTTATCTCAGATATAAAGTTAGTCAAGAAAAGCGGCGGGAAGAGCGATAATTATAATCTTGAGATGATTTAGGGGGATAGGGAATGGAAAGTTTATACANAGNGGATGAANGAATGAGTCAAGAAACCTTAAAGATAAACACCCTAGTAGAAATATGCAAAGCCCTGACTTCATCCCTTGACGTACAGGCGGTCTTTGCTGACGTTATGAACATCCTGGCCTTTCGTTTAGCCATGAAAAGGGGTGCACTGATACTGCGGGACTCAGAAGCGAAGGAGTTAAACACGAAGGTTGTTTATGGAGGATTCGAACGACAGATGAAAGAAGGTGATATCCATAAGAAGGTCTTTGAAAGTGGAATACCCATAGCCGTTTTCAGCCCCGATGGTACCCCTTCGTTTTTGGACGATTCAAAGTCCCTAGATATANAAAAGCAAAACATCTCTTATTTCTGCGTACCTATTATGCTTGAANACAGGGTTGTTGGGGTGCTCGCAGCAGANAGGCTCTTCGACAATAACGTGGCTTTTGATGAAGACTTGAGTTTGCTAAAGAGTATTACATCGATTATTGCTCAGNTAATAAAATTTTACCATATCNCAAAAGAGAAAAGGGGAAATCTTGCCATTGAAAATAAACATCTGCGTAACGANCTCGAAGGAGTGAAAAGGTTACTAGGCAACAATGGAGATGGGGTAAAAACAACCTCCCAAGCACAGATCTCAGTCGAAGGAGTTCTGGAAAAGAAACTGGCTGAGATAATAACGGTAATGGATGGGATGTCTGAGGGCAAAAGAAGGTTGTATGCTGATGTCATATCCAAGGTAGAAAAGGCCTTGTTCAAGTTAGCCCTTGATCGGACCAANAATGTAAAATACGAGGCAGCTCGTTTCCTGGGGATAAACAGAAATACCTTACACAAGAAGATGAAAAATTTGAACCTTTCTGTTTGATGGTTCTTCACCCAAATCTTCTTGTGTTCTCTAAACTTATAAGACTTACCAAGGTCGTTTCACTTACCTATACCTACCCCTTCAAGGGTTTATTTGTAAACTCATTTGCAAATATCTCTTCCCATTTACGTGGAAGTTCTGATAAAGTTGAAAAGGGATCGACGATATATAAAGCGGTCTTCGATCATCGTTTCAGTCATCCCNTCTCCCGCGAAGATAACGCCCTAGGGNAATAACTCTAGATTCCAGCCTTTGCCGGGATGACGGAATCTTATTATGTCACCGTCTGTATGAAACATGGCCTAAAAGCGGTCCAGTAATAAAGGAGGTAGCTAATGTATTTAGGGATGGACATTGGAAAGTTGTCGGTCATATCTCGGGGCAACGATGTGTCATGAATTTTCAAGAGATTATACTTTCACTTCAGCGATTTTGGTCCGAAAGAGGCTGTATGATTCAACAGCCATGTGGTATTGAGGTGGGGGCAGGAACATTTAATCCTGCTACCTTTCTTCGGGTTATAGGCCCGGAAACATGGAATGTAGCATATGTTGAGCCTTCACGCAGACCTACGGATGGCAGGTATGGCGAAAACCCCAACCGTCTCCAACACTTCTACCAATTCCAGGTAATAATGAAGCCATCCCCCATGGATATTCAAAGCATATACCTTCAGAGTCTGGAAAATCTCGGTATAGATTTACTGTCCCATGACATAAGGTTTGTTGAAGATGATTGGGAGTCCCCTACCCTTGGTGCATGGGGCCTGGGTTGGGAAGTTTGGTTGGACGGGATGGAGATTACCCAGTTCACCTATTTCCAGCAGGCAGGCGGTATTGACCTAAAACCCGTTTCGGTTGAGTTGACTTATGGGCTCGAAAGGATTTCTATGTTTCTACAGGGTATAGATAACGTATTCGACCTAGAATGGGCAAAGGGGATAAAATACGGAGACATACATCATCAAAGCGAGATAGAGTTCTCTACCTACAATTTCGAGGAAGCTGATGTAGATATGTTGTTCAGGCTATTTGACATGTATGAAAAGGAATCAGCGGAATTAGCTAAAAAAGGGTTAGTGCTACCGGCTTATGAGTATTGCTTAAAGTGTTCTCATACCTTCAATCTGTTGGATGCTAGAAAGGCCATTAGTGTAACCGAAAGAACCAGCTTTATAGGCAGAGTGAGAAACCTGGCAGGGTTGTGTGCAAAGGGGTATCTCAAACAGAGGGAAGAGAAGGGGTTCCCCCTGTTCAAAGACTGACGGCAGACTACTAGGGTTAAGCATATGTTAAAAGATTTTCTTTTAGAAATAGGGACAGAGGAGATTCCATCAGGGTTTATAGCTAAGGCCTTAAGGGACATGAAAAACCTCATCAATAAGGAGCTTGAAACCCTTAGGATAGGGTTCGGACAAATANAAGCATTTGGGACACCTAGAAGGTTAGTATTGTTCATAACCGACATGTCTGACAAACAGGACGACACCTGTATCAATATTACAGGACCGTCAAGAAAGGTGGCCTTCGATGAAAACGGGAATCCAACAAAGGCAGCCATAGGTTTTGCCAGGGCACAAGGGGTAACTTTAGACGAAATTCAACAGGTGAATACCCATAAAGGGGAGTACCTTGCAGTCAGAAAAAAAGTTGCCGGCAACGACACAATAGAGGTCCTTTCTTCCATGCTCCCAAGATTCCTCGCAACCATCCCTTTCCCCAAGTCTATGCGATGGGGAGAGTCGTCAATAAGGTTTGCCCGTCCNATCCATTGGATGCTATGCCTGTTAGGAGGGGATGTAGTTCCCTTTAAAGTGGGTAATATCGAGAGCGGAGATCGATCCTTTGGCCATCGTTTTATGAGCCCATCTCCGTTCAAGGTGCTGGATTTCAACCAATATAGAAGACATCTTAGGGAAGCTTACGTAGTCCTTGATCCTGAAGAGAGAAAGAACAGAATCGAAGACTTGATCTCCAAGGCCGCAATAGGCGTATCCGGTAGGGCATTGGAAGATGTGGAGTTGTTGGAGGATGTGGTCTATCTGGTCGAATACCCCACAGTTGTAGTGGGCAGGTTTGAAAAGGAGTACCTGAATTTACCAAGAGCTATACTGATAGCAAGTATGCGGGAACATCAGATGTACTTCTCTGTAATCGACGAATCCGACAATTTGTTACCATACTTTATCACCGTTAACAATACTATGTCAAAGGACCCTAAGATAGTTATCAAGGGAAATGAAAGGGTCTTGAAAGCTCGACTATCCGACGCCAATTTCTTCTTTGAAGAAGACCAAAAGATATCCCTTTCGGAAAGGGTAAACGGTCTTAAGGATATAGTCTTTCAGTCTGAACTGGGAACCCTTCATGAAAAGGTTATGAGGTTTCAAAGGATGGCCGAATATCTGTCATCCGAGATTAAAACTGAACTCGAACACGCTACGAGAAGGGCATCACTCCTTTGCAAGGCCGATCTCACTTCCGAAATGGTAGGAGAGTTTCCAAAACTCCAGGGGGTTATGGGAAAAGAATATGCCTCGCTTTCAGGCGAAGACCTTGATGTGGCAACAGCAATCTATGAGCACTACCTCCCTAGGTTTGCCGGAGATGCCCTCCCTTCTACTCATATAGGGGCTTTTGTTAGCATAGCGGATAAATTGGATACAGTGGTGGGATGCTTCGGGGTCGGGCTGATCCCAACCGGAACCTCTGATCCTTATGCCCTGAGGCGTCAGACCCTCGGTATAATTAACATCATACTCGACAAGAGATACCCTATCTCCCTGGCTAGATTGATTGAAATGAACTTAGCATGCCTTGATGGCAAGATCTCAAAGGATCCGGTTTGGGTTAAAGAGGAGGTTTTAGAGTTCTTCAAGCTACGTCTTCAAAACCAGTTAACAACTCAAGGATACTCCTACGATGTTGTAGATGCAGTATTGTCCGTATACTCTGATGATCTCGTCGATTCTTTTGATAGGATAAAGGCACTTCAGGAGTTGAAGTGCCAACCTGATTTCTTGCCGTTGGCAATTGCCTTTAAAAGGGCTTCCAACATCTTGAGCCAATCTTCTCCAGGGCAAGAGGTGCGTGTTTCTCTATTCCAAGAACCTGCCGAAGGTAAGCTCTTTGATGCCTACAAAGGAATTGAGGAACATGTTGTTAAACTGATCTGCGAGAAGAATTACCCGAAGGCCTTGTCTAAAATGGTAGGGTTGAGGGAACCTGTCGATAATTTCTTCGATAACGTAATGGTCATGGTCGAAGATGAGAGAACAAGGAAAAATAGGCTGGCCATGCTTAAACATGTGTCAGAACTTTTTTTAAAGATAGCTGATTTTACCAAGATCGTAACAGAATAGATCCTACCAGGTTTAGTCTGGATGGTTGTCAAATCTTCTGTTTACTGTCAACCATTTGATTTTAGGGNCTCTTTTTCAGTAAGGGACGAGNATAAACCCTGATGACCTATATCATTAATCACCGCACCAGAAGGAGGAGTTTTAAATGACTGAAAAATACGTTTATTTCTTTAGTAGTGACGAGACTGAAGGCAGCGCTGAGATGAAAAAGCTTTTGGGTGGCAAGGGTTGCAACCTCGCAGAGATGGCAAACTTTAGCATACCAGTTCCTCCCGGGTTCACCATAACCACCGATGTCTGCACTGCATATTATGATAATGATGGGGTTTATCCCGAAGGGTTGAAGGCCGAAGTTGAGGAAAATCTGGCCAAAGTTGAAGCAGCAATCGGGGCAAAACTTGGCGATGAAGAAAATCCTCTTTTGGTATCTGTAAGGTCCGGCGCCCGAGTGTCCATGCCAGGCATGATGGACACGGTGCTCAACCTTGGATTAAACGACATAACGGTTAAAGGGATCATTCGACAATCGAATGATGAGAGGTTTGCCTACGATTGTTACCGCAGGTTTGTACAGATGTACGGAGATGTAGTATTAGGTTTGAAACCTACACAGAGAGACGAACGGGACCCCTTTGAGGTTATCCTTGAGGCGAAGAAGGAAGAGATGGGGGTTGCCCTTGACAACGAGCTAAGCCCAGAGGACCTGAAGGATTTGGTAAGTAAATTCAAAGGAGAGATCAAAAGGAGACTCGGGATCGATTTTCCGGAAGATCCCATGGAACAGCTATGGGGGGCCATCGGAGCAGTGTTTGGTTCATGGAATAATGACAGGGCGATCGCTTATCGCGAACTTAACAATATCCCTGGACATTGGGGAACTGCGGTTACTGTACAGTCCATGGTCTTCGGGAACATGGGCGACGATTGCGGTACCGGGGTAGCCTTCACCCGCAATCCGGCCACAGGGGCCAATGTCTTTTACGGAGAGTATCTTATAAATGCCCAGGGAGAGGATGTGGTGGCAGGCATTCGTACGCCAAGACCTATCAATAAACTCCAGAAAGGGGAGAGTTCACTTCCATCTCTGGAGGAAGAAATGCCTGATATCTACAAGCAACTGCTGGACATTAGAAGTAAATTAGAGAAACATTTCAGAGAGATGCAGGATGTAGAGTTTACCATTCAGAACCATAAGCTATGGATGCTACAGACTCGTTCCGGAAAGCGTACCGGGCTTGCCGCCCTCCGAATAGCGGTGGAAATGGTCGAGGAAGGATTGATAGAAAAGGAAGAGGCTATTATGAGGGTGGAGCCTGAGCAATTAAATCAACTGCTAAACCCTGTCTTCGATGCGAAAGAAAAAGAGAAGGCGATGGCAGAAGGGAGGTTCCTAGCCGAAGGTTTGAATGCCGGGCCCGGAGCTGCTTACGGCAAGGTTGTTTTCAACGCCGTAGATGCGGAAGAGCTCGCCAAACAAGGTGAGGAGGGTATCATCCTGGTAAGGATCGAGACCTCACCGGAAGACATAAGAGGGATGAATGCAGCCAATGGAATCTTGACTGCCAGGGGTGGGATGACCTCCCATGCGGCCTTGGTTGCCAGGCAGATGGGTAAGGTCTGTGTGGCCGGCTGCGGCGCGTTGGAGATCGACTACATAGAACAAAAAATGAAGGTTGGAGACCGCACCATAAGAAAGGGAGATTATATCTCCTTAGATGGTACCCTTGGAGAGGTCATACTAGGCAGTATAAATACGACCCCTTCAGAGACTTTGCAGGTGCTGATAGATAAAACATTGGAACCAGAAGATTCTCAAACATACCAGATATACTCGAAGATAATGTCCTGGACTGATAAGATCAGGGTTTTGGGGGTACGCACAAATGCAGACGAACCGGATCAGGTAGCCATCGCACTGAGTTTCGGTGCTGAAGGTATAGGACTGTGCAGAACCGAGCACATGTTCTTTGAAGGAGATCGCATAGATTCCGTTCGAGAGATGATCCTCGCTGATGACAGGGCAGGAAGAGAGAATGCCCTTTCTAAGCTGCTGCCTATGCAAAGGGATGACTTTATAGGTATCTTCAAACTGATGAACGGAATGCCGGTAACTATTCGAACCCTTGACCCTCCTCTCCATGAGTTTCTCCCCCACAGTTCGGAAGAGATAGCTGCNCTGGCCAGGAAGATGGGCATTTCCAAGGAGAAGTTAGACTCAAAGATTGCAAGCCTCCAAGAGAGTAACCCCATGCTTGGTCATAGGGGGTGTCGTCTGGGCATAGTTTATCCTGAAATTACAGAGATGCAGGCAAGGGCAATATTTGAAGCAGCGTGTCAGGTCGTCAAAGAAGGGATCAAGGTCTTACCGGAGATAATGATTCCGTTGGTAGGACATGTTAAGGAATTGCTGATGCAAAAAGAGGTAGTGAACAGGGTAGGAAAAGAGGTGATGGAATCCTATGGAATGGAAATCGACTACCTTGTGGGAACAATGATAGAACTGCCCAGGGCGGCTATCACGGCAGACGAGATTGCCCATGTGGCGGAATTCTTTTCTTTTGGCACCAATGACCTTACCCAGATGACCTTTGGATTGAGCAGGGACGACGCAGGTAGATTTTTNCCGTACTATATCGCAGAAGACATACTGGATAACGATCCNTTTCAACAATTGGATCAGGGCGGGGTCGGAAAGTTGGTTGAGATTGGTGTGGAAAGGGGGAGAGAGACAAAACCCACACTTAAGATCGGTATCTGTGGAGAACATGGTGGAGACCCCAGCTCAATAGAGTTTTGCCACCGAGTGGGCTTGAATTATGTTAGCTGTTCGCCTTACAGGATACCTATAGCTAGATTGGCGGCTGCTCAGGCAGCCTTAAGAGAGGAGTAACCGTTCACAGGGATAGGTTGGAAAATGGTTTTTTGAGAAGCATTTGCGCACCTTTCCGCACTCAATCNAAAGCACTGTGAACGGGCACAGAGAGAAGAAGAAGAAGAGGGAGAGTGCCCGCAAGGAAGAAAGAACGTGTTGATAAGTTATTAGTGGATAGGGGTATGGTTAGTAGCCGTGAAAGGGCAAAGGCCCTTATCATGGAAGGGAAGGTCATTGTAGATGATATCAGGGTAGACAAAGCAGGGATTAAGGTACCCATCGATAGTCTCCTGAGATTAAAGGCTAACGAAATTCCGTACGTAAGTCGCGGGGGCCTCAAGTTGGCCCATGCGATCGATGATTTTAAGCCGGAGGTAAAGGATAAGGTGGCGCTCGATGTGGGGGCTTCAACCGGAGGCTTTACTGACTGCCTGTTGCAGAGTGGGGCAAGTAAGGTCTATGCAGTTGATGTGGGCTATGGCCAACTCGCGTGGAGACTGAAGCAGGACAGCAGGGTCGTCTGTCTTGAACGCAGGAATATCCGATACCTGGATCCCAAAGAGATCGACGAGGATATCGATCTAGCCGTAGTAGACACCTCTTTTATTTCTCTCACTAAGGTTCTACCTAGGGTGATTGAGCTGATAAGGGTGGGTGGGAGTATAATAGCCTTGATCAAGCCCCAATTTGAAGTAGAAAAGGGGGAAGTAGGCAAAGGTGGAATAGTCAGGGCCCCTGCGAAACACCAGCAGGTTATAGAAAAAATAAAACACTTCGCCACCCTTAGTAATCTAAGAGTCTTGAGACTCATTGACTCCCCAATATTAGGGGCAGATGGAAATAAAGAATTCCTAATATACATGATGAAAGCCCTCCATAGATAGGTATCCAACCCTTAACCCTATACATGCAAGAATTGTGATATGAATTTCCGATATCCTTCAAAAATCAGTTTACACTTTTTGAAATATAGATTTTCAGATATTTAATTTCACAAGGCCAGAGGGAGGAATTCGAGTAAGTCGTACATTGTAGTACGTCGTCGAGGATTCCGACCGATAACGCAGTGAAATTTAATATATGGAAATCTATAGTTGATCTATTTTGAGGATTCTGTGTTTGAAGATTGGGCAAAGCCTGCCCTTGACCCCGATCGGGGGATGGCCTGAAGATGAGATATAAATATATGGGTAAGTTGTCTCTTCCAAGTGCATTAGGAGGTTAAAGATGAGAGAAGTCGTGATTGTGAATGGTGTTAGAACGGCAGTAGGGACTTTCGGTGGTTCTCTTAAAGATGTTTCTGCTATTGATTTAGGGGTTAAGGTTGTCGAAGAGTTAATCAAAAGGACGGGGTTAGATGGTAGCCAAATAGACGAGGTAATAATGGGAGATGTTCTCCAGTCAGGGTTAGGACAAAACCCAGCCAGACAAGTGGCCATAGGTGCCGGGATACCCCAGGAGGTACCTTCATTTACTGTCAACAAGGTGTGTGCGTCAGGGTTAAAACCGGTAATGCTGGCAGCCCAGGCCATAATGATAGGGGATGCAGACATAGTTCTTGCGGGCGGAATAGAAAATATGAGCGCAGTACCTTATGCTATCAATAAGGCCCGTTGGGGACTGAGGATGAATGACGCTAAATTGGTCGATTTGATGGTACATGATGGCCTATGGGAAATATTCAACGGTTATCATATGGGGATTACAGCAGAAAATATAGCGGATAGGTTTGGCATACCAAGAGAAGAACAAGACGAGGTTGCACTTGGAAGCCAGCTTAAAGCAGCAAAAGCTATTGAAGCAGCGCGTTTTAAAGACGAAGTGGTCCCCATAGAGATACCACAGAAAAAAGGGGACACTAAGGTGTTCGATACGGATGAACATCCGAGGCCAAAAACCACAAAGGAGGCATTGGCAAAGCTGCCTCCGGCCTTTAAGAAGGGTGGAACGGTCACAGCCGGCAATGCATCGGGTATCAATGATGGGGCAGGGGCACTGGTAGTTATGTCAAAGGAGAAAGCGGATGTGCTTGGCTTGATGCCGATGGCGAAAATCAGATCATATGCGGCTGCGGGTGTAGACCCTGCCATCATGGGCACTGCTCCTGTCCCGGCCAGCAAAAAGGCACTTGAGAAGGCAGGACTTAGAGTTTCTGATTTAGACCTTATAGAGGCAAATGAGGCTTTTGCTTCTCAGGCTATATTTGTTAATAGGGAGATGGGATGGGACCTGGACAAGGTAAACGTTAACGGTGGAGCCATAGCTCTGGGCCATCCCATAGGCGCCAGCGGCGCCAGGATACTTATAACATTGCTCTATGAAATGAAGAAGAGAGGCTCTAAACTGGGCCTGGCAACACTTTGTATTGGTGGGGGGCAGGGAGCTGCTATAGTAGTTGAGATGTAGTTTTTATTAACTAGGGAGGTATGTTGTGGAAATAAAAACTTTTGGCGTTGTAGGCGCAGGTCAGATGGGTAGTGGTATAGCTCAGGTTGCAGCTTTTACTGGGTTTGATGTCATAATGAATGACATTAAGGATGACTTCATAAAAACAGGGATATCTTCCATTTCCAAAAGCCTTGACAGGCTGGTTAAAAAAGGAAAAATTGCTGCTGAACAGAAGAAGGAGATACTGGGCAGGGTCGAAGGCGCCACCAAACTGGAAGATATGGCAAGAGCAGACTTCGTAGTGGAAGCTGCTACAGAGAATCTTCCCGTCAAGCTTGACATCTTTAAAAAGCTGGACGAGGTCTGTCAGCCTGGTGTGATCCTTGCCACTAACACCTCCTCCATATCTATTACAAAGATTGGTTCCGCAACAAAGAGACCGGACAGGGTAATAGGCATGCATTTTATGAACCCCGTTCCTATGATGCAGCTTGTGGAGGTTATAAGGGGGCTGGCTACATCTGACGAAACCTTTGATACAGTGATGAAACTGGCTGATAAGATGGGTAAGACCCCGGCTGAAGCCGGTGATTTCCCTGGGTTCATAGCCAACAGGATACTGCTTCCTATGATCAACGAGGCTATTTATGCTCTGTATGAAGGGGTAGGAAAACCAGATGCCATAGATACTGTAATGAAATTGGGGATGAACCATCCAATGGGTCCGCTTACCCTAGCTGATTTGATAGGGTTGGACACATGCCTGGCAATCTTGGAGGTCCTCCATAGCGAATTGGGTGACCCAAAGTACCGACCTTGTCCGCTTTTAAGAAAATANGTGGACGCTGGTTACTTGGGAAGAAAAACAGGAAGGGGGTTTTACGAATACAGCAAATGAAA
>JGI24724J26744_10002941_pt1 | contig 11159 bp, 9 predicted proteins | sample Cruoilmetagenom7_FD_26744 | JGI IMG/M metagenome (IMG submission 26744)
AAAAAATACGTCATTTGTAACGCAGACGAAAGCGAACCCGGCACCTTTAAAGATCGGTTAATTCTCGAGGGTGATCCTCATAGCATTATCGAAGCTATGATTATTGCCGGTTATGCTGTTGGTGCTGATGAGGGATATATATACATCCGAGGTGAATATAAGCTCGCGCAAACTCGTGTATTGAATGCAATTGAGCAAGCGAAGGAAATGGGTTTCCTTGGAGAAAACATTTTCAACTCCGGGCACAAATTTGATCTGCATATCCATGCAGGAGCTGGCGCGTACATCTGCGGCGAGGAAACCGCATTGATAGAATCGATTGAGGGAAAAAGAGGCGAACCGCGCCCCCGCCCACCCTATCCGACCACCAATGGATTATGGGATAAGCCAACCCTGGTAAATAATGTCGAAACCCTTGCTAATGTTGCCCCGATCATTAGAAATGGCGCGGAATGGTTCAGATCATTCGGAACCCCCTCGAGCTCTGGAACAAAGGTATTTACNATCCTGGGCAATGTTAACACAACCGGTTCAATAGAAGTGCCCATGGGAATTACCCTTCGCGAAGTGATTTCGATATATGCGAAAGGAATGAAAAACAATGCTGTGTTCAAGCTAGCACAAACGGGTGGTTCAAGTGGCTCAATTATTCCGGCTGATCTGCAGGATGTACCTATGGATTTTGACTCATTCACCAAAGCTGGTGTTTCCATGGGGTCTGGGGCACTCCTGATCTGCAACGATGAAACTTGCGTTGTTGATCTCGCTAAAGTATTGCTTAATTTTTTCCGTTTTGAAAGCTGCGGGAAATGCAACCCCTGTCGGATCGGTAATCAGCGCGCTTACCAAATTTTATCAAGAATCTCAGAAGGGCTTGGCTCTCAGAAAGATCTTAACGATCTCCAAGATATCAGCAAATGGTTATATGAAATGTCTAATTGCGGCCTTGGCCAAACAGCTGGTTCTCCATTGAGAGATATCTTAAAACATTTCCGTGCTGAAGTTGAAGCACATATTATCCAAAAAGAATGTCCTGCTGGAGTTTGCGCAATGAGCGGGAAATCTCCAACACCGAATCAATTGGGAGAAGAGTAATCATGGTAAAAATTACAATCGACGGAAAAACAACTGAGGTAGAAAAGGGGACCACTGTTCTTAATGCTGCCCGCAAACTCGGAATTGAGATTCCCACCTTATGCGATCATCCTGAACTCACCCCCTATGGCGGCTGCCGCATGTGCTTGGTAGAAATTGAAGGCACAAAAACATTGCAGCCATCCTGCACTTTACCAGTTGGTAATGATATGGTTGTACACACTGATACTCAAAAGGTTCACGATGCACGGAAATTTATTCTTTCAATGATTTTTAGTGAGCGTAATCATTTCTGCCCATCCTGCCAGGTAAGCGGGGGGGATTGTGATCTACAAAATTCAGCCTACGATGAGAGTATGACACACTGGCCTATCATGCCAAATTGGCAGCCCTATCCGGTTGACGCTTCTCATCCATTCATAATTCTTGAGCATAATCGCTGTATTCTTTGCCGCCAGTGTGTGCGTGCGTGCGGTGAGTTAGTCGGCAATTTCACACTTGGCTTTGAAGAGCGTGGTGCTGAAAGCACACTGGTAGCGGACCTTGGATTACCGCTTGGGGAGAGTTCCTGTATCGGTTGTGGGACTTGCTTACAAGTATGTCCAACCGGCGCTTTGATAGACCGATGGAGTGCATACCAGGGGAAGGAAACCGAATTAGACACAACCAAGACGATCTGCCTTGGCTGCAGTATTGGTTGTGGGATTGATGTACTCACGCGCGATAACCGCCTGGTACGCATTGAAGGTGATTGGGATGCCGAGATGAGCGGTGGAGTTCTTTGTGATGTCGGTCGATTCCATCCAATGCTTGAAGAACGAGAAAGATTATTAACACCCATGATTCGCACCAATGGGAAATTAAAACCCGCCACCTGGAATGATGCTATTTCTGCCGCTGCTGAAAAGATGGTATCCAGCAAAGGAAAACTCTCCGGTGTAGCGTCAACGCGATTATCTATGGAAGCACTGAATGAGTTTAAAGCCATATGTGCTGCGTACGATGCGAAATCAATCACGACAACTGAAGAATTCGCTGCAATCTCAGCCACATTCGATTTCGCAAAATCTTCGGGTAAGGCATTTGAATCTAAAATACGTGAAATAAAAGACGCCGATTGCTACCTTGTCATTGGTGAAGATACAACCAAGGATCACCAGGTTTTGAGCTTCTTCGTTAAACGCCAAATTCCTGCAGGCGCAAAATTGATTCAAATTTCTGAAAGCCCAACAGGTTTCGACAACTTTGCGGATGAATCTCTAATTATTGGAAATAGTTCTCAATCTGAATTTATTGATGCTATTGGAAATCTCATTGCTAAAAATTTCGGTGGCTTAGAAAAAATCGCAAAATCATTTAAACTTAATGTCTCATCTCTTGAAAATGCTGTGAAAATGTTATCTTCTGCTACGAAAGTCGCTCTTATTTTTGGCAGCCGCTTCAGTTTCGATAACGCATCGGCAGTCTTAGGGTCAATAGTTTCTTTGAGTGAGCAGCTAAATGGAAATTTGATAACAACAAAAGGCAATATTAACAGCGTTGGCGCATCTGTAATTGGGATCAACGGTACCTTAGTTATGGACAGTTCAGAATTGATTCTAATGGCCCTTGGAGATGAGGACTTATCACAGAGCTTTTCAAAGAAATTTGAGAAAGCACCTTTCTCGATCATCTTCAGTAGTTATGTTTCTCCTTTGACGGCAAATGCGGATATCGTGTTCCCTGTGCAAAATTGGCTTGAACAAAGTGGACATTTCATTAATTCAGATGGCCAAATATTCGAAGCGAAAACAGCTTTAGTATCACCAGAAGCAGTTATTTCCAGTAAAGAATCACTGTCAAAACTGGCAGCCGTATTGAAAGTCGAGAAACNACAGGATTGGAAAAAATTATTGGAAGTTACACCAGCACCTGTAACAATCTCAGTTAACCGTAGGAGCAAATAATGGCAAAACCAACCGTAGCAAGTGACTGGCTGGCCGGATGCGCTGGCTGCCATATGTCTTTCCTTGATATAGACGAACGTATCGTGAGCCTCGTTGAACTTGTTGATCTTCGAGCTACTCCAATAACAGACCTAAAAGAGCCTGATGAAGAAGGTGTAACTGTTGGAATATTAGAGGGCGGCATCAATAACACATTCAACGAACATGTCGCGAAGCAAATGCGAGCCCGGAGCAAGATCCTTGTTGCACTTGGCGACTGTGCAGTCTTCGGTGGTATCCCGGCAATGCGCAATTTCTTCACATTAGAAGAATCTTTAGAGCGAGCCTACGTAAATACACCAACCACAGATGAAAGTGGAAAGATACCTTCATCTCCAGAATTAGCAAAACCCACGCTTGTTCGTGCAGTTCATGAAGTTGTAAAAGTAGATTTATTTGTACCGGGCTGCCCACCTGACGCGGATATTATATTTTTTGTACTCGCTGAATTAGCGCAAGGAAGAATGCCCAAACTAGAAAATAATAATTTGATGTGGAATTAATATAGAGGTAAATATATGGCTATACAAAAAATCACAATCGAACCAGTGACGAGGATTGAAGGGCACGCAAAAGTTACGATTCATCTAACCAAGGAAGGTGAAGTTGAGCACGCGTATTTTCACGTCAACGAATTCCGTGGGTTTGAAAAATTCTGCGAAGGCAGAATGGTATTCGAAATGCCCTCAATTACACCAAGGATTTGCGGTATTTGCCCGGTAAGCCATCACCTTGCAGCTGCAAAAACAGGAGATATCGTCATGGGTTCCCCACCTCCTAGGACAGCTACCCTGCTGCGCGAACTCATGCACATGGGACAGATTATCCAAAGCCACGGCATGCATTTCTTTGAATTAGCAGGCCCTGATTTAATACTCGGTTTTGACGCCGATCCAGCAATTAGAAATGTGGTTGGATTAATCCAGGCGGATGCGGAATTAGCATTAAAAGCTGTTGCGCTTCGTAAATTTGGGCAGGAAATCATCAGTACNGTCGGTGACCGCCGCATCCACCCCACTTTCGCCATCCCAGGCGGTGTTAATAAAGCGCTTAAAAAAGAAGACCGTGAATCAATTCTAAAAGATATTGATGAAATGATTGCAATCACCCAAACTGGGTTGACTATCTTTAAAAGCTGGGCTGGAAAGAACAAAGAAGATATAGATAAATTCGCTGTATTTCCCACCGGTTATATGGGGCTTGTGACGCCAGAAAATAGCTTGGAGCTTTATCAAGGCAATATTCGATTGATTGATAGTAAGGGGAAGGAATTAGAATGTTTTGATTCTAATGATTATCTCGATCATATCGCTGAACATGTTGAAGATTGGTCTTACCTTAAATTTCCCTATTATAAGAAGATGGGTTATCCTGAGGGAGTGTACCGCGTTGGGCCGCTAGGACGACTAAATACTATTGAGCAAATCGATACCCCACTGGCAAACGATGAATTCAAAACCTACAGAGCAATGAATGGCGGAAAGCCAATTGAAAATACGCTACATTACCATTATGCCCGCTTGATTGAGATCCTGTTTTCAATCGAAAGGGTAAAAGTGCTGCTTGATGACCCAGACATACTCGGAAAAGATATTCTTAACACTAAGCAAAATTTTAAAGGTGAGGGAGTAGGTATAATTGAAGCACCCCGCGGAACACTGTTCCATCATTACAAGGTAAAAGAAAATGGGCAGGTTGAAGCAGTCAATCTTATTGTCTCTACCGGGCACAATAACTGGGCTATGAGCGAAGCGGTCGACTCAGTTGCTAAAACATATATCACGGGCCCAGAAATAAGAGAAGGACTCCTAAACCGGGTAGAAGCTGCCATCCGCGCGCATGACCCCTGCTTATCCTGTTCAACGCATGCCGTTGGACAGATGCCGATGATTGTTGATTTATATGATCACAATGGTAAATTAATTCAAGAAGTAAAACGTGATTTCTGAAAGAACGTTTCGCATAAAATAATCAATGCCGCCATTAGTTGGCGGCATATTTCATGTGAATTCATTGAGTAAATGGTAGATATGAAAAACAATTTATTCATAGGCTATGGAAATCCAGATCGGGGTGATGATGGGGCATCATATCATTTATTCATCGCTTTGTTAAATGATTTTGGTAAGAAGAATGTGGATCTTTTTTCTTCAGATACTATCTCCCTCGAAACAAATACTGATATTTTGTTTAATTTTCAATTGCTGCCAGAATTTTCGGATATGATTGCTCAGTATCATCAAGTTGTTTTTATCGATTCGCATACTGGGAACATAGAGGAAAATATTAGTTTCAAATCAATCGAACCAAATTACCAACATTCCCCTTTTACTCACCACTTCTCCCCTTCCTCATGTCTTGCAGTCGCCCAATCATTGACTGGCAGTCACCCAAAAGCATGGTTGTTGTCGATACGCGGGTTCCAATTCGGATTCAATCGTGAGCTATCAGATCAAACAAGAGAATTAGTTAATCAAGCACTAGATATCATTCGCAGCGAATTCTTTGAATAATTATTATTTTTATAGTATTTTTACCTTAATAGTATAATATTTCCGATGCATGAATTGGCAGTTACAGAATCACTATTGAATACCGCAAGTGATTACGCCATTAAAAATAATGCTCAAAGAGTAATTTCCTTGAATATTATCATAGGCGAATTATCAAGTATCATCGATGATAGCGTTCAATTTTACTGGGATATTATCAGCGAAAATACAATTTGCGAAAAATCCACACTAGTTTTTAATAAAATCCCGGCCAAATTCATTTGCCAATCGTGTAGTGAAGAATTTAAAATAAAAGGCGAATTACGCCCCTGCCCAGTATGCGGAAGCATGGATCTGAGAACAACGCAGGGAGATGAATTCTTATTAGAGAGCATTGAGATTGAAAAAGGTCTTGAAAAAATAGATGAGTAAAAAAACCATCCCGATCGTAAAAAAGATAATGAGCGCAAACGATCAAATTGCGGAAGAAAACCAGGAGTTTCTCAGCAGTAAGAATATCCTGACGGTTAATGTGATGGCTTCCCCTGGTTCTGGAAAAACAAGTTTGATCCTTCGAACAATCGAAAATCTTTCTAACCAGTATAAAATAGCAGTCATCGAAGGGGATACTGCTCCAGTAACCATCGATTCGGACAAGATAAGCAACCTGAATATACCAGTAATACAAATAAATACTGGCGGGGAATGTCATCTTGATGCATTAATGGTTAGGAATGGCCTTGAACAATTAGATCTTTGTAACATTGATCTTTTGATCATCGAAAATGTCGGAAACTTGGTATGCCCCGCCGCATTTCGGCTTGGGGAACATTTCAGTATTGTGATCGCCAGTATTCCAGAGGGAGATGACAAGCCCTATAAGTATCCGAATATCTACCGCGGGATTCAATCTCTTATTTTAAACAAAACAGATTTATTACCATACATCGATTTCAATATTGATTATTTCAAACGGGGTATTGAAGCGTTAAATCCCGGAGCAGCTTTCTTCCCACTCTCTTGTAAAACAGGTGAGGGGTTTGACAAATGGGTGAATTGGTTGAAAACAAGAATTCAAGAGATAAAGTAATCTTTTTCAATGATGATTAGTAGAGAAATCCACATAAAAGGAACTGTTCAAGGCGTTGGATTTCGCCCCTTTGTTTTTTCAATGGCAAAGAAATACAATATTACCGGTTGGGTGCGGAACTCATCTGCAGGGGTTGAAATACATGCAAATGGAACACCCAAGGAAATGAAAGATTTTATTTCTGAAGTAAAAACCAACCCTCCACCTTTAGCAAAGATTGATGAATTTTTAGAATCAGATATTAATTCAGCTGTCAATAAGGATTTTACAATCCTACAAAGCCAAACGATCCCCGGTGAATTTATTCCCATTTCGCCAGATGTGTCTATCTGCAGCGATTGCCAAGAAGAACTGTTAGATCCTTCTAACCACCGATATAGATATCCATTTATTAACTGTACAAATTGCGGTCCACGATTAACAATAATTAAAGAGATTCCGTATGACCGTCCAAACACCACAATGGCAGAATTTACAATGTGCGAAAGGTGTCAGGCAGAATATGACAACCCCCTTGACCGCCGCTTCCATGCGCAGCCGGTAGCTTGTCCTGATTGTGGTCCTCAGGTCTGGTTTGAAAGTCCAGCCTCAGCGCCTGAAAAAGGTGAAAATGGGATTCAACAAGCTCGTCAATTCTTAAAAGATGGGAAAATCATCGCGATCAAAGGNCTGGGAGGATTCCATCTTGCATGTGACGCCCTCAATAGAGAAGCTGTTTCTAAATTACGCCAACGTAAAATAAGGTCTGNCAAGCCATTCGCAACTATGGTGTTTGGGATTGAAACTGTTGAGAAATATTGCCATATTAATAATGCGGAAAAAACTATTATTAAATCTTTTGAACACCCGATTGTGATCCTCCCAAGAAAAGAAGGAATGCATATCCCCGAGCAGATAGCCCCCGGAATAAAAACCATTGGCGTGATGCTAGCTTATACTCCTTTACATTTACTTCTACTTGAACCGGAAAGTGACTATCCAGATATATTCGTGATGACCAGTGGCAATATTTCCGACGAACCAATAACCTACACGAATGTGTCTGCAAAAGAGATGTTGAGTTCTATTGCGGATGGTTTCCTTTTTCATGATAGAGACATTAATACCCGTGTTGATGATTCAGTTCTCACGGAATATAACGGACAAAAGTATTTTTATCGTAGATCTCGAGGGTATGCGCCAAATGCAATCACATTACCGAATAGGTCTCTCGAAATTTTAGCTGTTGGTGGCGAATTAAAAAACACATTTTGTTTAACAAAAGAGAAATATGCATTTATCAGTCACCATATTGGGGACTTAAAAAATATGGAAACATACCAGGCATTTACAGAAGGAATTGTGAGTTATCAACATATGTTTAATACAAAACCTCAATTCATTGCCTGTGATTTGCATCCAGAATACTTATCAACTAAATATGCTTATCGTTATACCGAGGTAAATAATATTCCTCTTCTCCAAGTTCAACACCATCATGCCCATTTAACAGCTTGCCTTGCAGATAATGAATGGAATTCGGATGAAAGTGTTATTGGGATTTGTTTAGATGGCACTGGTTATGGCATGGATAACCAAATTTGGGGAGGGGAAATATTAATTGGCGGCTTTCAAATGCTCCAAAGAAAATATCATTTGGAGTATATGCCCTTACCGGGAGGTGATAGCGCTATTCTTCATCCCAACCGGATCGCGGCTGCTTACTTATGGAAACTAGGTTTGCCGTGGGATGATCATATACCTGCTATCAAATCATTAACATCTGAAGAAAAAAGCGTTATGAAACGCCAACTTGAATCCCGCATAAACACTCCCAATACATCAAGTATGGGCCGGTTATTTGATGCTGCAGCAAGTTTGATCGGCCTTCGCCACACAATAAATTATGAGGCGCAAGCTGCAATTGAATTAGAGCAGATCACTGAACCGTCTATTACTGACGCATATACGTTTGAAATTTCTGAAGACATAATTAATTTGAACGGCATAATCAGTAATATATTAATTGATATTAATCATGCAATTCATACTACGATTATTGCTACAAAATTTCATAATGCTATCGCCAATTTAATTTTAGTTCTGTGTAAACAAATAGAAAACGAGAATAACCTGCATCATGTTGCACTTTCGGGTGGTGTCTGGCAAAATCAATACTTACTTCGAAAGACCTATCAAATTCTAACTGAGGAAGGATTTTCGGTACTTATTCACCATAATATTCCACCGAACGATGGAGGGATTTCACTGGGTCAGGCAGTGATTGCAAATAAACATTTTTCAAAAAAATAGAGGTTACTATGTGCTTGGGAATTCCGGGTCAGATCAAAGAAATATTCGAAATCAACAACATAAAAATGGGGAAGGTTGATTATAGTGGAGTTGAAGTTGAAGTATGTTTAGAAGCCACTCCCGAAGTGAAAGTGGATGAATACGTAATCGTGCACGCTGGTTTTTCAATTAGCCGGTTAAGTGAAGATGAAGCAAATGAGACACTTACTTTACTTCAAGAAATTGATGAAATGAACCAGAAAGAACATAACCAATAGGTTTATCATCTAAATATGATTTCTAAAAATAAATACCAAGACCGCACATTGGTCCAAAGAGCTATTCAAGAAATAAAAGATACAGTCACCCAAAAATGGTCCATTATGGAAATTTGTGGTGGTCAAACTCATGCATTTATGCATTATGGATTGANTGATTTATTGCCTGAAGAAATTGAACTTATCCACGGGCCAGGATGTCCAGTCTGCGTCACCTCGCTGGAACTTGTAGATAAAGCGATCGCTATTGCTTCCCATGAGGAGGTGATTTTCACTTCCTACGGTGATATGCTGCGGGTGCCAGGATCTGAAAAAGACCTATTTTCCGTACGAGCCTCCGGGGGTGATGTGCGTGTTGTTTATTCTCCTATTGAAGCTCTAAGGATTGCTCACCATAACCCTGAAAAACAGGTCGTTTTTTTTGGAATCGGATTTGAAACAACTGCACCTGCAAACGCGATCAGCGTAATCAAAGCAAGAGAACAAGGTCTCGATAATTTTTCTATGCTTGTATCACATGTACGGGTTCCTCCAGCTATACATGCAATACTAAGTTCACCCATGAATAAGGTACAGGCGTTCTTGGCGGCCGGTCATGTCTGTGCAGTTATGGGACTAAAAGAATATAAGCCAATCGCAGAAAAGTATAAGATACCAATCACAGCAACTGGGTTTGAACCTTTGGATCTGATTTTAGGGATTCTCCAAACCGTTCGTATGCTAGAAAATGACCAACACCAAGTGAAGAATGCCTATCCCCGCGCAGTTAAGTATGAAGGGAATATCCAAGCACAAACGATCATTTCGGAAACATTCATTGAGTGTGATCGTCAGTGGAGAGGAATTGGGTTGATTCAGATGAGCGGTTGGAAACTACGACCAGAATTTCAGACTTTCGATGCAGAATTTCGTTTTAAAGTTGATCATATTCAAACCAGGGAATCAGAAGTTTGCATTTCAGGCTTGATACTGCAGGGACAAAAAAANCCTTTTGAATGCCCAGCATTCCGTGAAATTTGCACACCACAAAATCCACTGGGTGCAACAATGGTTTCTTCTGAAGGAGCCTGTGCAGCTTATTACCGGTATGGAAAAGAATCATATGGATGATCAAAATAATAAGTTCGAGTATTTTACCTGCCCAATTCCACTCCCGAGAAGCAAGGAAGTCACTATTGGTCACGGGAGTGGTGGTAGCCTAACAAAATCTTTGATAGAATCCGTTTTTTTAAAACATTTCTCAAATCCGATCCTAAATCTGGGGAATGATTTTGCAGATATTATTCCTAAAGAGTCATTAAGCAATTTCAGAATCATTACCTCTACTGACGCGCATGTCGTGAGCCCGATTTTTTTTCCGGGCGGTGATATAGGACGACTGGCTGTTGCTGGCACCATAAATGACATCAGCATGTCTGGCGGTATTCCAAAATTTCTCACCGCAACATTCATTATAGAGGAAGGTTTTTCTATCGATCAGTTAGATCAGATTGCAGTATCGATGAAATTATGCGCAGAAGAAGCACAAGTCGTTATTGTGGCAGGTGACACAAAGGTTGTTGAAAAGGGGAAAGCCGACCGCATATTCATATCGACCACCGGCATTGGCTTTGTACCAAAGGGGGTCAAAATAAATGGCGCATCTGCCCTTCCTGGCGATTCGGTGATTATCTCGGGATCAATTGGTGATCATGGGATCGCTGTCCTTGCCGCCCGGAATGAATTAGGTTTTTCAACAACAATTACATCAGATGTCGCTCCATTGAACCACTTGATCCAAACAGCAATGGAAGCTACCCCAAATATTCATGTACTACGTGATCCTACACGTGGTGGAGTAGCAACAACTTTAAACGAGATTGCCTTGCAAAGTAACGTAACAATCGTATTAGATGAAACTAAACTTCCGATCCACAATCAAGTTCAAGGGGCATGTGATATTCTTGGG
>JGI24724J26744_10002948_pt1 | contig 11152 bp, 9 predicted proteins | sample Cruoilmetagenom7_FD_26744 | JGI IMG/M metagenome (IMG submission 26744)
CCACGGTGTTTACCCTGTTCCTGACGCCGGTCTTCTATCGCTGGATCGCCGTCTGGGACGCCGCGCCCGGCGGGGCCGCGCGCAGGCTGAAGTCAGAGGCAGAGGCGCGCGTGTAGGGCCGGGGCCTTGCACGACGGGGACCGCAGGGGAATATCTGTTCTGGCGCGCGCCGGACTGGCCGTCAGTGTGTGAGGCCGCTGCCGCCGAGCGCAATCACGTTATACGGAATGCCTTCGACTGCGATGTCCATCGGGACCTTTTGTTCTGCAAGGACGCCCTCCGGAACCGTGCTTTCTTCGAGAAAGGAAGGGGGCGTTGCCACGCGCACAGCGAACGCTCGAACATCGTCAAGCATGGAACGTCGAACCGCTAGACCATGCCATCGTGGCAGGTTTTTGCGAATGTCCTTACCCTACCTGTCAGCGATTGGAGCCGCTGGAACATGGTTCCCCTTTTTCTGTACTGGTGTGGTTGAGCGAACCCGGCATACGTTGCAAATGTTCTTGTCGCCCGCAGAAAATGCTGCCGAAGAGCCCTGATCGCGGTATGCATATGTTCTCTATGTCGAACTTTACTGTGCGTTTCACATTGCCGAAGGCTGAAACGTAGAGAGTGGTGGCAATGTGGTCATGCCAGGTGGGCTCTTATGATGCCAATGACCTCAGAAACCCCGCGATCGCGTCCACTGCGGCCCCCATATCCGCAGCGCTGGCATATTCATCGGGGTGATGGCTGAGGCCGTTCTTGCAACGGACAAATAGCATTGCGATGGGACAAAGATCCGACATTGCCGAAGCGTCGTGGGTGGCCCCCGAAGGAAGCGCGACGGCTGGATATTTGCTGTCTGCAATCGCTTTGGCCAAGGTATTCGTCAGCACAGGATCACAGGCGACGGCAGGCTGCAGATAGGTGCGGTCCATATCGAAAGTCAGCCCCGATGCTGCGGCGATATCATTGCCCATGGAATGCATCCGGTCGGCGAAGCTGGCGCGGGCCGCGTCATCGACCGACCGGATTTCGAGCGGGAATTCCGCGATATCGGGGATCGCGTTGACGGCATTTGGCGCAACTTTGATCGTCCCGACCGTGGCACGGATGGCGTTGGTTCTGCTGGCGTGGTCCGACACTGCGGTGATAAACCGCGATGCCGCCACAAGGGCATCGCGCCGGTCGGCCATGGGCACCGTTCCGGCGTGGCCGGTTGTGCCGGTAAAGCGCAAGGCATTGCGTTCAATTCCGCAGATGCCCGTGACGACCCCCAAAGGCACCGCTTTGCGCTCCAGAACCGGACCTTGTTCGATATGTGCCTCAAGGTAGCCAAGAATCCTGGTTGGATCACGGCGCAGCGCGGGGATGTGCGCGGGATCGCCCCCAAACGCGGCAAGGGCCGCCTCCAAGGTTATGCCGTCGCGATCTGCGCGCGCAAGGTCGCGAGTATCCAAGGTTCCGGCGAGCGCGCGCGGCCCGAGAAGCGCTGTGGGAAAGCGCACGCCTTCTTCATCGGCAAATGCGAAAACTTCGACTGCGAAAGGTAGGGTCACACCGTCATTGCGGAGCTTTTCCAGCGCGAGGCACCCCAACACGATACCCATGATCCCGTCATATCGCCCGCCGTTGGGCACCGAATCCTGATGCGAGCCGATCAGGAATGTCTTGCCTTCCCCGGGTCCGTCACGGCGGGCGATCAGGGTTCCGGCAGCGTCCATTTCCGCTTGCAGTCCTGCCGCTGCCGTCCAGCTGAGAATATGTTCCAGCGCGGCGCGGTGTTCGGGCGTGAAAGGCAGGCGGGTCACGCCATCGCCGCGCAACGAACAGCCTGCGATTGCGGTCAGGCGGCTTTGGGCGATGTCACCATAGTTCATCGGGGTACCAATTTATCATTATCAATTTACGGCTACACAACGCGCCATGCCTCGTCTAGAAAATTATCATGAGAAGAAACGCGCTTCCGACTGATCCCAAGATGACCGACGCACCGCGCGCGCAGAAACGTTCGCGGCCCGTGCAGGTCGCGGATCAGATCAAACGCTGGGTGGTTGAGCGTGACCTGCGCAAAGGCGACAAGCTGCCGAACGAGGCGGCGATGATCGCGCAATTTGGCGTGTCCAAAGGCACCGTGCGTGAGGCGATGCGCATCCTTGAGGCGCAGGGGCTGATCGTCACCAAGACAGGGCCCGGTGGTGGCAGCTCTGTGGGCGAGGTCAGCAAGGATCGCGCCATGTCGCTGCTTGGGAATTACTTCTATTTCAAGGACCTGTCCCTGTCCGACATCTATCAAATACGCAAAGTGCTTGAACCGGAGCTGGTCGCCACCCTGGCGGGCAAACTGGACGACGAAACGCTGGACGAATTGCGCGAGATGGCGCACCGGCATCCCGAACCGGCCCGCACACCCGAAGAAGAAAAACAGCAGCACATCACCTCACTGGCGTTTCATGCGCGGATTGCCGATGCGTCCGACAACGAATTGCTGGATTTCGTCATTTCCTTCATGGCGCGAATACTGGCCGACCTGACCGTCTATCGGCGCCTTTATGCCGCCCCCAACAGGGCGCTTTGGGAACAGGGTCGACGCCACCAGATTGATCTGGTGGAGGCTCTTGCGCGTGGGGATGGGCAGAGCGCGCGCGACATCATGCGCTCGCACATGCAAGAGGCGGAAACGATGATGAACGCGCAGGAAATGAAGATCACGCGTGAGTTTATGGCGGAATGACCGGGTGCGCTCAGACCTGCGACGCGGACGCGGCTGAGCGATCCGGCGCGCGATCGCGGTCTGTCAGAACCGGCACCTTGTCCAGCCAGTGAACATAGGGTGGCTGGCTGACCCGCTGCGCAAGGGCGGCAAGGTCGTTCAAAGGTGTGGCGCTGTGGTCAATGCGCAGATCAAGTGGTGGCGCATCGGGCGATAACACCAGCAGGGCCGCTGATTGCAGCCCGCGTACATCGCTGCCCGCAATCTGCGCTGCGTGCAAGGCGGCAAGCAGGCGCATTTGCGGGGTTCCATCGCTGGCACGAAACCCGTCTGCGAGGGCCGTCAGCACATCGCGTGACTTTATCATGTTGCCTGCCACGATCAGGGTCGGCGTTGCGATGACATCTGCAAATGGCATGCTTTGCGCCCCGGTGAATCCCGCCGTGCCGCCGGATTTGTCAAGCACGGCAAGCTGGCGATGATCGCGCCCTGTGTCATTGCCGGTCAGCCCGGAAACCACGTTTTCCGCCGTGTCGCCCGCGTGCAATCTGCGGATCGCATCGTCGCGCCAGAACGTGCTGGGGGCGGTGCCNTGNGATGCGCAGAGGCCCGATTCGATGTCCCCGCCCAGAACCCAGCCACCGACACAGAGGCTGCCAGTNGCNGCTGCCCCCGCGTAAACGCCTGTTTTTGCGTCAAATGTCAGAATGGAAAACGTCATAAGAGCACCCCTAGCACATTTATCTTGAATTTATCATGAGAATTTGACCCAATACAATCAATCATGATAAATATGTTGCAACAGAGAGGATCTGCCATGACATTCCTGACCCTTCCGCGCCATGCGCTGCTTGCGGCCACGGCGGCGACCGCATTGGCACTTGCTGCGGGCACGGGATCGGCGCAAACGCCTGATGACGTGCTGATCGTTGGCCAGATCGCGGAACCCCAGGCGCTCGATCCCGCTGCGGTCACTGCCGTGAACGACTTCCGCATCCTGATGAACATGTATGACGGGTTGGTGCGCTATAAGGATGGCACCCTTGAAGTCGAGCCTGCACTGGCGAGCGAGTGGAGCATTTCCGAAGACGGCACCGTTTATACCTTTACCCTGCGCGAAGGCGTGACGTTCCATGATGGCAGCGCTTTCGACGCAGAAGCGGTCAAGTTCAACTTNGACCGGATGCTGNACGAAGAGCACCCCTATCACGATACCGGCCCGTTCCCGCTGGCGTTCTTCTTTTCCGCCGTGCAGGACGTGGCGGTGATCGACGCGCAAACGGTGCAGTTCACGTTGAACGCACCCTATGCNCCGTTCCTGACCAACCTNGCCTACCCNACGGGGCTGATCGTATCGCCTGCCGCGGTGAGGGAACATGGCGCTGATTTCGGGCGCAACCCGTCGGGCACCGGCGCGTTCACCTTTGATGAATGGCGCAGCAACGAAGCGGTGGTCGTGCAGGCCAACCCCGATTACTGGGACGGCGCGCCCGAATTGCAGACGGTGGTGTTTCGCCCGATTACCGACGCCAACACCCGTACCGCGGAAATGCTGGCCGGTGGCATTGACCTGATGGTCGAAGTGCCGCCCGTCGCCCTGAGCGAATTTCAGGGTGATGCGTTTACTGTGCACGAACAGGCCGGTCCGCATGTCTGGTTCCTGATCCTGAATGCCAAGGAAGGCCCCTTTGCCGATGTGCGTGTGCGTCAGGCGGCAAACTATGCTGTCAACAAGCAGGCAATCGTCGATGACGTGCTGGAAGGTACTGCCGAAGTGGCCGCTGGCCCGATACCGCCTGCCTTTGCCTGGGCCTACAATGAAGAGCTGGCACCGTACCCGTATGACCCTGATCGTGCCCGTGAGCTGATCGCCGAGGCCGGAGCCGAGGGTTCCGAGCTGACATTCTATGTGACTGAAGGCGGGTCAGGCATGCTTGATCCTGTTGCGATGGGCACAGCCATTCAGGCTGACCTCCAGGCCGTGGGCTTTGATGTCACGATCGAAACCTATGAATGGAATACGTTCCTTGGCAACGTGAACCCCGGTCTTGAGGGCAAGGCGGACATGGCGGAAATGGCGTGGATGACAAACGATCCCGACACCTTGCCTTTCCTCGCGCTGCGCACCGAGGCGTGGCCTGATCAGGGCGGGTTCAATTCGGGTTATTATTCCAACCCCGAAGTGGACGCCCTGCTGGAAGCGGCCCGTGTGGAGACCGATCAGGACGAACGCGCGCGCCTGTATCAGGAAATGCAGGTGATCGTGCACGAAGACGCGCCTTGGGTGTTTGTGGCCAACTGGAAGCAGAACGCCGTGACAAGTGACCGCGTCTCAGACTTTTCGCTGCAACCATCGTTCTTCCTGTTGCTGGACGATGTGACCAAGAACTGATGAAACGCTGCGCGGCCCCGATGGTGGGGCCGCGCAAACACGCGGGGCGGGCGCATGACCGGATACATCCTTAAGCGGCTCGTCTCGGCTGTTCCTGTGCTGCTCGGGATCAGCGTGATTGTCTTTCTGATCATGGCGCTGATCCCCGGCGATCCGGCGACGGCGATCCTGGGATCCTATGCCACCCCCGAAAACGTCGAAAAGCTGAACCGCGATCTGGGCCTGGATCAGGGGCTGGTCGCGCGGTATTTCATCTGGCTGGGCAATATGTTGCAGGGTGATTTCGGGCGGAGCTTCGCGCTGAACCGTCCTGTGATCGACGAGGTGCTGGACCGTTTCGGCGCGACCCTGATCCTGGCGGGCACATCGTTCGTGCTGTGTTCGATCCTTGGGATTGCCGCCGGTGTCGTCTCGGCCGCGCGGCAATATGGGTTCGCGGACAAGGCGATCACCTTTGTTGTGCTGTTGGGTATTTCCATCCCGTCATTTTTCCTCGGGATGATGATGATCCTGATTTTCGCCGTAAAACTGCGGTGGTTTCCGGTCTCTGGCATGTGGCCGATTTACGGGGATCGCAACTTTCTGGTGCTGCTCGATCACCTGGCGATGCCGGCCCTTGCGCTGGCGGTCGTTGCGACGGGGGTGGTCGCGCGATTGGCGCGCTCGGCCATGCTTGAAGTGCTGCGACAGGATTTTATCCGCACGGCCCGCGCCAAGGGCGTGCGCGAACGTCGTGTGATCTGGCGTCACGCCCTGCGCGCGGCAATGGTCTCGATCATTCCGGTGCTGGGTATTCAGGCGGGTTTCGTGCTGTCGGGTGCCGTCTATATCGAAATGGTGTTCCAGTGGCCCGGAGTCGGGCGGATGCTGGTCGATGCAATCCTGAAACGCGACATTCTGCTGGTTCAGGGTGGGGTGGTGTTCATCGCCGCGTGCTATGTGATGTTCAACATCCTTGTGGACGTGGCCCAGGCCCTGCTTGATCCGAGGATCAAGACATGATGGCATTCTTCAAATTGCTGGCGCGCAACCGGCTGGCGCTGCTCGGTCTGATCGTAATCGGCATCGTTGTAATGCTCGCGGTGATTACACCGCTGCTGCCGCTGGCAGATCCTGATGTGACGGACACCCCGAACCGGTTCAAACCGCCCTTCAGCAGCGGGGCCATTCTGGGGACGGACCATTTGGGCCGTGACCTGCTGAGCCGCCTCATGTGGGGCACACGCCTTAGCCTGGCGATGGGTTTTGCTGCGGCGGTGATCGCTGCCGCGCTNGGNTCGGCTATCGGGATTATCGCCGGCTATTTCGGCGGGCGNACCGATAACCTCATCATGCGCGGTGTCGATATGTTGATGGCCTTTCCCTATATCCTGCTGGCGCTGGCGATTGTCGCCGCCCTNGGNCCGGGNCTGATGAATGCGCTGATCGCGGTGGCGGCGGTGAACGTTCCGTTCTTTGCGCGCAACATTCGCGGGATCACGGTCGGGATCGCCCATAAGGAATTCGTCGATGCGGCCCGCCTTGCAGGGATGCGCGACCGCCAGATCATCGTCAGCGAAGTCTTGCCGAATGTGGCGCCCGTGATCGTCATCGCGATGTCCACAACCGTGGGCTGGATGATCCTTGAAACCGCAGGCCTGTCGTTTCTGGGCCTCGGCTCGCAACCGCCGCANGCCGATCTGGGGTCGATGCTGGGCGAGGCGCGCGCGGCGCTGATNACCAACCCACATACCTCGGTTGTGCCCGGCGCGATGATCCTGATCATCGTCATGGGGATCAATCTGTTGGGCGACGGGATCCGCGACGCGCTTGATCCGCGTTTGAAATCCGGCGCGCTAANCCGCCCGATGGCCGCCACACAAGTTGATCGCAAAGACCCGGTTCCGGCCGCGACGAACAGCCTTCTGGATATCGCCGCGCTGCGCACCGAATTTCGCGTGCGGGGCCGNGTTTACAAGGCGGTTGGCGGTGTCGATCTGCATGTGGAAAAGGGTGAGTGCCTTGGCATCATTGGTGAAAGCGGGTCGGGCAAATCCGTCACCGCGCTGAGTGTGATGGGGCTTGTCGCATCGCCCCCCGGCGTGATCACCCACGGGGCCGTGCATTTCGATGGCGCAGATCTGATCGGCGCGCCCTATAAAAACCTGCGCAGTCTGCGCGGGCGGCGGGTGGCCTATATCTTTCAGGACCCGCTGGCCACATTGCATCCGCTTTATCGTGTCGGTGACCAGTTGATCGAAGCGATCCAGGCGCATGAACAAGTATCGAAACCTGCGGCCCGTGCCCGCGCCATCGACCTGCTGAAATCCGTGCGTATCCCGAATGCCGAAAACCGCATCGACAGTTTCCCCTATGAAATGTCGGGCGGGATGCGCCAGCGCGTCGGCATCGCCATGGCGCTGGCCAATGGCCCTGACGTGATCATCGCCGATGAACCCACCACCGCGCTTGATGTGACTGTGCAGGCGCAAATCCTGTCGGTCCTCAGCGATCTGCGCCGTGACCGGGGGCTGGCGATCATCTTTATCACCCATGATTTCGGCGTGGTCGGGCAGCTATGTGACCGTGTCGCGGTCATGTATGCGGGACGCATCGTCGAGGAAGGGCCGACCGATGCCGTTCTGAGCGCGCCGCAACATCCCTATACCAGCCGTCTGATTGATTGCGTGCCCACGCTGGGCGGCGGGCAGCGCAAACTGGCGGCCATTCCCGGCCGGCCGCCGATGGTCGACAGATTGCCCGAAGGGTGTGCGTTTGCTGACCGTTGCGACAAGGCACGGGATGCCTGCCGGGCTGGTGATATCGCCCTGGTTGCTACGGATGCAGGGCGCAAGACCCGCTGTCTTTTCCCCGAAAACATGGAAAGGGCGCGTGCATGAGCATTGCTTTGAAACTGACCGGATTGTCGAAATCCTTTCCCGTCGGCAAGCGCCTGTTCGGCGCGCCCAGGGGATTGGTGCGCGCGGTGCAGCCCATCGACCTGACCGTTCAAACTGGCGAAACCCTTGGCATTGTCGGCGAAAGCGGGTGCGGGAAATCGACCCTTGCGAAAATGCTGGTAGGGTTGCTCGCCCCCAGCACTGGCCAAATCGAGATCGAGGGGAAGACACTGGATAACGCCGATCCGGCCATTTTCGGCAAACGCATCCAGTATGTATTCCAGGATCCGATCAGCAGTCTGAATCCGCGCAAGACGATCCGTCAGATCATGGAGGTGCCACTGCGTAAATTGCACCACATGGACAAGGCGACCCGCGCCGCCCGCATCCGCGAGATTTTCGACGCCGTGAACCTGCGCGAGGAATTCCTCAACCGCTATCCGCATGAGTTCTCCGGCGGACAGGCGCAACGCATAGGGATCGCCCGTGCCCTGGCCGCACAGGCGCGCATCCTGATCCTTGATGAACCGGTTTCAGCGCTGGATGTGTCGGTGCAGGCGCAAGTCTTGAACTTGTTGGCCGATCTCAAGGACGAGTTTGGCCTGACCTATCTGTTCATCAGTCACGATCTGGCCGTGGTCGAAGCGGTCAGCGACCGCATCGCGGTTTTGTATTTCGGGGCGGTTGTCGAAGTCGGATCAGCACGCGAAATCTTCGCCAATCCGCGCCATCCCTATACCGCCCTGCTGGCGCAAAGCGCGCCCGAAGTCGGTCGCCCCATCGCCGCACCTGAAAATGCACAAACCGAACTGCCCGACCCGCTGTCCCCCCCCGCTGGCTGCGCCTTTCATGAACGATGCAGCTTCGCAACGGATCAGTGCCGTGCCGAAAGGCCAGTATTGGTCGCTGATGGGCCGGACCGCGAATTCGCCTGCTTCAATCCGTTGGTGTCAGATGGCGAGGTCGCCTGACACATAAGATCGGGTCTTATCATAAAACCAGGTTTGGACGGCTCAAAGCCCTATGCCGGCTTTGCCGCCCATGAAGCCGAAGGTCTTGGACAATAACAACCCGACCAGCGCCACACACCATCATACGATGGCACAAGCCTCTACCTAATGCCCCTCAGAGGCATGCTGATCCGTTGGTCTTCAATCCGAATGATTTTCGACCATCAGCCTCTGGCACGTTTCGCAGCGCAACCTCAGTAATGGAAATTTTCATGACCGCCCTCTATATACCGCTCTTCGGCGCTTCGGGGGCAGTGGTGCGCAATTCAGGGCGACGGCCGTCAAATCGCAACGGTGTACCGATCAGCCCCAGCTTTTCGTCGCCGCTGTCCAGCAACATGCCGAGTGCCTGGGTTTGTGGATGCATCAGCACCTCGGATACGCTGTTGACGGCGGCGCAAGGTACGCCGACCTTTTCCAGCACTGTGACCCAATGATCGGCATCCTGTTGGACAATCACCTCGCTAATAATCCTGTTCAACACCTCGCGATTGGCGATCCTGCTGGCGTTGTCGCGAAATCTGTCGTCCTGGGCCCATTCAGGTTGGCCCAGAGCGTCGCACAACCGGCGGAACAGATTATTATTGCCTGCTGCAATAACGACATGCCGGTCGCGCGCTGGGAATGCACGGTAAGGGGCCAGCATCGGTGTTTCCGATCCGGTCTTGCCGGGTTCTTTCCCCGAGGCCAGGGCATTTGCAATGGGCACGGTCATCCAACTCAGCCCTGTCTCGAACAGGGAGGTGTCCACAATACAACCGCGCCCGCTGATCGCCCGCCCCAGCAGAGCGGAAAGGATGCCTATGACACACCACATCCCACTGCCCTGATCTATAATCGACGGTCCTACACGCACCGGAGGGCGACCCGCTTCGCCTGTGACAGACATAATGCCTGAAAAGGCCTGCATTAAGGGATCATAGCCAGTTTGACGGTTCAGCGGTCCGGTCGCGCCGTAAGCCCCCAGATTGCAGTAGATCAATCTGGGATATCTGGCACAGAGGGTCTTTGCATCCAGTTCAAACCGCTCCATCAACCCCGGACGCATATTGTGAACGACAATGTCGCTTTCCTTGATGAGACCCTCCAGCTTTGTGCGTTCATCCGCATCCTTGAGGTCGACAGCAATCGCCCGTTTGTTCCGGTTGAGGCTGTGGAAGGCCGCGGCCGTTTCTCCGATGAATGGCGGGCCCCACTGGCGTGCATCATCGCCACCATCGGGGTTCTCTATTTTGGTCACCTCCGCACCGAGATCCGCCAGCACCTGTCCGCAAAAAGGTGCCGCGACAGAGTGGCCGATTTCAATCACCCGGATACCCCGCAAGGGCTGATCNGGGCGATGTAAATCTGTAGCTTCCGTCATGGTGCCTCCATATGCCGGAAATTGCTNGTCAAAAGCGGGTCAATATCAGTGCGATATCCGGAAAAATCCAAACAAGTACGAGAACTGTCAGCACGATCGCGAGTGATGGCAGAGTTGCCCGGATAATGACTTCGATCTTCTCATCCGGAAGGATGGCCTTTAGCGCGAAAAGGTTCATGCCGAGCGGTGGTGTGATGACGGCAAGCTCCATATTGAGAACCATCAAAATACCGAACCACAANGGATCNAAACCAAGGGCCACCGCGATAGGAACAAAGACCGGCACGGTGATCAGAATGATTGAAATCACTTCCAGGAAAAAACCCAGAATGGTCCAGGTCACCATCATGATCAGCAGCACGACCCATGGTTCTACTCCGGCCTCCATGACCGTTTTTGCCAGAAATTGGGGCAAACCGATCAACGTCAGAGCCGATCCAAGGATCAACGCGCCTGCCACGATCGCCAGCAAACTCGCCGAATGGCGGGTCGCGACGATGAGAACCCCGGGTAGATCTTTCAGGGAAAGACTGCGGCGTAGAACGACGGTNAGCANNAGCGANAATATAACGCCGATACCGGCAGCCTCTGTCGGAGTGTATATGCCCGTATAGATTCCCCCCAGAACGATAACAGGCAACGAAAGATCGGGAAGTGCNCGCCAGGTTGTGCGCAGCGCCTTCCTGGCGGACCATGCTGCGGTATTCATATNCCGCGTGGGCGGTGCCGCGAACATCGCCCATGCCGCCAAAAGCGCCGCGATCAAAATGCCCGGAAGCAGACCCGCTATGAAAAGCTGTGCCGGTGAAACCG
>JGI24724J26744_10002957_pt1 | contig 11134 bp, 11 predicted proteins | sample Cruoilmetagenom7_FD_26744 | JGI IMG/M metagenome (IMG submission 26744)
GACCTGATTAAAGCGCACGGAGTTGAGCGGCGGGTGCATACAGCGGGCGAAAGCAAGTCGATGATGGACCCGTTTAAGCCCGAAAAGCCCGAAGATATTGAACGGTTGGAAGGCGTGCTGGGGCAGATTCACCAGAACTTTATTGCGCAAGTGAAAAACCGGCGCGGGGATAAGCTGAAGGGCGATGACCTGTTTACGGGTGAAATTTGGATCGGGCAGGCTGCCGTGGATAACGGGTTAATAGACGGCCTTGGCCATATGGTGCCGGTGATGAAAGCGCGCTATGGCGACGAGGTTGATTTTAAGGTTTACGGGCAGAAAAAGGGCCTGCTTAACCGTTTTGGCACCACGATTTTGGCTCAGATAGAGGAGCGCAGCCTGTGGGCGCGCTTCGGGCTTTAGCGCCATGTTTCTAAAAATTGTAGTCATCTTTTTGCTGGTGATGATGCTGGTCGGCATGGCGGGAAAGCTGTTTAACCCAGATGCAAAACCTAAGAAGTTGGTTGGTAAGTGCCCGAAATGCGGTAGCTTTCTGATCGGCAAAGGGCCGTGCCAGACCTGCGCGAAAAAGGGTGGCTAGATGGCGTTTTTGCTGGTAGCCGGCGGGCTTTTGCTTTTGGTTTTGGCCGGTGATTTTCTGGTAAAAGGTGCCGTGGGGTTGAGCCTGAAGCTGGGCGTGCCGACGCTTGTGGTGAGCGTTACGATTGTAGGCTTTGGCACCTCGGCTCCGGAAATGCTGATCGCCGTGCAATCGGCTTTGGACGGCGCGCCGGGCATTGCGCTCGGGAATGTTGTGGGCTCCAACACGGCCAATGTGCTCTTGGTGCTCGGCTTTCCGGCATTGCTTTATACGCTTGATACCTCCAGATCAGACACCCGCCGCATTTATCTGATGATGATGGGCGTTTCGGTGATATTCATCGCGCTGGGCTTTATGGGGCCGCTCCATTTTTGGCATGGCGCGGTGCTGCTCGGGCTGCTTGGGGTGATGCTGTGGGATAACCTACACTCGGCCATGTCCTCGCGCGCCGAGGCTAAGGCGGAAAGCACGGCCGACCTCGCGGCGCTACAGGGCATTCGCGGGGATATGCCCGGCTGGCGCATGGGGCTATACCTGATTTTGGGGATGATCGGCCTGCCTTTGGGCGCGCAATTGATGATCGAAGGTTCACTGATGGTGGCTGAGCGTTTTGGCCTCGGCGAAGAGGTGATTGGCCTCACATTGGTGGCAATCGGGACATCCCTGCCCGAGCTGGCCACCACCACGGTGGCTGCACTGCGGCGTGAGGCCGATGTGGCGCTGGGCAATGTAATTGGCTCTAATATGTTTAACCTATTGGCGATCATGGGGGTCACCAGCTTTTTTGGACCGCTGCCCGTGGCGCAAGAATTCCTGAGCCTTGATCTTTGGATCATGCTTGGGGCTTCGGCCTTGCTTGGGGTATTTGTGTTTACAAAGATGAAAATGGGTCGGGGCTGGGGCGTTGCGTTTTTGGGGCTGTATGTGGTCTATATGGTCTACCTTTTGGGGAGATAGATGATGGCAGCAGCACTCATAACCGGCGGCGCGGTGCGCTTGGGCCAAGCGATGGCCCTGCATTTAGCGAGGCGCGGGGCTGACGTGGTGGTGCATTATGCCAGCTCTGAAGGGCCCGCGGCGGCTGTGGTGGCCGAGGCGCGGGCGCTGGGCGTAAATGCGGTGGCTTTGCAGGCAGATTTGCTGGATGCGGGCGCGGTGGCTGAATTGGTGCCTCGGGCGGCCGAGGCTTTGGGCAAGCCGCTGGATGTGCTGGTCAATAATGCGTCGATTTTTGAGTATGACAATCTGGAAAGCGCCACGCCGGAAAGCTGGGCGCGGCACGTAGATTCCAACCTGCGCGCGCCGGTTTTCCTAACGCAAGCCTTTGCGGCGCAGGCCCCTGAGTTGGGCTCGGATGGTGAGCCGCTGGCGCTGGCGAATGTGATTAATATGATTGATCAGCGGGTGCGCAAGCCTACGCCGGAATTTATGACATATAGCGTGGCGAAAGCGGGGCTTTGGGCGTTTACCAAGACCGCGGCGCAGGCTTTGGCCCCCCGTATTCGGGTGAATGGCATTGGGCCGGGGCCGACGATGCGGGGCACGCGGCAAAGTGAAGAACACTTCGCAAACCAGCGAAAATCCACGATTTTACAGCGCGGGTCAGACGCGGGCGAGATTTGCCGCGCGTTGGATTTTATACTCGATTCACCCGGTTTTACCGGCCAACTCTTGTGTATGGACGGCGGGCAGCACCTTGCGTGGCAAACCCCTGATATTCTCGGGCCGGAGTGAGTTGTCCACTTTTTAACCTATCGTTCACGGAGTGATGTAAATTCCTTAATGGAATCAAGGTTTTACCATGTCTGAAATTAAATATCCTTATTTATCAGTGGTTTAAGAATGTGCCTAATTTTTGCGCAATGTGGTCAATCACGCTAAAAATAAGGGATTTAGGGAGGCGAGCAGCAGTTGCCCACAGAGTTATCCACAGGAACGGTGGATGCCTTTTCTCTTGATTTTGTTTGATCATGGGTGCGCTGCGCCGAAGAATCACCTATGTTCACGGTATGAGCCATAATCAGCCAAAAACCGAGTTTATCGAAGAGGGCGCGCCGAAAAGCGCGCTGCGCGGGCATGAGGTGATAAAGGGCTACCTTGAGCAGCTAGATACCTCTCCCGGGGTCTACCGGATGCTGGATGCTTCGGGCGGCGTGCTTTATGTGGGTAAGGCGCGGCAACTCAGGAATCGCGTTTCGAGCTACGCGCGGCCCACGGGGCATTCGGCGCGGATTGGCCGGATGATTTCGGCCACGGCGAGCATGATGTTCCTGACGACTCGGACCGAGACCGAAGCGCTGCTTTTGGAGCAAAACCTGATCAAGCAGTTGAAGCCGCGCTACAATGTGCTGCTGCGGGACGATAAATCATTCCCGAGCATTTTGGTAACCACCGAGCACGGCTTTCCGCAGATCAAAAAGCACAGGGGCGCGCGGCGGGAAAAGGGGAAATACTTTGGGCCGTTTGCCTCAAACGGCGCGGTCAACCGGACGCTGGCGCAGCTGGAACGGGTGTTTTTGCTGCGCAATTGCTCAGACGCGGATTTTGAGGGGCGGACGCGGGCCTGCTTGCAATACCAAATCAAGCGCTGCTCGGGGCCATGCGTGGGGCATATCTCGGGCGAGGATTATGGCGCGCTGGTGCGCGAAGGGCTGGATTTTCTGGGGGGGAAATCGAGCGATATTCAGCAGAGGTTGGCGCTGGAAATGCGCGAGGCATCTGAGGCGATGGCGTATGAAAAAGCGGGGGCGATCAGGGACCGGCTGGCGGCGATGGCGCAGGTGCAGGTTTCGCAAGGGGTTAATCCGGCGGGGGTTTCGCAGGCGGATGTGATTGCGCTGCACCAAGAGGGCGGGCAGGCCTGTGTGCAGGTGTTTTTTATTCGGGCGAATCAATTGGGGCAACAGGGCCTATTACCCGCGCACGGGCGGCTCGGCGGATGCGGCGGAAATTCTTGAGGCCTTTATGGTGCAGTTTTATGACAACAAGCCGCCACCGCCGCTGATTTTGCTAAGTGAACCCGTGGAGCGGCCAGACCTTTTGGAAGAGGCCTTTAGCGCCAAGGCCAACCGCAAAGTGGCGCTATTGATGCCGCAACGGGGCGAGAAGAAGGAGCTGGTGGATAATGCTTTGCGCAACGCGCGGGAGGCCTTGGCGCGCAAGCTGGCCGAGAGCGCTTCGCAAGCGCGGCTGCTTGAGGGGCTGGCCAAGGCTTTTGGCCTGCCTAAGCCGCCGCAGCGGGTTGAGATTTACGATAACTCGCATATTCAGGGCGCGCATGCGGTGGGCGCTATGGTGGTGGCGGGGCCGGAGGGCTGGGTGAAGTCGTCTTATCGGAAATTCAATATTCGAGGGGATGACCTGACGCCGGGGGATGATTTTGGCATGATGAAAGAGGTGCTGACGCGGCGGTTTCATCGGCTGGTGAAGGAAGACCCAGATCGCGATAAAGGCCTGTGGCCAGACCTTTTGCTGATCGACGGCGGCGCGGGGCAGGTGAGCGCTGTGCGCGCGGTAATGACCGAAATGGGCGTTGAGGGCATTGCCATGGTGGGGGTTGCCAAGGGATTGGACCGTGACGCGGGGAAAGAGGAATTCCATGTGTCTGGCCAGCGCCCCTTCGCGCTGCCTTACCGTGACCCCGTGCTTTATTTTGTGCAGCGCTTGCGTGACGAGGCGCACCGTTTTGCCATTGGCACCCACCGCGCCAAGCGGAGCAAGGCGATTGGGGTGACGCCTTTGGATGGTGTGCCGGGTGTGGGGGCCGCGCGCAAGCGGGCTTTGCTGGCGCATTTTGGCTCGGCCAAGGCGGCTTCTCGCGCAGATTTGGCGGATTTAAAGGCGGTAGACGGGATTTCGGACAAAATGGCTGAAACCATCTATTCATATTTCCATGAAAATGGTTAAAGTCAGGAAAACTATAGAGGGCAGCCCGTGAATATTCCAAATCTACTGACTATGTTTCGGCTCATCGCCGCCCCGACTGTAGGGCTGGTTTATGTTTACCTGCCCGCACCCTATGCGGATTGGATTGCGCTACTATTGTTTGTGGCGGCGGCTTTGACGGATTATCTGGACGGCTATTTGGCGCGCAAATGGAAGCAAATCACAAATTTGGGCCGGATGCTGGACCCGATTGCGGATAAGGCGATGGTGCTAGTGGCGCTGCTGGTGATCGCGGTGCGCGGCCCATTTGTGGGGCTGGAATTGTTGACGCCGATTATTCTCATCACCTTTCGGGAGGTGTTTGTTTCAGGCCTGCGGGAGTTTTTGGGCGATAAAGCCGGCACGCTGAAGGTGACAGGGCTGGCCAAGTGGAAAACCGCCAGCCAGATGATGGCGATTGTGGTTATTTTGTCGTCGTTCCTGTTTGGGCATTACTTCTGGGCGCTGTCTTCGGGGATGTCAGACGAGATTGTGGTTGGCATTCTGGCTGGCGAGATTGAGGATGTTTACGGCCTGCGTTGGATCATTCCGGCGTTTGACTGGAGCACCATTATTGGGGCGTGGCTCTTGTGGATTGCGGCAGGGCTGACGGTGATAACAGGGCTGGATTATTTCCGTAAAGCTTTGCCTATATTGAAGGACATATGATGCAGGTGCTTTATTTTGCATGGATGCGGGAGCGTATTGGCCTGCCAAAGGAAGAGGTGGAAACCTCGGCTGAAACCGTGGCTGAACTGGTGGAAGAGCTGAAGGGGCGCGAAGAGCGCTATGCGGTGGCTTTTGCGGATATGGCTTCGGTGCGGGTGGCGGTTGATCAGGAATTGACGGAGCTTANNGCGCCGATCACGGGNGCGCGCGAAGTGGCNTTTTTTCCGCCGATGACGGGGGGCTGAATGGCTGTTTCTGTACAGGCGGAAGATTTTGACGTGGGTGCCGAGATGGCGTCCATGACGGCGGGGCGGGCTGATATTGGNGCGTTGGTGAGCTTTACGGGGCTGGTGCGTGAGATGGCAGGTGGTTCCGAGATGGTGCTTGAGCATTATCCGGGGATGACGGAAAAGGCGCTTGAGAAGATTGAAGNCGAGGCGCGGGAGCGCTGGCCATTGCAGGATTGCCGGATTATNCACCGCTATGGGCCGTTGGATGCGGGGGCGCAGATTGTGCTGGTGATTGCCGCTTCACCGCACCGNGGGGCGGCGTTTGAGGCCGCTGAGTTTATTATGGATTTCCTGAAATCCCGCGCGCCGTTTTGGAAAAAAGAGGCCGGCAGTGGCTGGGTGGATGCCCGCGAAGCTGATGAGGCCGCGCTGGGCCGCTGGACGTAGCGGCGCGTCAGATGTTGCATTGCTTGGGACGGGCGCACCCGCGCCGCGCTGTGATGGGCCACTGCTTGGCAGAGGTCGATGTTCTTGCGCACAATCACATGGCCCTTTAGAAGAGGGTGAGCAATCAGAGGCCTGATATGGAAACGCCCCAGAATGATGATGGCCAAGTGGCGGATGCCGTGGCGCAAAACTGGGTGGATGTGTATGCCCCCGCCTTTACCCGCCCATATTTGCGTTTGAGCCGTGCTGACCGGCCGATTGGCACATGGCTGCTTTTGCTGCCTTGTTTTTGGGGGCTGGCTTTGGCNGTGGCGGCGGACCCTGCGGGCGGCTCGCTTTTTGATCTTTGGATTGCACTGGGCTGTGCGCTTGGGGCGTTTTTNATGCGGGGTGCGGGCTGCACTTGGAACGATATTACAGACCGGCATATTGATGCNAAGGTGGCGCGGACGCGCTCGCGGCCCTTGCCCTCGGGACAGGTGAGCGTGAAAAAGGCTTTGGTGTGGCTGGGGGTGCAGGTGGCGGTTTCGGCGCTTATTTTGCTGAGCTTTAACTGGTTTTCGATCGGGCTGGGCATTGCGGCGCTGCTACCAGTGGCGATTTATCCGTTTGCCAAACGCTTCACGTGGTGGCCGCAGGTTTTCCTTGGGATTGCCTTTAACTGGGGGGCGCTGCTGGCTTGGGCGGCGCATACGGGGGGCCTCTCACTAGCGCCGGTTTTGCTTTATCTGGCGGGCATTGGCTGGACCCTGTTTTACGATACGATTTACGCGCATCAGGATAGGGATGACGACGCGCTTATTGGTGTGAAATCAACCGCGCGGCTATTTGGGGACGCCACAAAAAAGTGGCTTTTTGGCTTTCAGGTATTGGCGGTTATGCTGATGGCTTTGGCCGCAATCATCGCGCTCACGCCGCTGGGAGACCCTTTGCCGCTTTTGCTTGGGCTGCTGGCCGCGTGGGGGTTTGGGATGCACATGATGTGGCAGCTCAAGCGGCTGGATATCAACGATGGCGACACTTGTTTGCGCCTGTTTCGCTCTAACCGCGATGCGGGGCTGATTGCGTCGGCATTGCTTGGCCTATCCGCGCTTTTGTGACCTTGAACAGGCGGATTTTATCGCTTATCAGACTAGGTAACCTTAGGAATTCCGAGATAAAATGCGCCCGATTGCCCTGATATTTGCTGCTAGTTTTTTTGCCGTTGGGGTGGTGCTAGCATGGCTGATTGCGAGCAGCACTATTTCATGGGTTGAGGCCAGCCAACAGGCTGAGATGGAGCAAGCTTTTTACGCTGGCGGGATCGACTGGGCCGAGGCTGAGGCTGACGGTTTTGTGGTGACCTTGCGCGGGGATGCGGATAGCGAGGCGAGCCAAGATCGGGCCGCAAAAATTGCGCGGCTGATATTTGGCGAACGGTTGGTGGATGAAACCACGGTCAACGTGATGGAGGTGGTGGCCGCCGTGCCCGCGCCTCCATTTGTTGAGATCCTGAAAAACGGTGATGATTTTTCCTTTTTGGGGCGGATGCCGAAAGGGGAAACCACGCAGGTTTTTGCGCGCTATGTAGAGTCTCTCGGCGAGGGGGCGACGGTCTCTAACGTGACCGAGCCGATTGAAAATGCACCGGAAAACTGGTTGCCGGCATTTGAATATGCGCTGCGCTTGGCGCCGCTTACCGAGCAATCTATCCTGAATATTTCACCGGGGTTGGTGGAGCTGGAAGCGGTGGCGATGTCTGCCAATTGGCAGCAAGGGTTTGAGGAAATGGCCGAGAAATTGCGGCCCGAGGGTGTGCACCTAACGGTTAGCATTTCCGGAGTGCGGCCTGTCATTTCGCCTTATGTGTTTATCCTTGATGTTGCGGCACCGGAGGCCGCCAGTTGCGCAGCGCAAGATGAGGTTGAGGCAACAAAAATTGCCACCAAGGTTGAGCGCCTCATTGGCCTAGAAGTGCAGTGCGATGTGGGAATCGGGGCACCGTCTACGCAGTGGCGCGAGGCGGTTGAGGTGGGCGTGAATGCGCTTGCGGGCCTCGGTGGCGGGCGTTTGGAAATTGTGGACGCGGACGTGACGCTGAGCGCGCCTGAGGGTGTTTCGCAGCAAGATTTCGAGATTATTTCGCAGATTTTGCGCTTTGGCCTGCCGGATGGATTTGCGCTGGAAGCGCTAGCTATTGAGACTCCGCCGCGCCGCGAAGAGGTGGAGACCCAACCGATCGAATTTACGGCGACGCTGAACACGGAGGGTGCGGCCGTGATTGAAGGCGCGGTGAAAGACACGCTGACCCGTGAAGTGGTCATGCGCTATTCCGAAGCCAAATTTGGCTATGGCCACGTCGAGGACCGGATGTGGCTGGACGCGAGCCTGCCCGATGGTTGGCAAGTGCGGGTGTTTAAGCTGATCGAGGGGCTGGCGCTGTTAAATGAGGGCTCGGCAACGATGACACCCGAGGGCCTGGATTTGGCTGGCGATGCGGGGTTTGAGAACCCCGATGCCGAGCTGGGGAAACTGCTGGATGGCGCTTACAGCGCGGCTGAGATAACGCTGACGATCAGCTATACTGAGCCTGTGGGCGGGGAAGATGGCCGCGGGCTGGACCCTCGGCTATGTGTGAGCCGTGTGACTAAAATATTGTCTGAAAACAGTATTGTGTTTGCGCCGTCAAGCGCTGTGATCTCGGATCCGAGCATCCCGACAATTGAGGCAATTGCCGCGCTGCTGACCCAGTGCCGCGAGGCGCGTATTGAAATTGGCGGGCATACCGATAGCCAAGGCCGCGAAGAAATGAACCGCTCGCTGAGCCAAGGGCGGGCCGATGCGGTGCTGGATGCTTTGCTAGCGCAAAACCTGCTGCTGGGGGATATTAGCGCCAAAGGGTATGGCGAGTCTGAGCCGATTGCGGATAATGGCTCGGAAGAAGGCCGCGCGGCTAACCGCCGAATTGAATTTAAGCTGCTGCGGGAGGCGCCCGAGGTAGAGCCGGATGCGGCCCCCGAAGTGCCTGTGGGCGCTGGGCAAATAGAGAATTTCACGCGCCCCGCCATGCGCGCGCCTGTGAGCGAGGAAGACCCCAATGAATAGAACCGACCTGACCTTGATAATTGTATCTTCGATTGTGATCGCGCTGGTGCTGGGTTGGTCAGCCCGTTGGCTATTTGACCGCCTCAACCGTGTGCCGCACGGTGCTGATGAAAACGGGCTGGACCCGTTGGAAGCAGCCAAAGAGGCGCAGGGTAAAGCGGAGGCGGAACTCAAGCGGATTCAGCTGGAATATGCATCTGAGTATAACCAAGTTAAAGCGGAGCTTGAGGCCACGATGGACGGGCTGCGCTCGGCACGGCAGCGGGCTGATGCGGCCGAGGCCGCGCTGGAAACTCTGCAAAGCGAAGAGCCGCCGGCGGCTGATTAGCCTACTGGAAAACCGGCGCGCTTAGGTCCATATTAGGGGCTGGAGGTGCGTTATGACCAGAATCCTTACCATAATTGCTTTGCTTGTTTGGGGGGCAAACCCCGCCCTTGCCGAGTGGCCCGCTGAAAGTGTGGCCCTAGGGGCGCGTGACCACCCCAAAATTTTGCAGCGTTTCGGGGGTGAGGTGCAAAACCCTGCGCTTTCTAACTATGTGGCCGAAATTGGTGCGCAGGTGGTGGCGGTGTCGGGCCGCGCGGGGGAAGATTGGCATTTTACCGTGTTGGATAGCCCCGAGGTTAATGCCTTTGCGCTGCCGGGCGGCTATATTTATGTGACGCGGGGGTTGCTGGCGCTGGCTAATAACGAATCTGAGCTGGCAGCGGTGCTGGCGCATGAAGTGACCCATGTGATCGAGGCGCATGTGGAGGCGCGGCTGGAAGCGCAGGGAGATGCGCTGGTGGATGGCGCGCTAAGCGCTTTGGTGACGGGCATTTTTGGGGGCGGGGAAAACCGCATGGGCGACGCGGTGCGCCAAGGTGTCGAAACCGCCTTTGGCCAGATCGGGGCCTATTCCAAAGAGCAGGAATTTGCGGCGGATGCTGGCGGGATAGAGCTTTTGCGGCGGGCTGGATACAGGCCCGCGGCACAAGCTGATTTTTTGGGCGCAATGGTGGCGAATGCGGGGCTGAAAGCCGCAGAGGCAGGGCGTGATTATGACGCAGCTAATGCGCCGATATTTGCCAACCACCCAGCGCCGGCTGAGCGCCAGTTGCAGGCCTTGGCCTTGGCGGGCGATGTTGAAGGGCGATTGGGCAGGGGCGACTACCTTGACGCGATAGATGGTATGGTTTTCGGGCAAAACCAGCGCGGCGGGGTTGTGCGCGGGCAGCGGTTTACACATTCTGAACTAGGGTTCGCTTTTGAGGCAGCCGAAGGGCTGCGCATTCAAAACGCCGCGCGGCAGATCAATATTTTGGGGCCTAACCGCTCAACGCTAATTTTGTCTGGCGGGCGTGATAGTGGCGACCTTCGCGCGGCTTTGCGGACCTGGGCGGCGCAAATTCCGCGCCGTGATCGGCAAAATCGTGATATTGGCAATGTAAGACGGCTGGACATTAACGGCATGGAGGCGATTACAGGCACGCTGAGCCTGCGCAAACGCGGCCAGCGCAGCGCGCTACGGATGACGATGATTCGGTTTAATGGTGGTCTAATTCGCTTTGCCGGAACGGTGCAGCGCGGTGACGATGGCTCGGCTGATTTGCACTGGCAAACCGTGCGGAGCTTTGAGGCCCTTCAAAGGGGGGCCGCTGGGGATAATGCGCAAACCTTTATCGAAGTGCACACTGTAGGGGCTGGTGAAACCGTGGATGAGCTGGCGGGGCAGAGCCTTACGGAAAGCCAGTTTCGGGTGCTAAACGGGCTGAGTGACGATGAAGGATTGACCCCAGGGCGGCTGATTAAGCGGGTTTCGTTTTGACCCTATGAGTGGTCGAAAATAACTGAACAGGGCGGGCGTTGTAATACGTCTTACCATCCATTAAGTTAGGGTGCGCTAACTTAATGTTGGTGCGCTTTTTTAAGGGGATTCGCCATGAAGCCGATTGTGAAGCTTATTGTAATTACGGTGCCCATAATTGCGGCCGGAGCGCTGGTGCTGGGCAATATCGTGGCTAATAAGGCCCCCCCTGCCCGTGTGGAGCTGACCGAGCGCGCAACAGCGGTGCGGACTATAGAGGCCGAAGAAATGGCGGTGCGGCCTAGCCTTTCAGGCTTTGGGCTGGTGTCCCCCAGCCGAACCTACGAGGCGATTTCGCAAGTGGGCGGCACGGCGGCGTATGTGAATCCGGCCATGCGAAAGGGCGAAATAAT
>JGI24724J26744_10002960_pt1 | contig 11128 bp, 9 predicted proteins | sample Cruoilmetagenom7_FD_26744 | JGI IMG/M metagenome (IMG submission 26744)
CTGGTTCTATTCCTATTTGTTCTATTTATTACTTTACCGCACAGTTGTAGAAAAGTTCCAAGTTCGCCACAAGAAGACAATAGCACCACTGTCAGCAAAAGTCCGCGCCTGGGTCTGTGGCTGGCGAAGAAAAGCGAGCTGATCGAGCACGAAAGCGCCGCCTTTGACCTGGTGATGACCGCATGGTTTGAGCCAGGTGAGGCAGCGGATATTCACAAGCGGCACCCCTCAGCCAAGCTGCTGGCCGGGCTCTCACTAAACTGGGTATCCAGCGATCCGGAGTGGCAAACGCTTCTAGTGACTGTGGCCAACAGCGGCGACCCCGGTGGACCTTTGCAGATCACGGAGGAGATGTTCTTAAAGGTCGATGAAAATAACGATGGCATCCTGGGCAACCGCTGCGCTTTTCCCGGATGGGATGATCCTGCGATCTACGCGATGGATCCCCGGCACCCCGGGTGGCAGGAATTGGTCCTGAGCTATTACGCTGTGATCGCCAGCCAGCCGCAGCACGATGGGGTGATCATAGACATGCTTGACGCCTACCCTTTTTGTGACGGCTCGTGGTCAGAGGGAGTGCCAACNCNCCTGGACCCATCCGCCTGGGTTTCCGGGCAGGAGCAATTACTGAGCATGCTTCGCGATAGCATTCCAGAAGAGAAATGGATCATCGCCAACGCCGGCTGCGGTTTTTCTGAGGATTCGCCATTTTCCCAATACTTGAACGGGTGTTTACTGGAAAATTCACTGGGGGCATTCTGCGGTCTGGGTATGGAAAAGATGCTTGCTTCTGGACAAAGGGCACTCGAAAGCACGAAGCCCCCGCATATTGTCGTCTATGCGGTAGATACGGATGACACCGGGGAAATAGACATGCAGCGTTTTCGCACCGGTCTGGTCGCAAGCCTGCTGATGGACCACACTTATTTCGCTTATGATTTTGGACCTCGCGACCACGGCGGAGTGCTGGATTACTGGTTCCCCGAATACTATACTGTAGCGCTTGGTAAACCCACTGCTCCATATTATCAAGAAAATGGCGCCTATCGCAGAGATTTTGAAAAAGGGTTGATCGCGGCAGCGGTAGATGCACCATTCACTGTGTCTTTGGACGTGTCTCATATTGATACTACCACCGGGGAGCCGGGAACAGATTTTATGATTCCCCAGGGTGACTCCCGCATTTTTCTGAGAGAAGAAATCGAATAAGCCAACCCTACTGCCATCTGAGTTTCCTGCCCTCCACGTATAATACAACCATATTTTTGAGAGGAATTCTATGCCCAGTTATTATCTGATTTCAATGGAAATTATTGTTGGTGTGTTGTTGATCGTGTGCTTGAGGCATGCCTGGCGTGCCGGGCCTGAACATGTCTTGCGCTTGGCTGCCGGTGTGCTGTTTGGAGTGTTACTTGAACTGGCTTCCATCTACCAACTAAGTGCATACAGTTATGGGACCTTCTTGTTGATGATATCAGATGTTCCATTGGCAGTCGGGATTGGCTGGGGCGTCATTATTTACAGTGCCAAGTTATTCTCAGACTCGACCAACCTGCCAGAAACCATACGACCTCTTCTGGATGGCCTTTTGGCTTTGAACATTGACCTGGCAATGGATGCAGTAGCCATCCGGCTGGGAATGTGGGATTGGGGGCAGGGGCTGCACTTTCAACATTTTGGGGTTCCGTACGCAAATTTTTGGGCCTGGTTCTGGGTTGTCGTATCCTTTTCAGCAAGTATGCGCTTGTTAACTTCACATGCACGCGGGGTTTGGCGCTGGCTGGCTCCCTTTGGAGCACTTGTGCTTGGGCTGGTAAGCGTGCTGTGTGCCAACGCATTCATTGTTTATGTCGTGCCCCGCCAATATTATGAACTCACCGTTGGCTTTCCGCTCGCCAGCACCTTATTAGTTGTCTTATTACACCGCCCAAAGCTCATCGGCAGCCCACCTGACCCGCCCGCTTTCTGGGTACCGTTTGGTTTTCATGCCTACTTTTTAGCAGCCGGTTTGCTTTCGGGCACTATTCTTGACCCTCCAGCACTATTGGCTGTCAGCATAATCATGTTTTTAATTTCCTTATATTTAAACCGTTACTTTGCTGGGTCATAGAGCATGATATTCAATGAAACGCTATAAGACCTCACGATATAATCAAGCTTCTATAAATATTGTTGTGAAAAAATAATAGAAAGGCAGCTATTTACCAATCATGACAGCAAGTGAACATAAGATTCGCCTGACCGAATTGGCTACCTGCTCAGGTTGAGCGTCTAAATACAGCGCGGATGCGCTGGCGCAGGTACTGCGCCCCATAAAAGAAATATTTCACCCTGGAGATTATCCCGATCTTCTGGCTGGCATCAATCAGCCGGATGATGCTGCCATCTGGAAGTTAGATGATCAGCGCGGGCTTGTAATCACAACGGATTTTTTCACGCCAATTGTGGATGATCCCACTGATTACGGCCTGATCTCCGCGGCAAACAGTCTTTCTGACATTTACGCCATGGGCGGTACTCCTTTCCTGGCGCTAAACATCGCTGCCTTCCCTCCACAGCTGCCCGTGGAAATCGCTTCAGAGATCCTGCGCGGAGGCGCTGAGAAAGCCAAAGAAGCAGGTGTCGTGATCGCTGGCGGACATACTATCCAGGACAAGGAACCGAAATATGGCCTGGTCGCGCTTGGATTTGTGCCGCTTGACCACATCCTCACCAAAAGTGGTATGCGGCCAGGAGATGCTCTGTTCCTGAGTAAACCCATCGGGAGCGGCGTGATCGCGTCCGCAATCAAAGCGAAAAAAATCAGACCGGAGGATGCGAAAGAAACCATTGAGTGGATGAAACGCCTCAATCGGGATGCGGCTGAACTTGCGCTTAAACACGGCGCCCTGTCTGCCACGGACATCACCGGATTCAGTTTACTGGGGCACGCCTGGGAAATGGCGGAAGCTTCCGGCATGGGGCTGCGATTGTACTTTAACGCCGTCCCTCTCTACCAAAATACTGACCGCCTGGCAGCTGAATGGTGTTTTCCCGGCGGCACGTTCAACAATGCCGATTTTTTTGGACAGCATATCGTCTTTCCGGACAAAATGGCGAAAGAAGCGCAGATGATCTTGTTTGACGCACAAACAAGCGGCGGGTTGTTATTTGCCATTCCTCCTGAAAAAGCGGATAAGTGTGAAAAATCCGCAGCAAAAAAGAATATACCTCTCTGGAGAGTGGGAGAAGTTACAGAATCAAAATTAATTGAGATTATTTAAAATCTCAAATTTTTTAGTAAGGACGCCAGCTTCAATTCTCCACCCTTCTTTGCATGCCTAACCACAACTTGAATCAGCTATCTATTTTGCCCTGAGTATTTTTTTCGCCGCCTTAATCTGGCTTGCAACCGCCTCCGGCGCGGTACCACCAACCCCATCTTTTTTGCAAATAGCCTGCCTGAAATTAAAGACCTTTTGAGTATCTTCTTCAAATTGCGGTGCAATGCTTTTTAATACAGGCAGAGGAATTTCAGAGAGAGGAATATTGTTTTCTTCAGCATAACGAATCACTTCCCCGATCTTATGGTGTGCTTCACGAAAAGGAATGCCGCGGTCAACTAAATAATCAGCCAAATCAGTTGCCAGCATTGCTTCATTTAAGTGCGCCAACATCTTCTCTGGGAAAACAACCAGAGAATCGACAACACCAGCAACTACGGAGAGGGTCAGTGTAAGGTTATCCACACTATCAAACAAAGCCTCTTTATCTTCCTGCAAATCTTTATTATATGTTGAAGGCAGCCCCTTTAAGACAATCAGCATATTAACCAATGCTGAGATGATCCGCCCCGTCTTCGCGCGGGCCAGCTCTATTGAGTCCGGGTTGCGTTTTTGAGGCATCAGGCTGGAGCCAGTTGAATAGGCCTGACCGATCTGCAAATAATTAAAGGCAGGATTGCTAAANAGAACAATATCTTCCGCAATATGGCTGATATGCACTGCGATCAAAGACAGCGCAAACAAGAATTCTGCGACAAAATCCCGGTCGCTGACTGCGTCTAAGCTGTTCATGCTGATAGATGCCATCCCCAACTTTTCAGCAATTTTTTCCCGATCGATGGGAAAGGGATTTCCCGCCAAAGCGCCTGACCCAAGCGGAGAAACCGACGTTCTTGCCAACACATCATTTAATCGGGCTTTATCACGCTCAAACATCCAAAAAAAGCTCAATAACCAGTGGCTAAATAATATGGGNTGGGCAGGTTGTAAATGTGTGAAACCCGGCATCAACACGTCCATATGCGCTTCCGCTTTAGTGATTATCTGTTGCTGAAGCACTTCGAGCAAGCTAATGGTTTGCCCAATCTCCTCCATCACATACAAACGCAAATCTAACACGACTTGATCATTCCGGCTGCGCCCGGTATGCAATTTGCCGGCTGCTTCCCCGATCAACTCAGATAAGCGCCGTTCTACGGCAGTATGAATATCTTCATCACTTGCTTTCGCTTCAAATTGTCCGGCATCAAACTCGGTTCTTATTTTTTCAAGCCCCTTCTGTATACTGTCTCGTTCTGCACTGGTTATCAATCCTATCGAATGCAAAGCCTCAGCATACGCCAGGCTCCCCTGAATATCAACCGCATACAGTCGTTGGTCAAACCTAAAACTATCATTGAATTGCTTCATCAAGTCACTTTGACCTTCGCTGAAACGCCCGCCCCATAATTTCATAGGATCCTCTTGTCTTTTTACAGGGCAGGAAAATCACCTGCCTTGCAATCTATCATTTATTAAGTTCAGTCTCGTTTAAAGATCGAATAATCCGGAGCACGGAAGCGGCTTTTTCCTGTACCCGCAATGCTGAGCAATGCATCTACTTTCATCGGCAAACCCCACAAGTTAATAAAACCTTTTGCATCCTGCTGATCATAAATATCCATCTGGCCAAAAGAAGCATAGTCTTCGCGATATAAGCTATAAGGAGATTTTCTCCCAACGACGATGATATTGCCTTTATATAACTTCAGGCGAACATGACCGGTTACTTTCCTCTGCGTTATCACTACAAATGCATCCAGCGCTTCGCGCAGCGGGGAAAACCACTTGCCATTGTAAACTATTTCAGCATAGCGTAAAGCAATCATTTGTTTATAGTGCAGGGTATCTTTGTCCAAACAGATGCTTTCGAGTTCCTGATGTGCCTTATAAAGGATCGTGCCTCCTGGGGTTTCGTAAACACCATGAGATTTCATACCTACTAAACGGTTTTCAACCAGATCAATGCGGCCAATTCCGTGCTTGGCACCGATCTTATTTAATGTATTTAACAATTCTACGGGAGAAAGTTTTTTACCGTTGAGCGCAACGGGCAATCCGTACTTAAATTCCAACGTGATTTCCTCAGAAGTATCCGGGGCATCAAATGGATTTTGGCTAAGCGTATACATCGCTTCTTCTGGCTCAATCCATGGATCTTCAAGAATACCGCCTTCATGGCTCATATGCCAGATATTGCGATCGCGGCTATATATAGATTTCTTAGACTGCTTCAGGGGGACATTATGCTTTTTTGCATAAGCAATTGCATCCTCACGGCTAAGAATATCCCATTCACGCCATGGAGCAATAATGCTCAGAGTGGGGTTCAGCGCCATTGCTGAAACCTCAAAACGAACCTGGTCGTTCCCTTTACCTGTACAACCATGCGCCAGTCCATCCGCCCCTTCCTCTTCAGCAATTTCTACCTGCCGCTTGGCAATTAGCGGGCGTGCAAACGAAGTTCCCAGAAGGTATTTACGTTCATAAATTGCACCAGCGTGCATTGTGGGAAAGATGTAGTCTGTCAAGAATTCTTCGCGTAAATCTTCAACAATCAGTTTGCTGGCCCCGCTTTTTAGGGCTTTTTCTTCAAGACCATCCAACTCCTGTTCCTGGCCTAAATCGGCAGTAAAACAAATCACTTCACAGCCATAGTTTTCGATTAACCACGGCACGATTATAGATGTATCCAATCCGCCAGAATAGGCAAGAACAACTTTCTTTGGTTTAGGTTTAATTGTCATAATGATCATTTCTCCTGATTAATTATTAGATCAAATTAGGTGCGATAATGCCCATTAATAGTTACATACTCGTGGCTCAAGTCACAGGTCCATAGCCAATAGCTGCTTGTCCCCAGCCCAAGCTCAAGAAGGACTTCCCATGAATCTGTTTGCATTAAGGCAATCGCCTGTGCTTCACTGTAAGAAGCACTTTTTCCGTTTTCATAAAGTTTGATTGCCTGATCGTCCTTTTTTAAATACAAGCTCGCATTTTCCGGGGAAAATTCCGCATTTGAATAACCCGCAGCACAAATAATGCGGCCCCAGTTAGGATCCGCGCCATAAAATGCGGTTTTGCATAACGGCGAGGTAGCAATGGCACGCGCTATCTTTTCCGCATCATCCTGGTTATTAGCGCCATTGACACTCACAGTGACCAGCTTGGTAGCGCCTTCTCCATCTCGCACAATGGACATCGCCAGTTCGGTACAGAGCTTCAATAAAGTTCTGTAAAAATCACCTCCTGGGTCAACTTCTACCCCGGAAGCACCATTGGCCAGCAATAAAACTGTGTCATTAGTACTCATGTCACCATCCACCACAATCCGGTTAAATGTCTGGTTCCAAATTTCCGGCACTTTGGCCAGCATATCTTTTGAGAGAACTGCATCCGTGCAGATCACCGAAAGCATGGTTGCCATATTTGGCGAGATCATTCCTGCGCCTTTGGCAACACCGGTGATGGTATAACCAGCTGGGCTTTGCACACTGGAAACTTTAGGGCGTGTGTCAGTGGTCATAATTGCCTGTGCAACATCCTGCCATGCGTGAGGTGCAGTCTGCCAGTCTGCTTCTTCAATACCAGCCAGAATAATGTCAATTGGCAGAGGTACTCCGATGACCCCGGTTGATAAGACCAGCACTTCATCAGCACTCCCAGAAAATAATTGGCTGGCGGCTTTAGCCATCTGGCGAGTGTGCCCCATGCCTTCGCTCCCTGTGCAGGCATTAGCATAACCAGTATTAATCACCACCGCGTGCACATCTTTACCAGCTTGTATAATTTGCTGGTCGTATAGCACGGGTGCAGCTTTAACTTTATTGGTGGTAAAGACTGCCGCCACCTGGCATGGGCTTTCACTAACAATAAGAGCAAGGTCCATTCGACCTTCAGGTTTTAACCCGCTATGAAGCGCAGCAACCTGGAACCCTGCTGGTGAATAAATTGTATTTTTCATGGGGTAAGCTCTTTCTCATCGATCTTAATAAGTAATGCGACTTCATCACAACAGTTGATGAAGGGGCAGGCCTGGCAATCTGTCTGAACCTTTTTTGGAAAGTTGCGAATATCATTGATTTCAAAACCACAGCGCTTAAATAAATCTGCAGCTCGAGTTAGCGTAAGCACTTCTTTTACACCGCGCTCTTTGGCAAGATTTAGAGCCGCTTCAATCAGTTTTTTTCCCAACCCGTCATTACGGCAGGATTCGGCCACGGCCAATGAACGGATTTCGCAGAGTTTTGGATTAAAAAATACTAACGACACACAGCCAACCACTTCACCAGCCCTTGACACAACCCGCCAATCTTGAATACCTGCTTGTAAACCTTCCGTGGTTCTCGGCAGCATGCGCCCTGCTTCAACTTCGTCGGCAAAAAGAGCCAGGATATCGGGAATTTCGGCGAGCTGCGCAGGACGAATTTGGTAATTTATGGATTTTTTCGCATGCTTCATACAGTTTTCTCCATTAGCAATTTCTTGAATGCACGAGTAAATTGATCAATCTCAGCTTTAGTGATGGTCAGCGGCGGCAATAATCGAATAACATTTGGTCCAGCTGTGAGTAACAAAATCCCGTATTCATGCGCTTTTTTATAGAATGGCTTGGCATCACCATTTAATTCAATCCCAACCATTAACCCTAACGAACGAATTCCAACAACCTGTGGAAGATTCAAGGCGTTCAACTCACGGCATAAATAAGCGCCCATCTTCTGAACGTGGTCTAACATGTCTGGGTCCTGGGTACGCTGCAGGATTACGAGCGCCGCACTCGCAGTGATTGGCCCACCGCCAAAAGTGCTGCCGTGGTCTCCAGCTACAATGGGTTCTGCTACATCATTGGTCATNAATGTAGCCCCAACTGGAAGCCCNCCGCCCAAAGCTTTNGCAAGAGTCATNATGTCAGGTTGTATATCAAAATGCTGATAGGCCCACAGCTTGCCTGTGCGCCCAAAGCCAGATTGAATTTCATCCACAATCAGCAGCGCAGCATGTTGGGTACACGATGTTCTTAATGCTTGTAAAAACTGTTGAGTGGCAAGATTCACACCCCCTTCTCCCTGTACCACCTCAACTATCACAGCACACGTACTGTCATCAATGGCCTGTTGTGCAGCCGCAACATCGTTAAAAGGAACAATCTCCACATCAGGTACAAGCGGTTTGAAAGGAGCCTGGTATTTTTCACGTGCAGTAATAGATAACGCGCCAAAAGTACGCCCGTGGAACCCATTTGAAAAGGCAATCAGTTTTGTTTTCCCTTCCCCAAACTTTGCCCGTCCATATTTCCGCGCAAATTTCAGGCTTGCCTCAATGGCTTCAGTTCCAGAATTTGAAAAGAAAACCTTGTCCGCAAAACTCAGCTGGCAAAGTTTTTCTGCTAATTCCACATGCGGAGCAGTATAGTAAAGATTACTGACATGGCTGAGTGTTTGAGCCTGCTGCTGGATCGCATTGACCACTTCTTCATCGCAGTGACCAAGAGCGTTGACAGCTATCCCAGCCCCAAAATCAAGGTATTGATTTCCCTCACCATCAAAGAGGAAAGACCCTTTACCTCTGGTTAGTACAAAAGGCAGCCGAGGATATGTGGACAAAACATACTCTTTTTCTTTCCTGATGATTTCCTGTGTATTAATTTTTTGAACCATTGTTTTTCCTTTTTTTAATGATGGTTGTGCCGGTACGTTCTTTAAAACCAGCCAAATTAGTGATTATTGCACTTTTTGCGCCGTGTTTCAGAGCATCTAATGCCGCATTTACCTTGGGAATCATCCCCCCTTGAATTGTGCTTTTTTGAATAAGCGCTTGCACATCTGTATCGAAAAGTTGGGCAATAACGTTTTCATCAACCAAAACGCCTGGTACATTGGTAATAAAAACTACTTCTTCAGCTTTTAATGCTCCGGCAATCATTCCAGCAGCATGATCAGCGTTAACATTATATTTACCAGCCGGGCCAATTGAAATCGGGGAGATGACTGGAATAACTCCTTGAGTACAATATTCCGCCAATAGTTCATCGCGCACTTTTATGATTCGCCCAACAAGGTGCATTTCTTGTCCCCACGGTTCAACTTGCAGNAATTTCCGNTCAACNCCACTTAACCCAATTGCCTCTAATCCTGCAACAGTAAGCTCAAACACGAGCTCTTTATTGATCTTCCCGGAGAGAACCATTTCTGCAATTTCGAGTGTTACTTTGTCTGTTATGCGTTGACCGTTTATATAGTGAGGTTCTATTTGCAATTTTTCCATCAGCTGATCAATCGCCCGCCCACCCCCGTGAACGAGAATGCAAGCATGTGTTTTTTGTTCCTCTTTTATGGCTGACGATAGCCCCAGGATAAATTCTGGAGAAGAAAGTTCATTACCACCTATTTTAATTATTTTATATGGCTTTTTCATCCAACTGCCCTCTGGGCTGCAGTGAGCAACGCGGTTGTTTCATCAAATCCAAACATCAAATTAAAATTTTGTACTGCTTGTGATGCGGCTCCTTTGAGGAGATTATCAATCGCAACCATCACAATCAAGCTGTTTTCAGTTACAGGGCTTAAGGAGAGCACAGCGTTAGGTGTACGCACAACATGCGCAAGGGTAGCAAGTTCTCCCTCAGGCAGGATATTTACCAGGGGCTCCCGGTTATAGGCCTGCTGAATTACAGTGACTGCTTGTTGAGCGTTTTTTACCGGGGCGTAAATGGCTGCTAAGATACCTCGGTCAACAGGTAATAAGTGCGGAGAAAATATCAAGCGCCCTTTTTTTACTCCACAAACTGCTAATTGTTGTTCTACTTCACTAATGTGAGGATGAACACGGCCAATTTTATAAGGAGAAAAATTACCGTGTACTTCACTAAAAAGAGTATTTTGTTTGGGATTGCGGCCTGCACCAGTTGTACCAGATTTAGCATCAACAACGATGGGCTTATCTTCAGTTAATAATTCAGCCTGAGCCAACGGCAACAAGCCCAGGAGGATAGCAGTGGCATAACAACCGGGGTTTGCCACCATTTTTTCCCCTTTTATCTGCGCTCGATAATGTTCAGGAAGGCCATAAACTACAGGCAGTAGATCAGGGGCTGCATGAGGAACTTTATACCAATATCGATAGTCTTCAGGATTGTTCAGGCGCAGGTCAGCTGAAAGGTCAATGACAGATACACCAGCATTTTTTGCATTGGCAGCGATTTTTGCCGAGCGAGTATGAGGCAGGCATAAGAAAACACAGTCAATCTGTTGAAGGTCAACGTCCGAAACGGATTGCAGGGGAATCTTTGGGGCTAAAGGCCAGGCACTTGACAAGTCTTTACCAGCTAAGCGTTCTGAGGTAACAAAATGTATCGCAACTTCCGGGTGGCCTAACAACAACTGAATTAGCTCCCAACCCGAATAGCCTGTACCTCCATATACGCCAAGTTTTACACTTTTCATACTCTTCTCCTAAAAAAAAACCCCCGGAAATCCGGGGTTTTTTTGATTTACCTAGAAAAATTACAAATCCTGCCTAAACATCAAATAACCGGACTTCAAATTAAAGTCAAGTGAATTGATCGAGGTCGAAGACGATAGGATGTTATATTCATCATTGTTTGTGTTTTAGAATTTGCATTAGTCTAAAAGAAAAATAACTATCTGTCAAGTCAAATAAAGACAATGGCACAACGCAAATCAAGTTTAAGTGCTGAATTAGTCATCTAAATAAATTTTGTTTTTCAAAAATATTTTTTCTTAACTTGGTTTTCAGGTAATAATATAGAAAATTGCCGAAAAACAAATTTGGCGATTTTTTTATACATTGGCTACTGCGGCGGG
>JGI24724J26744_10002961_pt1 | contig 11125 bp, 17 predicted proteins | sample Cruoilmetagenom7_FD_26744 | JGI IMG/M metagenome (IMG submission 26744)
ATGTATGACCAGGCAAAGGAAAATGATGGAGTGAGGGAAATAACGGCAACTTATCTAACATGGGATAGAGTTGGACAGACCATTGTGGGTCGCTATATCAATCAATCGACTGTGGAATCTTCTCAAGGCGGTAGTCATTACAACCAGTATCTTTTTGAGAGTGACATGGGAATGGTCAAGTTTTCCCTCGGTCGTATTGCTGACAGTGAAGTCGGTCCGGTTATGGTCAAAGGCCAGGTGTATGCCATAACTTTCGAGGGACAAAAACAGATCGGTCGGGGTCGTCGGGTCAATCGGTTTAAGGTTGAAATGATCGATAACGTCAGGGAGTATGACAACGAACTTGAAGTTATTGAAGATTAACAGACAACCATTGGCATGAATTTTGCCCTATTGACAGACATTGAAAAATATGCTTACGGTAATTATCAAATACCCCACCGATAAAATTTGGTGTCTGTCAATAGCCAACCAAAAGGAGACCACCCAATGAACACAATAAAATTAGCATTCAAAATTATGGCTGTTACAGGAGTTATCTTGATAACCATGTTTGTAGGATGTGCAACCTTTTTTCACCTGATCCAATATCCTTAAAAGGAGATATGCTATGATTCTGGTAAAAAATTACGATGTTTTGGGACTGGAGAGCAATCTAATAAAAATCATGAATATGTTAGATCATCAGTTCGGCCCCGGGGTTGTGACGTCTGCTTATCGACAAGGTGATGAAGGTGTGCATGGAACATGGCCTTGTCGGGGTTGTGATCGTAGAGTGAGAATGAGCGACGTCGGGTTCGCTATGGCCCGCTATGTCAATAATTTGTGGCTTTATGATCCTGATGTTCCCCCTCTCCAATGCGCCGTTTTTCATGACACCGGCCGCGGCCCCCACCTTCATTTACAAGTACACCCGAACACCATTATAAGGGAACATTTGCAAGATAAGCAATCAATCAAATAATCGATAATTTCGCTATAAATAAGGAGATAGCAATCATGGCCCAAAGAAGCACAAGAAATAGGCTCATGTATCAGGCTAAGAAGGCAGCAGAGAGCATTGAGAAGTCCATTGGACACTTAGCCTATATGGAGCAGTTAGCAGAAGACAGGCACCCTCTTATTAACGATTCGCTACCACAAATTATTGTGATGCTGGAAGGTGCCCAAAAGGTTTTATTAATGTTCCGGGAACAAATATGAGGAGATAAGTATGGAGCAATCGAAATTAATTGATGATATTGATAAACACACTCAAAATTTGAAGGATTTAGGCACGTTTTTGGATTATTTGTACTATAATTCCTCATTGACAAGAATTGTTAGAAGACCGTTTATAGGTTATTTGGTAACAGGTAAAAACTTTTTAATCTCCAATCTTGAAATCATGAAACAAGAATTTGAAAATGCCGGTGAATAATGGCACTTATCGGCGGCATTGCAAGGATGGCGGCAAGGACGCTTCTTCCGCAATATATCAGACTTGGTTTTAGTGCGAATGCGTCTTTGCGAGCCTATAAAAGCCTTGGTTATGGAATGAGGCGTCAAACGTTTCTCAAGTGGTACAGGGAAACTGCAAATTTGGATATGTCCCGGCCTGTTGTAACTTCTTTACATCGTGATACTGTCTTTAAATTGGATCATATGGGAGCTTATGGATTTGGTAACGATCAAAAATATCGAATTTGGGGCAAAACTTATGTCCAAAACAAGACGACTGGTGAAATTACCAGCCAATATGTTTCTATGTATGATGACGAACTGAGAGATAAGGACGGTTATGAAGCAGAGTTTATGAAGCAATTTGGTGATGAAATGGAAGATTACGACGTCGAACTGGTAGGTATGTCTTTTACAAATGCCTCTTATAATGAGGACAAATTTTCATGAGTAATGATGTTAGACAATACAAAGTTCGGCCAAATCATGCCAAGTATCAACCTTCCCATATTCTATATTTAGACACTGAAACGACCTTTAAAAAAGAAAACGATATTGAACAACACAAGATGAATCTTGCATGGACCTGTTATTATAAAAGGGGTTCAGGGAAAAAGAAATCTACTGAGTCCTGGCGGTATTGGCGGATAAGCGAAATTATGAATCATTATATTGAAAGTCGATGTTTTGATAAGGCCGTCCTTTATGTATTTGCACATAACATCTTCTTTGATCTTCAGGCGTCCGGTTTTTTTCATTATTTTACTAAGTCAGGCTGGGTGCTTGACTTTACTTATGATAAGGGTCTGACTTATATCCTGGTGATTAAGAAGGGCAAGAAAAGAATCAAGTGCATTTCCACAACTAACTACTTTCCTATCAGCCTCAAAAAACTAGGTGATTTAATGGGATTACCAAAATTAGACGTCGACTTTGGCAAGGCAACCATTGAACAACTCAAGATATATTGCAGAAGAGATGTAGAGATAGTCAAAATGGCTGTAGAATATTGGCTGGCTTTTGTTAAAGAGCACGATATGGGAAAGTTCACTATGACAAGGGCGGCACAATCTTTTGCCTCTTACCGTCATCGTTTTATGCCGCAAAAGATCTCTTTTCACAGGGATGAAGAATTGAACGAATTTGAAAATGCCGCATATTATGGCGGTCGAGTTGAATGTTTTGAAAGGGGAGAAATAAAAGACGGTCCGTTCGTCTCTTTAGACGTCAATAGCATGTACCCTTTTGTAATGAGACAAAATAAATATCCTTCAAGATTTATCTATAAACTAAAAAATCCTAATCCCCGGAAACTAAAGAAGATATTGAATGAGTATTGTTGCGTAGCAAAAGTCATGATTAATACAGATATTCCTGCTTATCCAATTAGACAAGATAACAAGATTATTTTTCCGGTCGGTGTTTTTTGGGCCAATTTATGTACTTATGGCATGCAATATGCCAATAACCACGGACACATTGAAGAGGTCGAGTCCATTGCTGTTTATACCAAATCGACTCTATTTGTTGACTTTGTAGATTACTTTTATCCTTTGAAGAGCCGGTATAAAGAAGCTGGCAATAAAATTATGGAGCGCATTTCAAAGGATATTTTAAACTCACTTTATGGAAAATTTGCCCAAAAGGCACCGATTATTATGGAAGAGCTTGAAATCACACACGATGGATATTACAGAGATGAAGTGTTTAACCTTGTTACCGGCAAAAAAGAAACCGTAACTAAGCTGTTCAACAAATTGACGGTCGAGGTTGACACGGAAACTGCTAAAAACTCCATGATAGCTATATCAGCACACGTCACTGAATATGCTCGGTTTTATCTATGGGAGATTATTCAACAAGTGGGTTTGGAAAATGTCTTATATTGTGACACCGATTCGGTTAAGATTCGCAAAAAACATATGGATAAGGTATTGAATTTATTAGAAGATAAAGAACTAGGAAAACTTAAAATTGAAGAGGAATTTAAACATTTTACCGTTAATGGAGCCAAAGACTATAAAACCGAGCATTACCGGAAACTAAAAGGCGTCCCAAAAACGGCAACAAAGATCGGCGATCACAAATACCGATATAAAAACTTTGCAGGCCAATCAACACATCTGCGTAAAAGAGTTGATGATTATTTCATTGTAAAAGACATTGAAAAGACGGTGTTACCTTATTATGACAAGGGTATTACCTTAGATGACGGCAAAGTTATCCCGTTTACTCTTGCTCTTTAGTAGACTCATTCTTTGACGCCTGATTCATCGCTTCTTGTCGCTTCACACCGTCAAGTTTTGCTTGTTCTTTGTATTTCAGTGCGTCAACTACGTTCATTATTTTATCTTTTATATTCATTTTTATTTCACCCCGCTTTCTTCATTTTGACTAAATCTTCGTACCAGTTGATATAGTTATTTGCATACCCAAGACGTTTCATCTCGATTCGGTAAGTATCCAAATCAATAATTTTATTCCTGTAAAACTTGTCCAGATCCGTCTTAGATGGCACTTTACGATCTTCAAATTTATCTATTTTCCATCGATCAATGAGAAGCTCAACATTTTGCCCGGTTAAGTTCAGTTGACTGAGCTTGCTTCTTGCCTCATATTCTTCTAATAGGTTATTCCGGTACCTGTCGCCGATATTTGCGATCACCGCGTCTTCAGTGTCTTGCTCTTCATCAAAGTCGATTGAAGTTATGATAAATCTTGCTTCCGGATTACTGTATTCAAGGTTTTCCAAAAGCATAATAGTGTCATTTCTTGACAACAGCTTTTGTTTATAGGCCTTCAGGATTTGGGATTGTGTCAGATCTTTATCACCTTGGGCATTATAGCGGATTGTAAACTCCGCCATTTTCATTGCTTTTTCACTGTTATATCCAAGGTCCTTGTAAGATCGGACCAATTCTTCATCGTTCAGGACTCCCATGTCGTGCATTCGTCGGACATCAACTCTTGTAAACGGTTGATATGCAATAGCAGTTAGCTTGTCTCGCCAATAAGGCGGTATTTCAACTGCTCGGTAAAGCATGTCTAAATCGTTAAAATCAATAACATCACGGTGAACCATATCGAATGCCATCTGGATTGAAGGCATTTCCCAATGTGCATACCAATATTTTCGAGCCCAATCTTCACTAAGTCCCTGCTTTTTTATCCAATCGACCTGTTCGGTCGGAAATTCATCGTCCAAGTTATATTTTGATATGAAGTCAGGTTCAAAAGCTTCTTTTGCAACCATATGAAGAATATCATTGACCGGCGGTATGATTTCCCACGATTCGATAATCTCTTTGATTCGAGTGTCGGTGTATCCAAGTTCTCTCATTCTCATATACATATTATCTTTGGATAAAACACCTCTTAAAAACAGAGTCCTAATCATGTTTTCGTCATATAGCCTATAATTTGCCAAAAAGATCAGATCAATATCTTCTTCCCTCAAGCCGTTGTCTCTCAAGACATTTCGAATCTCTTCTATTTTTTCAGGAGCGATAAAACCCGCTTTAATGATCTCTTGAGAATATGGCCTTTCCGGGCGCTCTTCCCGGTTTAAACTATGGCGTAAATCATTGGAGTAAACATATGTGAGTTGTGCAATGTACACTCGAAATAATTCAATATTGATTTTAAAGTAATAGAAGGTATCCAAAGGCCATCGGAGTTCGGAAAAGCTTTTGATATTCTTTGCACTTCCTTCATCAAGCATTCCCGCCTTGATCCAATAATTTGTAATTTGTTCCCAATCTCTGTCATTAACAAATACATTGCCTAGCCTTGACAATTCAATTGCGTCTTCTATAGCCTTCGGGATTAATGCAATAAAACCGGACCATACAGTTTCAAACATGGCAGTAAAAAACTGTTTAACCTCATTCCAAAGCCAAATAGCCAATCTGCTCGGAGCATCCCCATTACTCATAATCAATAATCTCCCACAAACCAGGTTTTATCATCGTCAAATTGTTCACCTGCCGGATAAGCAGGCGCCGGCAATTCAGTAATGCCCGGAACAAGCGGTTTCAGTGTTCGGTCCAATGCTTCTCTGATTCTGGCAAGTCTTGTATGAGTAGGAGCTGACACACTTTCCAACTCCGAGACATCCCTTCGATATGATCTTGTAGTAACATCACTAATAAGATCTTCCTCTCTTATTCTTTCCGACTCCCTTAAAAGACTGATTCTATCCATCAAAGTGCCTGGATATTTTAATTGATCCACAAGACCGTCCATCTCAAGTTTATGGGCCGATTGCCTATCAGTTAAGGTATCAACAACCTGGTTGATATCAGACATTACCGGCAAATATTTCTCACTCATAAACTCATCGAATATTGCAAGTTTTTCGTCAACGTAAGGTTTTATTTGATCCCTGATTTTGGATGGGAGGTCGTCAACAAATTGCTGGATATCCGTTTTTAAAGTATCGACGTGACCGACAATTTGTTCCGAGGCGTTTACTACGTTATCGATAGTATTGTAGATTCCTAACATTACCTTGCTTTTAAGCTCAATGGCAGGTCTTACTAGTTTATTATCAATGTCGAATAATAATCTGCCCGGATCTTCTTTGTATTTTTCGGCCTTAATAGCAAAACTTTTCATATATCGATCAAAATCCCTCAGCCAGACAACCTCTGAAAGGTCATAATTTCTTCCCATAATTGTCGAGGCATCCATTACAAAAGTCCTTGCGTTCCTAATCGCCATAATCATAAAATTTGCACCTAAGTGTAATTTGGAAGAGACTTCGCCTATCTTTTTATAGACTTTTCTCATCATATTACGATAATCTTCAGACACAAAATATGCAATTTTATGGACTTTAAGCAAGATGTCTAGGTGGATAAAATTAGTAAATGCCTGCCAAGCGGCGACAACGGAGGTTAAAAAAACAGTGACACCGGAAAAAACGGTTGCGCTAAGAACATTTAAAAGACCGATTGAATTCAGGGCACTTACAACCGTAGCAGTTGAAGCAATACCAAGACCTGCCAAAACTCCACCTATCGTCCCTGCTATAACAGACCCTATTGCTAAGGCAACAGCCGCAATGGCGTGGGTTATAGCAACCGCCGCCGCAGCAATTGCGGCCCCCACGGCCACAATCGCAGAACCGATAGTTGACATTACAGCCATACCAAGAGATATTATGGCCCCCATAATTAACCAAAGTCCTTAAGCAAAGTTTTTCTTGCTTCATCAGCCCACGTCAATTTATCTTCAAGGTCCTGAGTATTGATACCCATTTTCTTTAAAGATTCAATAGCTTTACGGGCATTTTTTATCTCTCCTTCCTGTTTAAGCATATTTTGTTTCATATCTTCCGGCAATTTAAAAGCGTCTGCCGCATTCCCTTCTAGGTCTTCCATAATTTTATCTCCTATTTCGTTTCAGGTTGAACAAGCCCGAATAGGACATCCAAAAAGTTAAGTAAATACTCGTCCCATTGCTCGTCAGGATTTTCAATGGCCCTTTCTACAAGATCCCTCAATCCCCCTTCCCATGCCGCCTTGATTAATGATAAAATCAACATCGCTTGCATAATAATTCTCCTATGTTTAAAGGTTAGTCTTTATTCTCAAAATTTCCTATACACCATTTTAATCTTTCTTCACATTTGCTTTTCAGTTGATCAACGGATTTTTTAATGTCGCCGACTCGATACCACAAGACACCGACGCCAATCAATAGAGTAATAGCATTGGATAAGGGTTGATTAAGTAGTTTTATCAAGTCCTCCATTATGCCTCATATCCGTAAATTGCCCCGTCGGATCGGAGATTAGCTGCTGTTGAATTAAGAACAAAATAATAACCGGCAGGAAATTCAAGAGGAATAGGAAACGTCAGATTAGATGTTAAAGAAAAATGATCATAAAGACGTAAACTAAATAATTTAGTATATAAAACAGCACCGTCAGTTCTAACCCACAATTCACCGGAATTAAAAGCTCCGGTCTCATTGGATACAGACAGTCGAGCTGAAGTCAAATAAAATGTTTTTCCGGCAGTAACCGTATGAATAGTAAGGTTTCCGTTATTAACATAACCATAAGCAGCAACCTGGCTTTTACCGTCAGGCTTTACCGGATAAATCTTAAACTCTTCAGGGGTTGCCGGTTGGTTGATTTCGACTTTCAGATCAGCCGGAGTGTCCTGTTCAACTTCAAGGGGAGTTTTGAGTTTGATTTCGCCGGTTGATTCGGCTTTTAGTTTTATCCATTCAGATGTTACAGTATCCCAACCGTGTAAAATAGCATTCGACATAACACACTCCATTTAATTTTTATTCTATTGATTCACTGTAACCAGATAGCCAATATCGGGCAGTAATAGCATACAAATTAGGGTTGCTAAGTCCAACCCATAAATCCTTGGTTGCAGCCATCTCATAGACACCTGCCATGCTTAAATCTATGTGCAAAGCGGTATCGAATAACATAGAGCCGTCAAGACCGCCTTCTAATTTTAATTTCAGGGCATATAAACCAGGTTTATCACAACTGACATGAATAGAACCCAAATAAAATCTACTTCCTACCGGGCAAGTATAGATACTATTAAAGACTTGTGAAACAGCGGGAACATTTTCAAAACGACTATTGGACCACTTAGTAATCTCGCCATGATAAATATCAGCCAATGACACATGGGATTGCCAGTAATCAGGTTGACCGTGGGCCATTTTTAATCCTCAATCCAAGGAAAAGGATTTGATAAAACCGCCTCTTCATCTGCTTGCATCTGCTGTATTTCAGCTTCCCTTTGTTCTTTTATTAACTCATTCCACATATGTTTTTGCATATCGATTGCGAGGTTAGGTAAAAAACGGGCCATAAAAATATCACGACTTACCATACCGATTAATACAGTTAGATTATGTTCATAAGTATCGTCCAAATTATAACCATAAATTAAAAATTCATAAGGAGCTGATTCTTTGACGTAAGTTTCATCGAAAAACATGGTCACACCGTCCCCGGAAAACCAGTAATCAAGAGTTGTCGGCCATACCTGGTAACCACCATCGTTTATTTTGATCCCTGCAAGTCCTGCGACTCCATGGGGAATAATGACATAGAGTTGATAAACAAGGCCTTTAGCAATTGACATCACATGTCTGACAGGTTCATTTTTAGATGTATTTTTTGGGATGGTAAGGGAGGCTTGATAAATCATCCTTTTTGCTCCGTGAGCTTATGGATTTATTACAAAATTGTAAGAAAGGGTAAATTACTCTTCATGATAACCGATAAAAAGGCCGCTAATATTTGCACTGAAAGTAAGATAGATGCCGCTATTCATGTACATCGGTTTTGCGAAATTAATTTGCCGAGTTTCATTCTGGAGAACGGACATTATCAATCTCAATCCGCCGGAAGTATTAAATCCGTTATAAATCGTTACGGTACCGGCCCCGACCCCATCTGAAGTCAAAACCAGTTTATCAATAAAACACGGCACTTGACAAATTACGTTGTCACTAGCAGCCCATGTCCATAGTATATTTTTATCTTCCATAATTCCCGTCCTCTTTTTTAGTTGTTATCCGGGAAGATCTTTTCAGAAGTCAAGACCTTCCCGGTGTGCAAGTCGGAATCGAACTACTTCCTTGCCGGAAAATTCAATCCCTTAGTTCTTGCACAACAACCGCACCTGCCCCGCCTGCCGCACCATTGGTTATCTTCAATTTCAATTCGGAAAAACCGGGAGCGTCAAATAAAGTCCTTGGATCTTTTCCGTCCCCGAATCGTTGAGCAAAAAAGCTGTTAGGCGCAAAGCCGGTGACAGCAAAGGTCATCGCTTCATCAGTTGCATAGGTAACAAGATCTGTCATAATTTTATCTCCCTAACCACAGTCAAAAGGTTATGTCTGAGCACTTGCTGAAAATGTCATAGTGTTTCCGGTAACAGAAGCGCACCGTATAGCAAAGTCCTCATCCCCACCAAGGGCGGCAACTCCAATGATATCGAAAAGTGAACTGTTTAAGGTATCCGTGTCCTGGAGAGTGGATTTTATGTACTCGATAAACTCCCCGTATTCAGAACGATTTCTGAGAAGCATATCAGCAGTATCGTAGTCAAACACGATATAACGATCTGAATTGGCAGTCAGTTTGATGTCTGTGATGTCATCAACCGCGGCAACTCCATCTTCAAGATCACCTATCAAAATAAAACGATAGGGATAATCAACCGGCATATCAACGGTCTCGACGCCACTTGCAACAGTAGTCCAAGAGTAAACTTCTTTTGCGGAAAAATAGCCTTTGTAACCGGCGCTTCCCTCTTCGATGATGTGCAAGATTACATCGACCGTGATTGTTCCAGTGACATAAGTGCCTGCCGCAGCCGTCAAATTCGTCTCGATCTTGAGTTGGAGATTTTCATACTTGGTAGGATTCAACCAGTAATCAGGGTCAAAAAGAAACCGTCCAAAATTTAACCAGACTGTTTCTTGGGCCGTCCCACTACCGGAAAGATCATATTCATGGGCCGGTTTTCTCCCCATTTCAAAGCAGTTAAGAGCGACAGCTTCGATCATGGATAATGACCATAGAACTTCTGATCCATTAACAAGTTGGATGGTCTTCACAATGTCCTGGATCTTATCGCTCTGGTTTTCCGTTGCCCCTTTTGTTCCTCCGAATATCAATTCAATAGCACTCAAAGGAGAGCCGGGCCGAATATCAATCGATTCTGTCCCGGCATCACTAAGGGCCAATGCCTCTTGAGATATAGAACTTCTGGTTTTCATCGGTCACCCCCTTAGTCGTTACGTTTGAACTTTGCCATATGTCGGACAAAGGTCGTCATCCGGTTGATGGAATCTTCAAGAGACACGTCCGGCAATCTTTGGATCTCATCTTTTCCCTTGTCAACGTGGGGTAAGAGCTGTTCGGCGAATGCTATGGTCTTATCCTTTGCGTCATCGATACCGGATGCAACCCGTCCAACTCCTTTATCAAGCATCTTCCTTTTCCAATCATCCAAGGACACCGCTTTCAAACGTCTCTGCCATTTCCCGCTGTCAATTGATTCGATAAGTCGTGCTCGCATTTTTTCAGCCTTTGCAGCCGCCTTTTCAGTCGGTGATTCGGTGACCCGTTCAACGCCTTTTCTCATATCATCGAGGGCGCCCTTCAATCGACGGGCATGTTTCTCTTGAAATTCTTGTGCGTTTACTCTTGCCATAATTTTTGCCTCCTAGTTGTTAATCACTTATTTATTCGATTTGCTGCCCCGTGGGCTTTATTGTTTAAGAATAGGATAAATAGGGAAAAATGGTTTGTCAAGAAAATAATCACAAAAATGTAATAATTCCTCGGACCACTCCTATACACATATCATCTGTTACTTTTAGATTCGATAAGATTTCCGATGTATGACTATCGACGGTTGTCTGGTTTTTCTATTTCTGCAATGTAGTGTTTCTTTGATGAAACAATGTAGTTTTTTGTTTGTAGTACTACGAATTTAAAAGATTATGTAGTAATTTTTTGAATACTATGTATGTGTCCTGGTTTTTTGTGGGGTTTTGGTGGGGTTTTGTGGCGGAAATAATTTTTGGTTTTTGGGGCGGTTTGGCACGGTTCTTGATTTTGCGTGAAAAATAGGGGTTTTTAGTGGGTCTTTTTGACCCGGTTTTTCAGGGTCGCAACCCCCTGCTG
>JGI24724J26744_10002962_pt1 | contig 11124 bp, 8 predicted proteins | sample Cruoilmetagenom7_FD_26744 | JGI IMG/M metagenome (IMG submission 26744)
GGCCCTTCCCACAAATCCGCAGCGCAGGCGCAGCGCATCAACCATGTTCGAACCGCATCAGGCCCCTTGCGGCGGCTGAATTGTGCAATGGCATCCAAGGTCGCATGGTCGCCTTCCTGTTCGGCATTCACCAACATCTCGCCCAGCACTTCGCGCGATAATAGATCACGGTCGCGGTCCTCCATCGCGCGCGAACCCGGGGCGATGCCGGATTCCAGCGGGAATGCGGACAGCAACCATTGTGCAAAGGCATGGATCGTATCAATTCGCAGCCCGCCGCCGGGGCTGTCCAGCACATTGGCGAACAGCGCCCGGGCCCGCGCGATGGTTGCAGGATTGGTTCTGGCGCCGATGGCCTGTAATTCATCCGCCAGATCAATATCAGGCATGCGAACCCAGCGGGCCAGCACCTGTTTAACCCGCACCGCCATTTCAGCGGCCCCAGCCTTGGTAAAGGTAAGGCACAATATCTGGGAGGGATCATTGCCCTCTTCCAGCAACAATCTCAGCACCCGGGCAGACAGCACCTGTGTTTTACCCGTGCCCGCTGATGCCGACAGCCAGACCGATTCTTGCGGGTCAACAGCATCGCGCTGCTGCCCTGCCAGACTATGGACCGCGCCGCTCATCGCTTGTCCCCCTCGTCAGCTTCGATCCGGCTTTGCCATTCATCAAGCCGCATCAATTGATCAAAATCGGTGTAGCCGGGATAATCAGGATTTAATTTCGCGGTGAAGGGCTGCGTTCCCTTGATCCAGCCATCTACTGCTTCGCTTAGGAAACGCTTAGTGGTGGACAACAGTTCATCTGCGGCCATCGTTGCCCGATTATAATCCGTTTTCACAGGCGATTGAACATAGCCAAAGCCGGTCTTGCTGGTTTTGCTGCTGGCTAAGGACCAATATTCAAAATGCCCCGGCTCCCCCGATACTGGCCCCAAATCGCCATCGCGGGCGATCAGCCCGATTAAGCCCAATTGCAGGGCGAACCCTTTTTCCACCTGTTTGCCCGATGGCGGTTTGCCGGTTTTGTAATCGATAATTGCCAGCGATCCATCGGCCAACCGGTCGATCCGGTCCGCGCGGCCATAAATCCTGACCCCGTCGAACACCATTTCGCCTTTTTGCTCCACTGCTGCAACAATGCGGCCTGGGTCCTTAGCAATTTCCTGTTCGACCCATTCTAATGCGGCAAACAGGCGCGGTTTCCATAGGCCGCGCATCACAGGATGCGCATTCATCTGGATCAGGACATTTTCCGCAATCGGCTCCAATGGGGCGTTTGGATCAATTTTTCGGGCCTTGTGCCATTGTTCAAGGATCGAATGGGCAGCGGTGCCCTGCCATGCCGGCGAAGGTTCAGCATCCAATGTATCAAGCCGGCGCAGCGCCAGAATTTCGGCGGCATAAAATTGATATGGATCGCCCAGCAACCGATCCAGCGCCGTAACCTTGATCGGGACATTGCGCTGCTCTGCATTCGGATTAGGGCGCGGAACACGGTAACGCGGCGCTTCTTCCCCAGCCAGATCCAATGCGCGGGCCAATTCAGGAATGGATGTTTCTTGATGCCGGGCCAGCAAATCCTGACCCAATAATGCCCGCACCCGCAGCAAGAACCGCGATGGGATCGCAGGGCCTGCAATATCGCGGCGCGCATGGCTCAACACTGCTTCTGGCGCGCCCAGTGCGCCGGCCAGATCATGCGCCGACAGTCCAATCCGGAAATCCGCCCCCGGCACCCCCAATGCGCGCAGCACCGGCGGGGCCAACATAGGATCAGAGGCGGGACTGGCCGGCCAAACCCCTTCGTTCAGCCCGGCACAAATAACCAGATCCGCGCGCGCCATGCGCGATTCCAGCAAACCATAAATCGCTACTCTTGGATGGCCGCCATAGGCAGGCCGCACGGCAATTTGTTCCATCACATCGCGCAAAACGGTATGTAATTCCCGGCAATCCAGGGCGGTGCCCACTTCGCGGGCGTGGCCGCGCAAATCTTCGATCATGGCCGCCAATGCGCGGCCGTCTTCGCGCGACCAGATGACTGTGCCGCATAAATTTTCTGCAACATTCGCCAGCAAATCCAGCATATGGGCCAATGATTGTTCGCCATCATCTTCAAACAATGGCCCAATCGTTTCTGCCACGCCCAACCACCACGGCAAAACACCGGCCTTCTGCGCCAGCGGCATCAGCGGGGCCAAACCGGGCAATGGGCGCGGCCCGCGCAGTTCCAGTTCAAACGCGCGGGCCGATTTTAGCCATGCAGCGCGTTCATCACCAAATTGGACCAATGGATGTTCCAATAATGCTGCCAGCGGCACTGGGGCTGCATTTTGCGACATCACTTCAGCCAACAGCAAAAACAGGCGCCCGCCCGGCGTATCATTCAGTGGCTGGCCGGCGGAATCGTCCGCCACAATATTCCATCGGCGCAAATGCTGGACAATCCGGCGCGCAAGACCGCGATCGGGCGTAATGACTGCGGCCCTGCGCTGCGGAATTTCGATTGCTTGGCGGATCAGCAGGGCAATGGCCTGCGCTTCTTCTTCAGGATGGGCGCTTTCGATCAATCGAACGCCTGACAGGCGGCGTTTATCCGCTGGCAGATCAACCCAACCCTTGCTCGCCTCAGGCGGCAGGAACAGCGATGAAATGGCGTGGCTTCGCTCAGGCGGCGCGGCGGTCATGCCTTTGCGGTGCCATTGCTGCACCTCGCCGCGCGCAATCCCCATCCGGTTCAGCAACAATTTTAGATGGTATTGCGGGTGGGTTACACAGTCACCGCGCTCGAACGGGGGGGCTCCTGCCTGTTCCGGTGCGCCTGCAGTGCCCAGTTCATCCCACACTGTATCATCCATCGACAGATCAAGATCAGGCAGGATCACCGCGCCCTGGTAAATCTGCCACCACGCGCAATAAACGCGCCAGTGCCGGCGCCGCGCTGGTTACACCGGCGGCAACAATGGGGGTGGTGGGCGGCGCTGTTTTCCACCGCTGGGCCGCAAAATCGAACAATCGGTTGCGCCGCGGCGCCGCATCCAGTTCACCTGCCGCGTTTGATTCAGACAACCATTGTAATTGAACCCGCGCAAAAATGCGCATTTTGTCTTGCCAATGGCCCGCCAGATCACCCCTTAGATCGAGCAGGTTTTCCTGCAACAATGCTTCTGGCCCGACATCCTCGACCAGCAACCGATCCAATGTGCCCGTAACATCGCGCGCCATACGCAGCAGCGCGCTGCCGCGGGGCGCATCCTTGCCCATTTCCTTGCGCAGCAATTCAGCGATACGCAGCCAGCGCCGCGTGGGATCAACAAGGCGGGGAATATCAGCCGCGCCCAGCGGATCAAGCAGACTGCCTAGTGTGACATCCAGATCCAGATCGCCGACCGCCACCATGCGCGGCATCAACATTCCGCTGCCGCGCGTCCTTTCCGATTTCGTCCCGGAATGCGCCTGATCTTTCCGCCCGAAATGACGAATAAATGCATCGCTGACAGTGCGCATGGCCCGGCTGCTGGGCAGCAGCAAGGTCAGCCGGGCAAGACCGACATCTTCTTCAAAATAACGCGGCACCAACCCTGCCGCCAATGCATCTGCAAACCCGCGATGCGCTGCGATCGAATAAACGGAAGGGGAATGCAAAGACGGCGCTGCCCCATCAGCCACGTCCAAGCACCTGCTCGGTCGGCGCGATTGATTGGGGGGTGCCCACTTCAAACCATTGGCCGGTGAACCCGGTGCCAAAAAGCCGCCCCTCCCCAATCGCGCGTTCCCATAATTTCATGGTTCCAAACGGGCCGGTGGGTGCATCGCGCAGCAGGCGGTGCGAAACAATCTGGATGCCTGTATAGATGAACGGCGCAATGCGGCCCGTCCGCCGGCGCGATAACAGGCCCGATGGGTCCATGTGAAAATCACCCTTGCCGCGAAAATTATGGGCCCTTGCGTGCGGTACAACCAGTAGCAATGCATCCATCTTTTCCGGATCCCACTGCGCCGACAGATCGTGAAACACATCGCGCGGCCCATCCAACCAGATATTATCCGCGTTGAGACAGAAAAACGGGTCCGGCAAATGATCCAGCGCTTTGACCATGCCCCCGCCGGTTTCAAGCAATTGCTCACGTTCATCAGAAATCACGATGTTGGGGCGTGTTCGCCCTGCCAAATGCGCTTCCAACGCGTCTGCCAAATAATGCACATTGACAACAGCGGTGCCAACACCAGCTACCTCAAGCTGGTCCAGCGCGTAATCGATCAGCGGTTTTCCACTGACCCGCACCAATGGTTTGGGCTGGGTTGCGGTTAAGGGCCGCATCCGTTTGCCCAAACCCGCTGCCATGATCATGGCGGTGTCAGAAGCAATCTTCTTCACCCGATTTCACCCCCGAAACTATCGCGTAATTCCTGCGGGATATTGTCGTCAAACCATGCCGCCACAGGTGCCAGTGCCGGATGACTGAGATCACGTTCCAACGCCGCCCAAACACGCGGAATAAACGGCAAATATCTGGGTTTTCCATCGCGTTTCCACAAACGCGCAAAAATGCCCACAATCTTGGCATTACGCTGCGCGCCCAGCCGCGCATAATCTGCCATGAAATCAGGCCCTGCATCCACTGCTGCCAAATATTCCCCGATCATTCTGCGTTCCAGATCAAGGGGCACATCGCGCCGGGCATCCTGCAATAATGACACCAGATCATAGGCCGGATGGCCCACCAGCGCATCCTGAAAATCAATCAAACCCTGTCGGCCTGCGCCCATCTGGTCCGGGCCAAGAAGCATGATATTTTCAGCATGATAATCGCGTAAAACTGTAACGCCGGGCTGCTGGCGATCCAGCATCGGGGCCAATGTTTCCTGCCACGCGCCGTGATAGGCTGGCACATCAACATCCAGCCCCATTGCCGGGCAATACCAATCGGTCAGCAAACCTGCTTCGCGGGTATAGACCGCCATATCATATTGGGGGAACGGGCCAGCAGGCAGCGCGTGCAATTGCGCCAATGCCTGCACTGCATCGCTGTAGGCACCAATTTCACCTTGCGGGTTTATATCCAGCCAATCGCGCATCCGGTCATCACCGAAATCTTCGATTAAAACCCAGCCTTGCGCTGCATCCTCTGCGTAAATTTCCGGCGCGCGCATGGCGTGGGCGGTCAGCCAATGGGCCACATGAAGGAATGGCGCGGGGTCTTCTTGCGGCGGGGGCGCGAACATCAGCATTGCTTTGCGCTGACCATCCAAGATCCGAAAATAGCGGCGAAATGATGCATCGCCGGGAATGGGGTCAATGTCAGCGCCGCCCCAGCCCGCATCGGACAGGAATAAATCTATACCGCCAGGAAAATCGTTCATGGCATCCGTCCTAGCCAATTCGCCCCGCCTTCGACAATCGCAATTCGCCCCTCATCCGCAACATTCAGATAAACCGAGAGGCAGCCCGGTTCTTCTGCAAAGCCGCCTGCATTTTCCGGCCATTCCGCCAACAGCACCGCCCCAACGCGGTAATCATCAAGGCCGATCTCTTCTACCTCCTGCGGGTTTTCCAGCCGGTAAAAATCGGCATGGACCAGCGGCAACCTTACGATCGGCGGATCGTATGTTTCAATGATGGTAAAGGTGGGCGATGGGACTTCGCCTTCATATCCGCACGCCTTGATAATGGCGCGGGCCAGCGTGGTTTTACCGGCCCCAAGATCACCGTGCAGCGCCACCACATCACCCGCCCGCAATTTTTGTGCAACACGCGCGCCAAGGGCATCCACCGCGCTCAGATCGGGCAGCGATATGTTCACGCGATCAGGATCGTCGCAGTTGTCCCTGCGCCTTTTTCCGACAGGATTTTCAAGCTCCCGCCGTGCGCCTCGATCAATTGCCGGGCAAGCGGAATGCCCAGACCTTGGCGGCGGGCAAGCCCCTTGCCATCTGGATTGGCGCGCAATCCATCCAGCGCGCGGGCAAGATCTTCCTTGGCCATCCCGCAGCCATTATCCGATACCACGATCCGGGCTGCGTCCTTGGTCTTTGCCACATTGATCAAAACCTTGCCGCCCGGCGCAGTGGCTGCAATCGCATTGTCGATCAAATGGCCCAGTGCCTTGCCCAGCTGGCGCGGATCTGCATCCATCTTGGTGCCTGCACTACCGCGCAGATCAAGGCTTAATCCTGCATCATTGATCGCCTGTTCCCGATCGCGCACCACGCCAGTCACAAATGGCAGCATTTCGATGCGCTGCTTTGAAATGGGCAACAAGCCTGCCTCGCTTTGCGACAGATCCAGAACATTTTCGACCTGTTCGGTCAAACGCGCGACCGATTCGATAATTGCAGCGACATAGTCCTTGCCCTGATCGGATAAATCGCCCGCAACGCCCGCCTCCAACAATTCGGCAAACCCGCCGATCGAAGTAAGCGGAGTGCGCAATTCGTAAGACATATTGGCAAGGAAACGCGTTTTGACCGCGTCCGCTTCTTCCAATGCCTGCGCCCGTTCACGCAGCGCATTTTCCGCCATTTGCGATGCGGTAATGTCCAATGTGGTCAGCAAGCCATTCCCATCAGGCAAAGGCACCCCGGCAAATTCCAATGTGCGCCCGTCCGCCATGGTCACCCGCCCCCCGGTTTCCTTGCGATCGAGTGTGGCTGAACGGATGACTTCCCCGATCGCTTTTGCCTGTTTGGGTTTGGCCAGATTCGGGGCAATCGCCTCCAGCATTTGCTGGGCATTGGGGTGCTGGTCCAGCAGCTCTGTTTCAATATCCCAAACCCCGGCAAAACTGCGGTTCCACAATTGCAGGCTGCCATCGGGGGCAACCACTGCCAATGCTTCGAACAGGCTGTCCAGCGTGGCCGTGCGGGTGCGCAGCAAAGTGTCCCGTGTGGCGGACAGGGCAAGTTGTTCGGTCCGGTCCTCTGCAATCATCACCAACCCGCCATCGGGCATGGGCTGGGCAATAATGCGTAAATGGGTGCCGCCCGATAATGGCCAGGCTTCCTCTTGTGTTTCCCCGCTGTTGAACCATTCCAGATGTTCAGCGCGCCACGCAGGAAAATCGCGCACTTCGGGCGTGCGGCCACCTTCGCGCGCTTCTGAGAGCAGGCGTTCAAACGATGTCCCGCCAGCAATTGTGCCCGGCGAAATACCAAATGTGCGGCGAAATGGCTGGTTGGCGAAAATCAGGCTGCGCGCTGCATCAAATTGCGCAACCCCGATGGATAGCTGGTCGAGCATCGAGCGCTGGGCATCACGAAAAGCCCTGAAACTGCGGCCCAGCTCCTCCATCTCCTCGATATCAATCGCATATCCAGCCACGCCTTCGCTGCCCAGCGGCAAATCACTAACGCGCAAACTGCGCCGCTGCCCGTCAATTGTGGATGCCACAATCCTTTCGACCGGGCTTTTCTGGCTGGCCGCCCGCGCGGCAATTTGGCCTGCGGTCAATCCATCCACNGGCTCCACCAGCTCAAGCTGTTTTTCCACCGTTTCGGCCGCACTGGCGCCGCCGATGGCCTGAACATAGGCCTGATTGACCAAGCGTAATTTCGTATCCGGCCCACGAAACCACATCGGCATTGGGGCTGCTTCTATCAGGCCCACCAATGCGGAAAAATCCCCCTGCGCCCGCGATGCTTCATCGCGCAATTTTTCCAGCTCGCTCTCGCTCTCGCTGAAATCAAACACCCAGACCAGCGCCGCACCGCCCGGGGAAACCTGCGGGTCGGCCAAATTGCCGCGCATCGCCAGGCTGCGCTGTGATCCGGGCGGATTTATCGCAATACGAAAAGGGGCCGCTGTGCGCTGCGTGCGCCGGATTTTTTCGGTTAAATCAGCAAGCTGTGCCGCCGACAGCCCCCTATTTGATAGCCCCAAATCCGATAGGCCCGCATCCGATAGGCCGTTATCAGAAGCGCCGGAAAGTTCGCTTAGATATTGGGGCATCGTATCCAGCCCCAACCAGCCCGCCAGCCGTTCTGAGCCTTCTATCCGGCCATCCACGCGCACCAACAGCGGGATCGCCGGCGCCTCGTCAATCATACGGGCCAAACGCAATGCTGCCTTGCGGCTACTTTCAGCCTGAGCCGCCTTTGTGCCAGCGGCAATCATCAGCCATGCCGCACCGGCCGTCCAAGCAGCCAGTAGCAAACCAATCAAGGCAATCGCAGTGGTAGAAGACAGCATAGGTAATCAGCTATGCCGCAGCGCGTTTGGATGCAATGGCTAGCAAGGCAATATGACCTATAAAATGCGTAAAAAGGGCGGCCTTCGAACTTAGTCGGGGCCGCCCTGAAGGGTTTTGGTAATCACAGCAAAAGCGGCAAGCCGCCAAAACGGATCACTTAATAACGATAATGATCCGGCTTGAACGGGCCAGCCTGCGGCACACCGATATAATCTGCCTGTTTCTTGCTCATCTGGCTTAAACTCACACCCAGTTTTTCTAGGTGCAATGCTGCCACTTTTTCATCCAGATGTTTGGGCAGAACATACACATCGTTCTCATACTGATCATTACGCAGGAACAATTCGATCTGCGCCAACACCTGATTGGTGAAGCTGGCGCTCATCACGAAACTGGGGTGGCCCGTTCCGCAGCCCAGATTGACCAGGCGGCCCTTTGCCAAAATCAGGATCTGTTTGCCATCGGGGAAGGTGACCATATCGGTGCCTTCCTTGATTTGCGCCCAATCATAATTATCCAGCGCGCCAATCTGAATCTCGCTGTCGAAATGGCCAATGTTGCACACGATGGACATGTTCTTCATCGCCATCATGTGTTCAGCGGTGATCACATCTTCATTGCCGGTGGCAGTCACGAAAACATCGCACCGCTTGACCGCTTCTTCCATGGTGACAACTTCATAGCCTTCCATCGCCGCCTGAAGCGCGCANATCGGGTCCACTTCGGTGACCATCACCCGGGCGCCGCCCTGACGTAGCGAAGCGGCCGAACCTTTGCCCACATCACCAAACCCGGCCACACAGGCAACCTTGCCTGAAAGCATCACATCGGTTGCCCGGCGGATTGCATCAACCAGACTTTCCCGGCAGCCATAAAGATTATCGAACTTCGATTTAGTAACGCTGTCGTTCACATTAATGGCTGGGAACGGCAATTTGCCCAATTTGGCAATCTGATACAGGCGGTGGACGCCCGTTGTGGTTTCTTCTGAAACACCGCGAATATTCTGGACTGCCTTGGTCAAATATCCGGGGTTTTGGGCAATATANGCCTTNAGCGANCGCTGCATCTCGATTTCTTCNGCATTGCCTGGTTCAGGCATGGTTTCACCCGCCTCAAGGCGTGCGCCCCACAANGCAAACATGGTCGCATCACCGCCATCATCCAGAATGATATTCGCTGTCTGGTCCGGATCGGCATGGGTCCACCAATCGAATATCTTGCCAACGTAATCCCAATAATCAGCCAGACTTTCACCCTTAACCGCNAAAACCGGCACGCCGGAGGCTGCAATGGCAGCCGCGGCATGGTCTTGCGTGGAGAAGATATTGCAGGTGGCCCAGCGGACTTCCGCGCCCAAGGCGGTCAATGTTTCAATCAGAACCGCTGTCTGGATTGTCATATGCANNGATCCGGTGATCCGTGCNCCCTGCAACGGCTTGCTGTTCCCGAATTCTTCGCGCAGCGCCATCAGGCCCGGCATTTCGGTTTCAGCGATCTTGATCTCTGCACGGCCAAATTCGGCCAACGCAATGTCTTTGATGATGTAATCCTGCGGGGCTGCGGCCACGAAACTTCTCCAGCTATATGTTAATTGCGCCCTTGATGAAGGCGCGTTGAAACTGCGGCGCATGTAACGAGTGGGATTGCCAGAAGCAAATATAAAGCGATCTTTATATGATACAATCATTGCCGAGAAGCAGCGACGCCCTATATCGAACACACAATTGACCCTGGACGAAAGGAAATTACCCGATGACAATCTCTATTGGCGACAAACTGCCCGAAATTAAACTGGTCAAGGCCACTGACGAGGGCCCACAACAAGTTCAGTCAAACGAATATTTCGCGGGCAAGAAAGTGGCTTTGTTTTCCGTGCCCGGTGCCTTCACCCCAACCTGCTCTGCACGTCACCTGCCCGGCTTCGTGGAAAAGGCTGCTGAACTAAAGGCCAAGGGCGTTGATGAAATCGCCTGCACAGCGGTGAACGATGCGTTCGTTATGGGCGCGTGGAACAAGGATAATGGTTCAGCGGATATTTCCATGCTGGCCGATGGCAATGCAGATTTCGCCACCGCACTGGGCCTCGATGCTGATTTCCAGCAATTCAGCATGGGCAAACGCGGCCAACGCTATTCGATGCTGGTCAATGATGGCGTGGTCGAACAGTTAAATGTTGAAGCACCGGGCGATTTTTCGGTCAGCACTGCTGAACATCTACTCGGACAGCTGTGATTTTCCTGCCGGGGCGGTGATGCCGCCCCGGCCTTAATCAATACCCCATCAAGCTCAGCACTTCTTTCCGGCTNCGCTGATCATCTAGAAAGCAACCCATCAGCCGGCTGGTGACCATCCCCACCCCGGGGGTGCGCACCCCTCGCGCGGTCATGCAGGCGTGGCTTGCTTCGATCACTACGGCCACCCCATGGGGCTGCAAATTATCCCAGATACATTGCGCAACCTGCGCGGTCAGCCGTTCCTGGATCTGCAACCGGCGGGCAAAGCCGTGCAATACGCGCGCAAGTTTTGAAATGCCGACCACATGGTTGCGCGGAAGATATGCAATCGCCGCCTTGCCAATGATGGGCGCCATATGATGTTCGCAATGTGACTGGAAGGGAATGTCCTTTAGCAGCACGACTTCGTCATAACCGCCAACTTCTTCGAAAACACGGCTAAGGTGAGTAGCCGGAGTTTCTTCATATCCCTGACAATATTCTTTCCATGCGCGGGCCACACGCTTGGGCGTATCNACCAACCCTTCGCGGTCTGGATCATCGCCAGCCCATTTCAGCAAAGTGCGGATCGCATCCTGCACATCGTCAGGCACCGGCAGTTTTCCGCTGTCTGTATCATCATCAGGTGCAACTATATCATTCACGCATTTTCTCGCTCAGCGGTTCCTGAAACCGTCTAGCTGACGCCCTGCA
>JGI24724J26744_10002974_pt1 | contig 11091 bp, 8 predicted proteins | sample Cruoilmetagenom7_FD_26744 | JGI IMG/M metagenome (IMG submission 26744)
CAGCCGGTCACATCCACGACCTCACCAATAAAAAAGAGCCCAGCAACGCGGCGCGCCTGCATGGTTTTGGCGTCCAGCTCATCTGTGCTCACCCCGCCCAGCGTCACCTCCGCTGTTCGGTAGCCCTCTGTGCCCGTTGGTTGCACCTGCCAGTGCCGCAAAAGCGCTTCAAGCGCTGCAAAATCGGCCTTTGAGAGGTCAGATATCGTGCCACTAAAGCCAAACTTCCCAGCCAAGAACCGTGCCAGTTTTTTGGGGAAAAGCCGCGTCAGCATGGTTTGCACCGCCTGCCCACCGGCCTCTGCCCGCGCCGCAGCCACCGCATCGCTTAGCCCGCCATCGGGCAACAGATCAATCTCCACTGCCATGCCTTCGTGCCAAAACGAGCTAATCTGCAAAATCGCTGGCCCAGAAAGCCCACGATGGGTAAACAGCAAATCATCTGAAAACCGCCCCGTGCCACATGTCACCGCCACCGGCACCGCCACACCCGCCATCTCGCGAAAATCTAACAGGTCTTGCGCGCCAAACGTCAGCGGCACCAGCCCCGCCCGTGTGTCCAGTGTTTTCAACCCAAATTGCCGCGCTACATCATAGCCAAACCCGCTCGCCCCGATTTTCGGGATAGACTTCCCCCCGCTCGCCACCACCAGCGATTCCGCCTGCACCGTGCCCCGAGACGTTTGCACCACGAATCCCTCCTCAACCTGCGCAACCGATGTGCCACTCCAAATTTCGGCCCCAGCCGCTGCCAGCTCCACCTTCAGCATATCCACAATCATCGAGGCCTTCCCGTCACAAAAAAGCTGCCCCTGCGCCTTTTCCACCCAGCCGATACCATGGCTTTCCACCATGGCCAAAAAATCCAGCGGTCGATACCGCCCCAATGCCGATTTCACAAAATGTGGGTTGCCGCACAAGAAATGCTCGGCCCGCGTGCCCAAATTGGTAAAGTTGCACCGCCCTCCGCCCGAAATTCGGATTTTCTCACCAATTTTATGTGCGTGGTCCACCAGCAACACCGAGCGCCCACGCTTTGCAGCCACAATGCCACACATCATCCCCGCCGCCCCCGCGCCAATAATCACTACATCCCGCTTGTCCATAATCACCCCAATTTGCCTGCGCTGCAATGTGGCGCAGTTAAACAGGAATGGATAGCTAATATTTCCAAAATACCCCTTGCAGACCCCCGCGCGCCCGATTAAATAAGCCCTGTGTTGGGACGTGGCCTAGTGGTAGGGCAACGCTTTTTGGTAGCGCAGATCGTAGGTTCGAATCCTACCGTCCCAACCAGTACCATTCAAATCATTGCTGGCTAGCTGTTCCATGCTCTTGGTGGCCGCTTATTGCCTCAGACGGTGCCCCAGAGTGACCCGCTGGCGGGCTTGTTGGCGCTGGTCAAATTTGGTTGTGGATTACTCCATGGTTTGCAAATCGGTGGATCAACTAGATTGGCTTGTGGGCTAATCTAGATTTATAGCAAGGGGTCCCTAATGCCGCTTTCGGGCCTAGAGCATACCTTCCCCCGATTAGCCGCGCTTCATTGTGGCGTTCCAAGACAAACGTAAGTGTTGAGTACAGCATTCCTTAGCTGATGCTGCAAACCGGACCACCCGACCTACAGAACTGTCAATCTTACTTAAAGTGGGCATCCAGAATTGACGCGGCCGAAGTGCTGACTTCTGCTAGTAACTTCAGCAGGCGTTGGGAATCAGGATTGGTTCTCTCTCCTGACGGATCATTTATGCTGTTGGCGGCAAGGGTCCCCGCAAGCTGATCTAGGTCATGTTCGCGAGCGTAATCAGCCGTCTCCACAATGGTTTCGACCAGCGCAGTGTGAACAGAGTAAGTTCCAACCTGATGTTTGCTGTTGGCTGCTAAAATCAGAGAGTTGGTAAATACAGCTCTAACATGCTCATCATCGGCGTTTTCCTCCTCCAGAACAGATCGCAGTTCCGCCATCCATATTCTTGAAGGGCTGGCCTCCACATAATTGTCTTCGCGAACCGCATTCGAAAATTGGGTGGTTAGGATGCCAACCAAAGTTCGCAATGAGTCCTGGGTGAAGCCAGTATTTCCGACGAGCCCACCAATTTGTCGTAAGTACGCTAGTTTTTCTTCAAAACTAAGAGGTGCGAGACGATCCCCAGCAAGTAAGTTCTGAACTGCGCCGACGTAGGAACGATAAATTTGCGGGTCATTTGCCTGTTCCAATCCTCTCCAGAGTGTATCGAGGTGTGACTTCGTAAGCTCAATATCCTCAACTGTATCAAATCCATGGCTAGTGTTTGTGACCGCTGCGGCGTAGTTCTGAATTGCTTGAGCGGACGGGTGTGACTTGGCTATGTCGCGTGCTAGGTTCAAATACTCCGCGACCTTGGGTCGGTTTCGACCCGGTCCTGGTTTGTTCAATCCCAGGATCAGAAAATGTATGATCTGGATTTTGAGTTCGGAATTTATCTCAATAGAGAGAATTTTTCGCAGTGTGTCATGTGCGGGAAAGTCTGTGGCCGCTCTAAACAAAAACGCTATAAGACCACGAGGGTTCAGCGAGCCAGCATCATGGATCATTTTCTGCGCTGTGTCTGTCTCAATCGAATTATTTCCATAGGCGCGGTTGAGCGTATGGAGCTCACCCACGATGTCTGGTTCCATCGGACGCATTTCACCAATTAATTGCGTTGCCCCCAAGATAATGGCATGTTTTTTGGAATCTATTTGTGCGACTTTTTGCTTTGCTTCTTTTGACCAATGTTCACCAAGTGTCAACGGCGGAGTAAAAACCGGCCATTCGGCGGCGTAAAAGTAGGCCAGGTGGTGACTGCTGGTCAATCTAATTGAGCAGGGTGACAGTTGAATTTTCACGATCAGATAATTTACCTAATCTCGTATTGCTTGAAGGTACCTAATCGCACAGCGATATGAGGCGAAAGGTATTTTGGAATTACTAGAATAGTGAGGAGCGCTTAATTTAAAAACAAGAAGCAATACACCAAAATTTGGAACAGCTAAGCAACGCGTTCAAACGCAATAATAAACGGCTTCGCTGCCCAAATCGGCAATCTTCTCTTTGATTTCCTGACAATATACACTGTTCATCACGACAATGCACAGGTTTGACTGACCAGCCAAATGATCGGGGGTGTAAGTTTGAATGCCAACTCCTGGTACAAAGCTGCCTTTTCGTATAGGATTAAGATCAATTGCGCCAGTGACCAACGTTGGGTCAGGCAGGTTTGCGCAAAATGCAGTGGCCCGCGAACCGGCGCCCCAGAGCCAAATCTTTTGCCCCGCGCGGTTCGCATTTGTTAGCCGGCTATGCCATCGACTGCCGAAGGATTCTTGCTCTTTTCTAAGGGCGTCGACGCTGTTTAGCTGAAAATCTGTCGTTGGAACGTCGATAGATGTGCCGTTTTGCGCAAAAATACTAAGATGTTGGTCGCCATAGTCCAGTTCGGTTGCGAATGGTCTTATACCCAGTCGTTTAAAAAGGGCAATGAGCGATGCCGATGTGAAGTAATTCACATGCTCGTATTGTAGCTCGCAAAGCTCCGCCATGGCCATAGTTCGGGCCGCATTTGGCACTTGCACTGCGATTATCCCGCCAGGAGCGAGCCAGCTCTCCTTTAGTGCCAAGAATTCAGCTGAATTCTTGATGTGCTCAAGTGTCATGCGGCTAATAATGATGTCTGCACGTTGCGACAGCGCATTTCTTTCGGGCAAGAGGGTTGCGTGTAACTCAATATTTTCATTTACATTTTCGTTGCGCAATGCTGGATCATAGCCAATCATTCTAGCAGCAACTTGAGGGGCTAGTGCGGCCAGAAACTCACCCTGGCCGCAGCCAATTTCAAGCACCTGCTCAGCCTCAGCTGGAAAGCGCTCTGCCCAGCGAGCAGCTAATTCGCCCAAGTATCTTGCAAAATGGGGTGAGTGGATTTGCGTACCCTCATAATCACTATCATAGCGAACAAGGTCTGGTTCAAAACTAATATTCCATAGGAAGCCACATGTAAGACAATGCCATAAATCGAGCGATCTTCTGGGCAGGTTGTATGACTCTTCGGCGCTGTACACCAGCAGTGCTGCCGCGACGGGCAAGGGAGGTGTTGAGAATGCGAAGGCCGTTTCGATGCCTGCGCAACAAGGACAGGGATTGCTCATAATAGTGTGTGTAAATCAGGCACAGGAACGTGGATTCGCCAACCGGGATAATTTGGGGCAATCTCCGTGGCCAAGTTCCATGCGAAAAGGAACAATTCACCGCCCTGAGGTGGTAGATCAGTGGGAGCAATAATCGGGATGCTATCGACGGGAAGAAACCGCCCAATTTTTGAGGCTGCCGCATCCGCAATGGCCACAAATGGCCAATGCTGCCCCGAAGCGGCCAGTAAGGTGACTGTCTTGGCAGCGGCTCCATACCCATAAAGCGGGGTTGTGCCGATTTCTGCTAAAAAACGCTCTGAATCACGCCTAAACCTCACCAATGCTGCGTTCAGAAGGTCTGGTGCCTTTTTTAAAAGCTCAGCTTCCGCAGCTACGGCATTTATGATTGGTTCTGCATGGCTGGTCCCCTTTCTAGCCCAAATCCGTAGGCTACCACCTTGCATTTTACGAGTTTCAACTTCCGTAATCGCAAAACCACATACTGCAAAAAGATGAGCAATCGAGCTGAGAGAAAAATGGCTGTGATGCTCGTGGTACACCATATCAAAGCCACCACTTTGCGCCAGCGCGAGCCAGGACTGAACTTCGACTAGAAGTATACCATCATCTGAAAGACACCGTGCGGCCGCGCACAATAGCTCTTTTGGGTCAGGAACATGCGCTAGCACATTGGACATATGGACTGCGTGAAAGGGTGGCATGTCTGCTAAAATGGTGTCAGCCATTTCGGCATCAAATAAGCCGATCAAGGTTTGCATACCGGCAGAACGCGCAACTTGCGCGGCGCCATAAGCTGGATCAACCCCGAGACAGTTGATCCCGTGCTGGGAGAGCGCAATTTGAACGGCCCCATCGTTTGAACCGATTTCCAAGGTCCTCGCACCGCTCGCGAGCCGTTGGGCCAAGGCGTTCGCAAGGTCGCTTGCATGTTGGCGTACTGCAGAGGAAACTGAGGCGAAGTAGGGATAATCGCTGTCAAAAAGCATCGATCCCGGTAGGTTGGTACTGTTTTGAACGAGTCCGCAATTCTTACATTGCACGAGGCCTAGCGGATAGAGCGCTGCGCTTCTGTGTGGCGAGTTTAGTAATTGGTTGGCAACCGGACTCATTCCAAGATCGAGGATTTGGACTGTCGAGCCAGCACAACAACGGCAGGAAAGACTGCTAAATTGCATTGGACAACTCAGCATTCCCGTCTTGCGCCTGCGTGAATGCTTTTAGCATGTTCAGGCGTATGAACCGCTGCTCCGAGAGGTCTTTGGCGAGCGTGGGCAGTTTTGAAAAGGCAGATACGGCGTGTGTTATCTGTGCGTCAAAATCGTCGAGATAGGGAACACTGGGATAAGCATCGGCGAACCGGCTTCCATCAACGCGATATGAGCGTTGATCAGCAGGTAAATGTGCTCCAAAAATGGGTGGAGGGGCACCACAAGCTTGTGCGGCACGATGGACGGCATCAGCCACTGTCATCTGTTGGGAAGGCGGCGCAATGTTCCAAATTGGCAAGCCATCATCTAGCTCCGGCGGGGCAAGCGCTGCGGCAGTAAGGCTTTTCGCGAATAAATCGACAGGCATGAATGGGCGCCAGCTTGCCCCATCAGAAGTTAGCGCAAATTGGCGGCCAAGCGCCGCCATGGTGCAAAATTCGTTCAACAATAGATCGCTGCGTGGGCAAGCTGAAAACCCATACGCCGTGGCACCTCGCAATATAGCAATACTAAAACCTGCGCTTTGCATAGATATTAGTCCAAGCTCAGCCTTTCGCTTTGCCTCGCCGTAAGGTGTGATGGGCGCTGTTGGACTGAATTCGTCAAGTTGGGTGGCGCCGGAAGCCCCATAAACACTACAGGTAGAGGCAAAAATAAACCGTGAAACGCCAGCCTGTTTAGCGGTCTGTGCAAGAGCCAAAGTTGCTTGATGGTTTAGGGCGTCTGTCTGGCGAGCATGAAGCGACCCTAAAGGGTCATTTGATAAGCCAGCCAAGTGAATTATGGCATCTACACCTTCCAGATCTGTGACCGAAAGCGAGCGAAAATCGCGTGGGGTTGGGTTTAACGGGAGGTTGGTATGGGCGCCAAGAAACCAACCCGTATCGCACAAATCAATCAACACGTTTTTGCGCTTTAACTCGGAAACAACATGCACGCCGACATAGCCCCATCCGCCAGTTACTAAAATTCGCACGACTTGCACTCCTTACACTACTATGCGACTCTATTGCCGCATTCTTGAGTAAATGAAAAGTATTGATCGTGGCTGTACCTAACCTAATGATCGTCGGTGCACCGCGATCAGGCACAACATTTCTATGGGCCTCGCTGGCACAATCTGATGATGTATTTGCACCGCAGGTAAAGGAGCCTCATTTCCACCTAGCAGACCGCTGGCCGTTGGGTGGACCAGAGATGACAGCCTTTACCAAGCCACTTGCATCCTATCTGGCAGGCCGCAAAAAAAAGGTTTGGGGTGGGTTAATGACACGGCCAGAAGACTATGCGGCCCTTTATGAACCAGGCAAGACCGCACGCTGGCGCATAGAAGCGACACCAAATTATTTTGCCGAAGGGCGCATGATGGCCGAGCGGCTTGCCGAACGATTAGGGACGGAAACCCGTATCCTCGTCACCCTTCGCGACCCCGTTGAACGCGCGATGTCTCACTACCGTTTGTTTTGCCGAACCGGCTGGGAAACCCTGCCATTTGAAGCCGCATTGGCAGCCGGTCCGGAGCGCTGCGAGGCAGGTTGGGCACCAACTTGGGACTATTTGCGCTATTCCCTGATTGCCGAGCCATTGGCCGCTTGGCGCGAGGTGTTTGGCGACCGTTTGAAGGTCGTCACGCTAGATGCGCAGCGATTCACGCCCCATGAAACGATGGAGCAATTATCAAACTGGTTGGGTGTCGCGAGCATAGGGGTAGCACCGGTATCCAAGCACAATGCGGCTGGCCAGCATGACAAGGTATCATACGAGGCGGCCAAAGCGGCGATGGTTGCCAGCGGCCGTATCGACATCGCATCGGAACGAAGTGTATTGGCTGAAATAAGAACCCGAGAGGCACCTCTTCCATTGGTTTCCATTGGCATGCCCGTCCGCAATGGAGCCGAGAGCATAGCCAAGGCGCTGGATAGCTTAGCGACACAAAGTTATCCGGCACTTGATATTGTCGTTTGCGACAACGCCAGCACGGATGAAACCTCGGAGATAGTTGAGGAATATGCCTTGGAGGACTCACGCATTCAATTGCGCCGATTTGAAACTCCAGTTGGTATTCAAGACAGTTATCGTCGGGCATTGGATAGCCGCAAAGGACCATATTTCATGTTTGCCCCAGCAGATGACAGTTGGTCGCCCGAGTTCATCGAGGGCGCGGTTTGCCATATGCAGGCCAATCGCACACTTGCTGCTTGTTGCGGACATATCGAGATGGTGGGTAATGACGGTAAAATCAGACGTTCCAAGGGGACACTATCAATAAAAGGAAGGGCGCAACAGCGCTGGCGCCGCGGGCTGTTAAGAGTAAGCGATGCCAGCCGTTTGTATGGCCTTTTACGCAGCGATCGGCTTGAAGGGCTAATCCCAAAATCTGACCCGCAAGGATGGGACCATTATAGCGCTGCCAAACTTGCATTGCGCGGCCCTGTGGCGAAGATTGACACACCAGCAATGCGACGCCATCAAACGCCATCCGACGACTATCGAGCATTGATAGAAGCGCAAGAGCCGACGCTTCTGGGCCGCATAGGTATGGCGCGCCACATACTTCGCCTCTGTCGGGCAGATGCCGAGATAAAGAGCGCACGTACCGCGGCACAACTGGCGCTTGCTGCCTATTTTTGCAAGCACGTCGCTTTGAATTTACCTCGGCGCATATGGTTTGCACCTCTGCGCCTAATGGCACTACTAGTGACCTATGTTTTGGGTGGAATTGCTTGGGTATTACCATGAGCTATGTGGCAAAAAGCGGTATCATATTGGCAGGTGGGCAAAGCCTGCGATATTCGGGCCAAGGTGGTACGCCAAAAGCGCTTGCGACTGTCGCAAACTTACCAATTGTGCTGCATGTCGCGGCAAGTCTGATCATGGGTGGCGCTGGGCGAATTATCGTGTTGACCGGAGCTAACCACGCGGCATTGTGCGTTGGGCTTGGCTTGCAGTCTGAAGGTCATTGTGCTCAGGGGCATTTGCGTGTTCAAACACATGACGGCCTAATTCAGTCAGTTCCATTTGAACTGCGATTTAGTGGCAACGAAGCGGGCACTGCGGGCCGCTTACTTGCGCTTTCGGCGGCGGAAATAGGTGAGGCATCATTACTATCGTATACTGATGTTCTGAGTGACGCGCGCCTTGGGCGCCTCGTGTCTGTGTGTGAATCTGGCATTGATTTGGCCATGCTAGCCGTGCGCCCAACTCTGCCATGGGGCGTTCTTGAGCTGGGTGTCGATGATAGTATTACGGGGTTCACCGAAAAACCACGAGAACGGTCGCGTTGGGTCAATGGTGGAGTCATGGCAATTTCGGCTGCCGTACAAAAACACATTTATTCGGCTGAGGATATGTTGGAAGAGACAGTAATTCCACGTTTGATATCTAGTGGAAAACTGCGCGCGGTGCGTCACGAAGGCATTTGGTATCCGATGGACAGCCCAAAAGATTTTTTGGGTATTAATCGTGATGTCGATGCTGGTGTTTTCACTTGGAGACGATGGTTAAGTCTGCGACTGAGCCGCGTAGACGGGGCAATAACACATGTATAATTTTCCATGCTTCGTGATCAATCTCGAAACAAACACGGCTCGAATGGCCGATATTCGTGCTAGGCTAAATGAAGCAGGATTGAATCATATCCGCATCGATTCTGTAGATGGACGGCGGCACCAGGCGGACGATTATGATGAATATGATCGCGCACTAGGTAAGAAGCTATATGGGCGTAAAATTTCTGGAGCTGAGACAGCTTGCTTTCTTAGCCATCGCATTGCTGCACAAGAATTTATAAAAACTGATGCCGATGTTGCGCTTGTTTTTGAAGACGATGCCGTCTTGCCTGCTGATTTTGGCAGTTTCGTAGGTGCCTTAACGCGCTGGTTGCAGACAGATTATGCTGGCCAATGGGATGTTGTTAATTTTGGACGTTCTGCCGTTGGACCATTCTCACCACTACCCTGCACAGCCGAAGGTGCAATGACCGCTGGTTTGGGTGTGTGCCATGCCTTTCCGCTAACGACGACGGGGCTATTGTGGTCGCGAACTGGGGCCGAGTACTTTTTGGCCGCTAGCGCAAAGATTTACGCACCCGTTGATCAATTTCTTTGCGATATTTATGCTAGCAATAGTCGTGGTTTGGGTTTTTTAGACGCGCCAATCCGTGCAAGTGGGGTGCCGAGTGACATCAACTATCGTTTTTGGCAGCGTGTGCTTGATACCAAAGACATTACAGCACTTCTTACAAAGGTACGGCGGTTAAAGCGCAATAAGGCACTTTCGGAAGCTACCAAAGCGGCATTTTCGCTTGCACCAACATTAAGAAATAGTTCCTTGCCGGGTAAAGATTAATAATCTACTAATTTGGTATGAGTGTTTTTCCCGATTTGTTATGGGGATGTTTGTAGGTGGTATGAAGATTAAGAGTAAACGCATTTGCGCAATGACCACGGCACGTAATGATACGGCCTTTCTGGAAAAGTGGATTGCTTATTACGGCCAGGAGCTCGGCCGTGAGAACCTTCTGATTTTGCTCGATGGTCATGACCAAACCCCACCACCAAGCGCCGAAGGCTTGAATATAGTGCAGCTGCCGTTTCGCCATGCGAACCGTGCAGAGGCCGACCGACGACGTGCGAAATTGATGTCCAATTTCGCGACCGGTTTGTTTCAGCATTATGATTTGGTGATTGCAACAGATGTCGATGAATTTTTAGTTGCCGATCCGCAAACCGGAATGGGGTTGCGCGCATATCTTTCCAGCTGTTCGATTGGGCGTAGNATATCTGGCCTAGGCCTAGATGTNGGCCAGCATCCCGAATTGGAACCTTGCCTTGATCTAGATACTCCNTTTTTAATTCAACGCCGTTTTGCTCAAGTATCAGCGCGCTACACCAAATCGGTTGTTCTTGGGGAGCCCGCGGTTTGGGGGTCCGGAATGCATCGGGTTAAGGGGCAAAACTTTGTTATAGATCCAAACCTATATTTGTTTCATTTTGGCATGTCGGATCAAGCACTTGCGCTCGGAAGAGCAACTGACCCTGACAGGCTGAACAATGGCTGGGGGAGGCATATGAACCGACGGAATCGTCTTAAAAGCCGCATCGTAAAAACCAAAAAGCCCGGAAATGATGTGCAAATCGCTAGTTGTCGAAAGCAGTTTACTTGGCTCAGGGCTGTGTTTTCATGGAACAAACCCATGTCGTTGCCCAACGAACCGATTATTGCAGTTCCCGACAGGTTTCGTGGCATTGTATAATGAATAAGTTATAACGAATATTTCGGAAGTGGGAGAAATCGAAAGCTCATCCATTTCCACTAACTGATCTTTCGAACAACCCCACTGATGTCTGCTTTTGCTGTGCTGAGGATGTGCATTCGAAATAGGCAGAAAGTCAGCTCCCCGCCCAATTCGACAAGTCTCACCAACAATGGCAATGGCAGGCCCGCTCAATCGGGTGCCACGGTTGCCCTGCCCTCAGCAGGTCATCGGCAGTACCACAGATCACAAAGGTGGTCGCAAGACTTCGTACCAGTAGTGTGCGAGGTGGTTCACTTTTTGATTGAAAGCAAAGAAATACCCGGTCGGTAAAGCCAGATATTACCGCCCGCAAAAGAAAAACACGTTTGGTACAGAATTTTAGTTTGCTTTATATCAATGCGCCTGATCTGCTCGACTGTAAAATAGTTTGAACAGCTCGGAGTATTTATGCAGCAG
>JGI24724J26744_10002976_pt1 | contig 11089 bp, 13 predicted proteins | sample Cruoilmetagenom7_FD_26744 | JGI IMG/M metagenome (IMG submission 26744)
GACAATTGAAGCGGGGGTTTCGCTGGCGATTGACGGCGAAGTGTTTAAAGACGCGTGGTTTACGCCCATTGGGGCCGAATCAGAAGTGGTAGTGATGCCACTTATGGTGGGCGGTTAGAGGTTAAAGCCGATCAGCAAAGCAAGCACGATGTAGCCGATCAATGTCGGGAAGTTTGCCCAGAAAAAATTGCCATTGCTAACCCGCCGATAGCGAGGGAATGCAAACCCTACCAGTATGACGAAAAAGAAAAAGTAGGCCGCTGTAGGGGGGGGGTTTTTAACCAGCACCCAGATCGCCGCGAGTTTAAGTAGCGGCGCCATATAGTAAAGAAATAGACCGGTTTGGCCCAAAAGCATGGGCTTTTGGGTTTCAAAATGATGGGCATAGGGGTGTTGTTTGCCCTCCGACAAAAAGGCCAGCAGCAAGCCAAACAAGGCTGACCCAACTGTAACCGCAGGGAGCAAGCTAACCACCCCATCATAGCCGCGCCAAAGCGCCAGCAGCATAAAAGTAGCAAAGAATAGAGCAAAATTAAAAGCCAATATCCAGCGGGCGGGGTTAAGGAAAGAGCGTGGGCCTTTGGCTATATTGGCGGTTGCCAGCGCATCACGGCTAACCAAAAATAGCGCAATAGCAAAACCCATTCGCAACAAACCCGCCGGAGATTGCAGAAATATGTTCACGATTAAAATTAGCAGCGCATAACCAAGTGCGGCCATAAGTACGACATAGTTTTGATGGATTTTCATGTAGGGTTACCCTGAATAGCTCTGGGCCAAATTAGCGGAAAATAGGGTGAATTCAAGGAGGGATTAGCAAAGAGAGTGGTACGCCCTAGGGGAATCGAACCCCTCTTTTCAGGTTGAAAACCTGACGTCCTAACCGATAGACGAAGGGCGCATCGCTCTCTTTGTGAGGGCGTTTTATTAGCGGGCGGGTTCGGGCGCAAGGGTTATTTTCACAAAACCAAAAGTTTTTTCATCCAAGGATTAAGCGTGCGGCGGCTGCGAGCACGGCGGCGCGAATAAGCAGTTTAAAGAGATTAAGGTTAATGTAGGAAATAAGCTGTTTTCCGAGGTAAGCGCCTAGCAGGATAACCGGAAGGTAATAAAGATTGAGGGTCAGCGATTGGCTGGTCGTAATGCCAAGGCCAATGGCAAAAGGGAGCTTGGCGATATTGATGAGCAAGAAAAACCAGCTGCGCGTGCCAATGAATTCGGATTTGTTTAGGCCCATCTGTAATAGGTAAATGCCAAAGATCGGACCAGCGGCGTTGGCGATCATTGAGGCGGCCCCCGCCATGGCGCCAATGATACTTGTGAGGGTTTTGCCTCGCACCATGGCGCGTAAACCATCTGTAATGAGGATATCCAGTGCCAGCATAGTGAGAATCACCCAGCCGATCAGTTTGCTAAAATTATATTCGGACGTGGTGGAGAGAAACCACCACGCCATGGCAACGCCCAGAATCGCCGGTGGGATTAGGCTCAGCAATATGCGCCATTGGCAGGCCCGCCGATAGTAAAATACAGCCATAACATCAGCCGCGATGAGCATAGGTAGCAAGACGCCAGGGGACGAAGGCCCGGGGATGGCCAAGGCCATAAGCAGCACGGCGAGAATGCCAACCCCGCCAACTGAGGTTTTGGTAAACCCAACCAGAAAGGCAGCGAGGCCGATATAAAGGTAGGCGAGTGGGTCCACTAAGGTGCCAAATGCTCGCTCATGGCGCGCAGGGCAATGGGATATCCACTGGCCCCAAGGCCACAGACCATAGCAAAGGCGACCTTGGAAATATAGGAATGCTGCCGAAAGCTTTCACGTTGGTGGATGTTGCTGAGATGAAGCTCTAGCACAGGTTTATCAACAGAACTGAGAGCGTCCATAATGGCGATAGAGGTGTGGGTGTAGGCCCCCGCGTTGAGGACTATGCCTTGCGCTTTGGTGTTGTGGATGTGATCTATCATCGTGCCTTCGTGGTTGCTTTGCTTAAACTCGAAGGTCACGCCAAGCTGGCCGGCCTCATGGGCGCACATGGCTTCGATATCGGCGAGCGTAATGGTGCCATAGGTTTCAGGCTGGCGGGTGCCGAGGAGGTTAAGGTTTGGGCCGTTGAGAATAAGAATATGGGTCATAACAATGGATCGCTTTTAAGGGATTTGATGTGATTGTGCCGGAAATGCGCTGTCGGGTAAAGCGGATTTAGAATCTCAGCCGCCCATACGCCCTACGGGCGGCTTTTTGCCAAAGGCAAAAATGCGTGTGCGACGCGATGGCGGCGCCTCTGGTGTTGCATGGCTTGAAGAGGTTGTACTGGCGCCGCGCTGATACCTTTGGGCCTTTTTTGCAACGCGTATCACAAGCTCGAAATTTGCAGCGCGGCGCGGGCGGAACCTTGCCAAGCCGTGCGGAGGTTGGCGCGCCGCGATAGCCGAGCGAAGCGAGGCCACGGGTTAGGCTTTGGCGGCGTCTTCCAATTGCATTTTGGCTTTACGCCGACCGCCCCATTCGTCTATTTCAAACCGCCCTGCAAAGTGGAAGGCTTGCCCTGCATGGTTAAGCAAGGCTTGGCCAAGGTCGCTTTCAAAGGCGCGAAAGGCGATGATGTCTATCGGGCCGCCGCCGTTATCTACGGTTAGGCGCAAGTGGCTTTCACCGGCCGGTTTAGCAAACCGAATGCGGGCGGCGGGGATGGCGAAGCGTGGGGCAGGGGCGCTGGCTCCAAAGGGGCCGGCGGCTTCGATTTGCTCGATGAGTTCGGGTGTTGCGCCGCCTAGGGTGGCGGTAATGGTGAGGTCTCGCGGGCCTTGTTCGCCGGCACCTTGTTTGCCGAGGGCTTCTGCGAGGGCGGCCATGGCAGGCTTGATGCCCGCTTCTGAAACGCTAAGGCCGGCGGCCATTTTATGGCCGCCACCCTTTAAGATTGCGCCGTCACGCGCGAGCTTTGAAATGGCAGCCCCAAGGTCCACACCGCTCACCGAGCGGCCAGAGCCATGCCCCAAACCTTCATCCGAAACACCGATAACAACGGCTGGGCGGTTGAATTTTTCTTTGAGGCGTGACGCCACAATGCCAACCACGCCGGGGTGCCAGCCGCGTCCGGCGGCCCAAACCAGCGGGCCTTCAAGCCCGCGCGCTTCGGCCTGCGCCTCAGCCGCGGCTTGCACTTGGGCTTCAATCTCACGGCGTTCAACGTTTAGCGTGTTTAGGCGCTCAGCTAGGGCCTCGGCCTCATAGGGCTCAGACGCTGTAAGCAGGCGGGTGCCAAGATCGGCTTTGCCGATACGGCCCCCCGCATTTATGCGCGGGCCCAGCAAATAGCCTAGATGATAAGCCGCGGTGCGGTGTTTATTTTGGCTACATCGCCAAGCGCCACGAGGCCGGGGCGGTTGCGCGCGGCCATAATGGTGAGACCTTGGCGCACCAAGGCGCGGTTAAACCCAACCAGCGGGGCAACGTCTGCCACCGTGCCGAGCGCCACCAAATCTAGCATATCTAGCAGCGGCGGGGCCTTAATTCCGGCGTCGCGATAGTGGCGGTTGACCGCAACCAGTGTTAAAAACACCACGCCTGCCGCACAAAGATAGGTATGCTCTGAGACCTCATCTTGGCGGTTTGGGTTGACCACGGCCAGCGCGGGCGGGAGGGTCTCTCCGCCTAAGTGATGGTCAAGGATGATAACATCCGCACTGTTATCAACAGCCACTTGCACAGGGCCATTGGCAACGGTGCCACAATCCACGCAGATGATCAGATCATGGGCTTTGCCCAGCATTTCCATCGCGGCATCGTTGGGGCCGTAGCCTTCCTTTAAGCGGTCAGGAATGTAGAGCGTGGCCTCGGTGCCGAGCGCTTTAAACCAATTCAGGAGTTGGGCGGCAGAGGTGGCCCCGTCCACATCATAATCCGCAAAAATGGCTATTCTCTCGCCCGATTGCAGGGCGGCGAATATCCGCTCGGCGGCTTTGTCCATGTCCTTCAGGGATGACGGATCAGGCATAAGCTCCCGCAGTGAGGGGGCCAGAAAGGCCTCGGCTTCGTTTGGCAGCACCCCACGCCCCGCCAGCACCCGTGCCAAAACATCCGGCAGGCTGGTGGCTTGGGCAATGGCTTCGGCTTGGCGCTCAACTTCGCTACTGGGGCCAACCCAGCGGCGGCCCGTAAGTGAGGATTCGACGTTGAGAAAGGCGCTCATTTGGTAGGCAGCCCGCGTGGGCTACATACCAATGGGGCCGATGCTGCCACTACTGGTTCCTTTGGCGATAAAACAACCGCCGAACAGAGCCGGTTTTGGAGCGCATCAGGATGGTTTCTGTTTCCAGATAGCCATCAACCCGCCGCGCGCCCGAAACCACCGAGCCATCGGTTACGCCGGTGGCTGCAAAAATCACATCATCTGTAACAAGGTCATCCAGCGCATAGATACGGTCGAAATCCTTCACGCCGGTTTTGCGCGCCCGTGCCCGCTCGTCATCATTGCGGAATATCAGCTGGCCATACATTTGCCCGCCCATGCATTTAAGCGCGGCCGCAGCCAGCACGCCTTCGGGTGCGCCACCAGAGCCCATATACATATCAATGCCGGTTTTTTCGGTTTCGGCACAGTGGATAATCCCAGCCACGTCGCCATCAGTTATCAGCCGGATGCGCGCGCCGGTATCACGAAGCTCGCGGATAATGGCCTCATGGCGAGGGCGCTCCAGTACACAGACCATGATATCCGACGGCTCTACGCCTTTTGCGGCAGCCAGTGCGTTTACCCGCTCGGTTGGGGTCATGGAAAGGGTGACTATGTCTTTGGGGTAGCCCGGTCCAATCGCCAGTTTTTCCATGTAAGTATCAGGGGCATAGAGCATAGAGCCCTTAGGCCCCATCGCAATAACGGCCAGCGCGTTTGGCATATCTTTGGCACAAAGTGTTGTGCCCTCAAGCGGGTCAAGCGCGATGTCGACTTCGGGCCCCGTGCCCTTGCCAACTTCCTCACCGATATAAAGCATCGGCGCTTCGTCGCGCTCGCCTTCACCAATTACGATCGGCCGCGAATATCGAGTTTGTTGAGCTGCGTGCGCATGGCATCTACAGCGGCTTGGTCAGCCGCCTTTTCGTCACCTGCGCCTACCAGTTTGGCAGCGGCAATGGCAGCTTGTTCGGATACACGGGCGAGCCCGAGCGAAAGCATTCGATCAGAGTAAAGCGTGTCGTCGTTGGGCATGTTTGGACCTTCCCAGAAAGTTATTTCGGGGTAATAGAGAATCCGGCCCCGTCAATTGTGAACATATATACCACCTCAGCGCTGGAGCCAGCCCTTTTTTTGCAGGTGATTTCAAGAACATCTTCATTATCGGTTGGCGCGACCGTTAGCACTTCTTCGCAGTCGTAACCGTTCATGGTAATGCCAAGCTTGGCCATCTCGAAATTATCGGATGAATCTTGGGCAAAGGCGGTGCTTGCGGCAAGGCTAAGCGCGAGGGCAGAGAGGAATTTCATTTCAAAATCCTTAGATAGGTTTGTGTCTGAAATCGGTTCTACAGGCTCTCGATGCGCAAGGCCACCGGTTCGGCCAACGAGGCCGATAATGCGCAAATCTCCGCCAATGCGGCGTCCAATTCGGCGCGGGGTGTGGTGTGGGTTACTATTACTAATGGGGCGGTTTTGCCGTCATGCCCGTATTGGTGCATCCGGTTGATAGACGTTATGCGTGCCCAGAATGCTGGCGAGCTTGGCCAAAGTGCCGGGGGCATCGGTGAGGCTGAAACGCAAGTAATAGGCCGCATCGGAGCCCATTGACGAGGTGTTAGGCTGCGCTAACCCTTTGGCGGGCTGACCAAAGGCAGGAATGTTTAGCCCGCGCGCTATATCCATAATATCGCCGAGAATGGCAGAGGCCGTAGGCCCTTCGCCTGCGCCGGGGCCTTGATAAACGGTTTGGCCAATAAAATCGCCATCAACCACAACCATATTGCTGACACCCTCAAGCTGCCCGAGCGGAGAAACGGTAGGCACAAGGCAGGGCTGCATCCGCTGCTCAATGCCGTCTTCGTTTTGCTGGGCAACGCCAAGGAGCTTAATCTTGTAGCCCATATCGGAAGCGTTTTTGATGTCCTGAAGGGTGATCCGCTGGATCCCCTCAATCTCAACCTTATCAAAGGCAACGCGGGTGCCAAAGGCGGTAGCCGCCAGCAGGCTCAGCTTGTGAGCTGCATCTATGCCGCCCACGTCCACAGTCGGGTCGGCCTCGGCATACCCAAGAGCTTGGGCCTCCTTTAGCACATCCTCATAGCTAGCACCGGTATCCTCCATTTTGGTGAGAATATAATTGCAGGTGCCGTTCATAACGCCCATGACGCGGGTAATGCCGTTGCCGGCCAAACCTTCGGTCAGCGCCTTAACGATGGGAATGCCGCCCGCAACGGCCGCCTCAAACCGCAAGGCGGCACCCGTGCTTTCGGCTAGCTCAGCCATAGATTGCCCATGTAATGCGAGCATAGCCTTATTGGCCGTTACCACATGCTTGCCCGCCGCCAGTGCGGCCTCACAGCTGCCTTGGCTGGGCCATCTTCGCCGCCCATAACTTCAACAAACAGGTCAACATCGTTACGCTTGGCGAGGGCGACCGGGTCATCCTCCCATGCATACCCCGAAAGATCTACGCCGCGATCTCTCCCCTTTGAGCGGGCCGAAACCGCCACAATCTCTAGGGGGCGACCAGCACGGCTGGCGAGCAAATCTCCATGGGTTTGGATCATTTTAACAACACCGGCACCCACAGTGCCAAGGCCTGCAATCGCTATTTTAAGGGGCTTGCTCATGGGAATATCCTTATGCATCCGGCTCAAGAAAACCCCAGCCGTCGGGGGAAAAGCCGCGCGATTGCGCGAGCTTGCTGGTGCGTTCTTCGTGCAACCAAATATCATCTGCCGTCATTTTAGTGGCCACATTTACAAGAACAGCCTCACGCGTGCCATCCTCGGTTTTTTCTGTTTCGACTTCAGCTTGATACCCGAAAGTTTTGAGTGCCTTCAGAAAGGCGGGCTGGTCGGCCTCAGTGGTCGGGTTGAAAAATAACTCTAGCTCTATTGATGCGCCCTCAGCCACTTTTCCATCCTCTAAAAACTGCGCAACTGAATAAAAGGTTGCGGCCTTTTGGTCGAATTCTTGAGTATCTGTCACGCGCGTGCTCCGGCTAATCTGGAGTGCTTATAATGCTTAGGGAACGGCATGAAAAGCGGGAAATGCAGCGATGCAGTGCGTCAAGCGCATCTCTGCTTTGCTACNCTGTGCACGCACTGCCCTGCGCCGTGNGCGCTTGTCACAAGGGATAACGTCTCAGCGCGGCGCGGGNGTGNGCTATCAACANGCACAATGGTTGATGCGCCGCGATAGCTGAGCGAAGCGAGGCTATCGGTTATGGCGCAAACCGTCTTAATGCCGCGCGCATCGCTCGGGCGCGCGCGGGGTCAAGCACTGGATGGCGGCGCAGCTCGGCGGCTTTGGCCCGCAATCCTGCCGCGCGGGCAGCTATGGAGCGCGCATCTGGCGGTGGCGTTAAGGGCGAAAGTGATGCAAAGGCGCCTAGTGGCTCTAACGCTTGCCAACTGTGGCCCGTGAGCCGCTCGGGCACTGTATTTCGGAATTGCCGCAGATCATTATTGATTGAACAGGCCGAAAGGGCCATTCCAGCGGTTAATAAAAGGACTAATTTGGTCCGCACTGGATATTTACCCTTGAAAAAGTTGCGTTTGCGATTTCAAATGTAAACCCTGCGCCCGCTTGGTGCAAGCGCCCAAGGAGGGCCGAATAAAATGACAGATAGCCCCACAGACCTAGAGGATTTGGCCCAAAAGGGTGCCGATTCCGCCGAGAATTTAGCGCATATTGCAGAGCTATCTGTTAAAATTGGCAAGCAGCATTGGAAGGGCAGGGCGAGACGGCCTCGCCGACAAAAGCGTTGGAAGAAATAAATAAAGCGCTTTGGAGCTCACCCGAAGCGCTGGTTAAGGCGTCAACCGACTATTGGCTGGGCCAGCAGAACCTATGGCTGCAAACCATGCAGCGCTGGACCGGGCCAGAAGCCCCTTCGCCAGACGCCCGTGGGGGCAAGAGGTTTGCTCATAAGGGGTGGTCTGAAACGGCGCTGTTTGACTACATCAAAAATGCTTATCTTTATACGTCTGACTGGATGCATCAACAGGTGGTGGATGCCGATGATCTCAGCGATGCCGAGCGTAAAAAGCTCGATTTTTACACGCGAAACTATGTGGAATCTATCCACCCTGCAAATTTCTTCGCCCTCAACCCCGAGGTGCTGGAGGCCACAGAAGCGCAAAATGGTGAAAACCTGGTGCGCGGTTTGGAGATGATGGTTGAAGACATCGAGCGTGGTCATGGAAAACTGCTGATCCGCCAAACAGATATGGATGCCTTTGAGGTNGGCAGGGATATGGCCGTAACCCCCGGCAAAGTGATTTGGCAAAACAATGTATTGCAGCTCATCCAATACAGCCCCACGACCGAAAAAGTGCATGCCAAGCCACTGCTTATAGTGCCGCCTTGGATCAACAAATACTATATTCTTGACCTTAACGAGAAGAAATCATTGGTGAAATATCTGGTGGCCCAAGGCTACACGGTATTTATGATTTCGTGGGTGAACCCGACAGAGGCGCAGCGCGACGAGACGTGGGATACGTATACACAAGCGGTGCTTGACGCGGTGGATGTGGCCCTAAAAGAAACAGGGCAAAAGAGCCTCAATATCGGCGGATACTGTGTCGGAGGCACGCTTTTGGGTACGCTTTTGGCGTATCTTGGAAAAATGAATGACAAACGCGTGTCATCGGCAACGTTATTTACCACGCAGTTGGAATTTTCGGATGCGGGGGAGCTGCAAATATTTGCGGATGAGGAGAGCTTGGCGGAGTTGGAAACGCAAATGCCTGATGGGTATCTGCCCGCTCAAACCATGGCGAGTGCGTTTAATATGCTGAGGGCGAATGATCTAATTTGGTCATATGTTGTCAATAATTACCTGCTGGGAAAAGAGCCGTTTCCGTTTGATCTGCTGTATTGGAATGCCGATAGCACCGGCATGCCCGCCAAACTGCACCTCTATTATTTGCGTCAGTTTTATATCGANAANGCCTTCGCGGGGGGGGCTTTCAAACTGCTCGGTGAAACGGTGACNCCTGCTGATGTTAAAATTCCAGTTTACCATGTNGCGACAAAAGAGGACCATATNGCGCCNGCAGAATCGGTTTTTCGGGGGGTGCGCATGCTTAAGCACGCGCAGAATCGGTTTGTGCTGACCGGCTCAGGCCATATCGCTGGCGTGGTGAACCCGCCNGCTGCGGGCAAATACCAATATTGGACCGGAGCGCTGGCNGAGCATGAGGCCCTAAGTGATTGGTTGCTGGAGGCGGAAGAAACATCGGGAAGCTGGTGGGGCGATTGGGATAAATGGTTGAAAACGCGTAGTGGCAAAAAAGTGCCGGCGCGGGAAGCAGGCGCAGTAGCTGGAACTTTGGAGGATGCGCCGGGGCGTTTTGTGCGTGACCGATTCGACCTTAGATAAATCCAAAACATTGGCGGCGCGGCGATCCTTGATCTAGATCGAATGTTGCATGCGCGCCGCGCTGCACCTTGGGCATTGATCAAAGGTTTGCCTTGCTATTTAAACAAATGTTCAGTTAGCTAGATCAAAACCGAGGGCAGAATGGCTAGAAAATCAGGATCAGACGGTAAAAAGACCGCACGGGAGTTGCAGGCTGCCGCTACACGCTTGTTTGCAAAATATGGCTATGCTGCTGTTTCTATGCGCCAAATTGCTACAGAAGTTGGGGTGCAGGCGGGGGCGCTATATCTTTATACGCCTGATAAACAAACGCTGCTCTATCAGATTATGGACCGCCATATGGATGATGTGCTGGATGCATGGAAGGCGGAAGCGCCACGTGATACGGGTGATGCCATGGCCAAAATCGAGCATTTTGTGCGCTTTCATATCCGGTTCCATCTAGACCGGGGCGATGAAATTTTTATCGCCTATATGGAGCTTCGGAACCTTTCGGAAGAGAACTTTACGTTAATCGAACAGAAGCGGCGGGACTATGAGCATTTACTGGGTGATATCTTAGTTGAGGGGAACGCCTCAGGGCGGTTTGCCCTCTTGGATACAAGGCTTTCATCTTATGCGATTATCGCGATGCTGACGGGTGTAAGTACGTGGTATAGGGGCGACGGGCGCCTAAGCTTGGATGAAATTGAAGAGAATTATCTGTGTATGGTGCGCGGACTTGTTTCGCAGGGTGGGCCTAAAACGCAAAGCTGACCCCGAGATTGGCGAAAGGCAAAATGTTGATTTGCCCAAGCGCTGTATTGGTATCTTCCAATTCTGAAACTATGTCCAATTGCGCGCTGCTATTTATGGCTCCAACTGAAAATCCACCCGTATACATGGCTCCCAGATCAGCGGATACGCCCCAATTATTTCGGAATATTTTTTCGTAGCCAATGACCACTACAGGGGGGATTTGATTGATCGAGCCAATATGTCTGATAATTTCCATATTGCTTGCAGAGGCGCCCTCAATGGTGACGCCATCCATGATCGACACATCTGCGCCGTGGTTTGGTGCTAAAGTGCCGGTGGTAAATCTCCCCCGATCACTAAAGTAAATATCTGCCAAAATACCGATGCTGTCGAAATAGGAGGCGCTCGCCAGCGGGGCATCACCAATTTTGCTTTTTAATTTGGCAGCCCCAAACAGAGCCGTGCCCCTTAGGCCAAAATTGGGGCCAAAGCGGTATCCGGCTTCAGCCGTGGCGCTCATGGTGCTTGCCCCCAAGATAATAGCGGAGGTTTGCTGAGCCGGGAGTGGGCGCGCAGAAAGCACGACTGCTAGAAATATGAAAACTGCTTTCATCATGCCACCTTTGGATTCTAAATCCAAAATGCGCCATATCGATGAACAACCGGTTAAGCGGCCACCGCCTTTGGCAAGGCGATTTCGCGCAGTAAGGCGGGGCAAACATAAGCGTGGCCGTGGGCGCGGCCGCTGATTACAGTAAATGGCTCGGCGGGTTGGCCGA
>JGI24724J26744_10002980_pt1 | contig 11080 bp, 7 predicted proteins | sample Cruoilmetagenom7_FD_26744 | JGI IMG/M metagenome (IMG submission 26744)
ATCGTCGGGCGGGGCAAAGATTTGATTATTTCTGGCGGGTTTAATGTCTACCCTAAAGAGGTTGAAGAGGTGCTGGATGCGCTGCCACAAATCCTCGAAACCGCGGTTATTGGCCTGCCGGATGCTGACCTTGGAGAGAAAGTGGTGGCTNTGGTTGTCCTGAAAAAGGACATGAACGAAGCGGCGGTTTTGGACGCGGCGTGCAAGAGCCTCGCCCGCTATAAGTGTCCGCGGGAAATCCATTTCCTTGAGGCGCTTCCGCGCAATACAATGGGGAAAGTGCAGAAGAATCGNCCTACGGCAGAGGTTNGAAACCCTCTCTTAAGTGCGAAGAAAAACTCCGAAACCTATCATTTTAAACTTAGAGCAACATGCTGTAATAAAACACTAAAATGCCAAGTCATCTCTTTTATTAACCTAGGTTAATAAAAACCAGTTTTGAATGACTTTTAAGCGTAGTTATGCGCCTCCTGTTAGCGGTGTCTTATTTGGAAAGATCCGGCCGCGCCCAACGTTTGTGCAGCCAATACCATTGCTCGGGGTGGGCGCGCACTTGCGCGCTCAGGCTGTCATTAATGCTTTGGGTCATTTCGGATGCATCCCCGTGGGCAATCGCTTTTCCCACCACGATCTCCACCTTGCCATCCGGATTTACTGGCGCATGGATCGTCACCATAAGCGCCCCGGTTTTCATTGCCAGCTCTGCCATTATGGTTGAGCTCAGCGCGGGCTGCCCCATAAACTCAAGCACTTCGCCGTCCTTCACGCGCTGGTCAAGCAGCACAGTAACAATGCCGCCCGCCTTCAGGTGCTTGAGCATTTTGCGCGTGCCCTTCAGGCCAGTCTGAAACAGCCCTGCGCCGCCCACGGACATAGCCTTGGCAAAGTGCCGCTCAAAAATCGGGTTCGAGGCTTCACGATAAATCGAAGCGCTCAGCAAGCCCGCGCGCGAAAGCATCACCCGAATGGCCTCCCATTCGCCAAAATGCCCCGAGACCGCAATCACCGGCTGGCCCGCTGCCTGCGCNGCCTTTATCTCATCAAACGCGTTGCTATCCATAATGACATTGCTCAGCTGAGCGTGGTAGGCTTCGCTATAAAACAAGACCATAAAACCGCGCCCTATGTGCCGGCTGATCCGCTTCACAAACCCCATATCACCAGCCATATCAGGCAACACCAGCGCCACATTGCGCTCAATCCTCCGGCGCAAGCTCGGCACATGCCGCACGGCAAAGCCAATGATCGCGCCGCCCACAGAAACCCGCCACGCAAAGGGCAGGGGCCGCAGCGCCCAAGGCAGCGCATAAATCAGCACCGCCTCTATGTAATGGCGAAATTCTGTTTTTCTTTTCATGCCCACCTATCTAATTCTTTTCCGCGCAAGTGCAAACCGCGAAAACGAGGGCGTATAGTTTTTCTTAGAAATTGAGTATCCCACTATCGGTCAACACCAGATAGCGGGTAATAAAAAAGGCACCCGAAGGTGCCTCGCTTATTTCTTAACAGGGTTAATCATCATAACCATCTGTCGGCCTTCCATTTTCGGAATGCTGTCCACCTTGCCGGCTTCCGCCTCGGCCACATCAGCCGCTACCCGTTCAAGCAGCTTACGGCCCAGGTTCAGGTGCGCCATCTCACGGCCTCTAAACCGCAGCGTCACCTTGCACTTGTCACCATTTTCCAAAAACTTAAACACGTTACGCATTTTCACGTCATAATCATTGGTATCGGTGTTCGGGCGAAACTTAACTTCCTTCACCTCAACGATTTTTTGCTTCTTGCGCGCTTCGTTATCTTTTTTCTGCTGTTCATATTTGAACTTGCCAAAATCCATGATTTTGCACACGGGCGGCTTGGCATTGGGGGATATTTCCACCAGATCAAGGCCAACTTCATCGGCGAGCACCATGCCGCGTTCGGGTGTTACCACCCCGATGTTTTCACCTTCAGCGCCAATAAGGCGGATTTCGTCTGCACGGATGCGTCCGTTGGCGCGAGGGCCAGTGTCGCGCTGCGGCGGCGCGTTATGAGGTCTGCGAGCTATGGGTCAAGTCCTTAGATTGTGATCATTTTGGCCATATCGGCCTGTTCTAGGTATTGGCGGGAATCGCGGCGCGGGTCAAGGCCCTTGGTGCATATGCCGCGCTTATTGCAGGAAAAACCGCGTTCTAGCGGCCCGCCCCAGTGAATCCACCACCGAAACAGACACAAACCCGCCGCTTTCTACCGGCCAAAGCATTTGCCGGTCATACTGCGCGGGCCATACCGCCTCGCCATTAATGATCCAGCTAAACGGCGGCGCGCCCCCTTTTAGCTTCAGCACCAAATCCGCGCCCATGCGCGCGTCAGAAAGCCCAAGGTCCACCTCGGCCCCGTCTGGCGGAAAGGATATTTCCGGCCGGTTCGGGTCCAGAAAGTTCGCATCCCCCCGCGCCTGAAAGTGCCGCAAAGGCAGGGGGAGGCTTTCCCCCGCGCCCGTCAGCACATAAGGCGGCGGTGCGGGCAGCGGCACACGCTCGACCTCCAGCCTCGAAAACGCCTCAAAAAGCAGCGGCGCAGCGTCCTTGATCCCCTGAAGCCCCGGCACCGAGGCCCCATCGGGCCGCCCCATCCAAACGCCCATTGCAAACCGCCCGTCAAAGCCAATGGCAAACGCATCGCGATAGCCATATGACGTGCCGGTTTTATAAGCGATCTGCCCAATCGCCCCCGTTTCCGGTGGTGGTGTTGCCGCCAAAATATCAGCCACCTGCCACGCCGCCCCCGGCAAAAGCACAGGGTTTCCGCCCGCCTCGCCGCCCATGCCTGAAAGCACCACCGGCTCACCGCCCCGCGCAATCCCCGCATAAAGCTGAACCAAATCTTGCAGTGAAAGCCCGATGCCCCCCAGCGCAATCGCCAGCCCCGGCGCGCCGCCCGGCGGCAGCTTTGGCGCCAGCCCCGCGCGCCGCAGCCGCGCCAAAAATTGCGCAGGCCCAATCGCATCCATCATCGCCACCGCCGGGATGTTCAGCGAAAGCTGAAGCGCGGTTCGAATGCTCACCGTCCCTCTAAATGTGCGGTCAAAATTCTGTGGCTCATAGCCGCGGAACCGCATCGGGCGGTCATCTATCATGGTTTCCGGCGTCGCCAACCCGTTTTCAAACCCAATCCCATAGATCAGCGGTTTCAGCGTTGAGCCGGGGGACCGCACCGCCTGTGTCATATCCACAAATCCGTCTGCCCGCGCGTCAAACAAATCTGCCGCGCCCACCGTGGCCACAATGTCGCCACTCTGATGCTCGGCCAGCACCAGCGCCGCCGAAAGCCCGTTTTCGCGGGTTTCCATCGCGCCCCGAAGCAGTGCCTCAAGCGCCTGTTGCACGCCCTTATCAAGGGTGGTTTCAAAAAGCCGCTGCGAAGGCTGCTCTAGGCGCAAGGCATCGGTGAAGTGAGGGGCCAATATCGGAAAGGCGATCCGTTCATTCGGCACCATCGCCCGCTTGCCCGCCAGCGCCTCATCAGCAGGTAGCATCCCCGCCAATACGGCCCGGTCCAAAACCCGATCCCGCGCAATCTGCGCCGCCTCGGCATAGCGGTCTGGGCGGCGAGATGAGGGCGCTTGGGGCAGGGCGATCAGCAGCGCCGCCTCGGCAGGGGTCAGCCGCCGCGGCTCCTTGCCAAAATAGGTGAGCGTCGCCGCCCGCACGCCCTCAATATTCCCGCCCATCGGCGCCAGTTGCAGGTAAAGCGCCAAAACCTCGGCCTTGGAAAGCTGCCGCTCCAGCGCCAGCGCCACCCGAATTTGCCGCAGCTTTGCCCGCCAGCGCCCGGTTTCCCCGCGCTCCAAAAGCCGCGCCACCTGCATTGTCAGCGTTGATCCGCCCGAGACAATTCGGCCATTCAACACAAATTGCCTGAACCCGCGCAAAAGCGCCAAAGGGTCCACGCCCGCATGGCTATAAAACCGCTTATCCTCAAACGCGACCAGCATGGCCACGTAATGCGGGTCCACTTCATCCAGTGCCACGGGCAACCGCCAGCGCCCGCTTTCCACGGTATAAGCCCGCAGCAAATCGCCGCTCCGGTCCAGCACGGTTACCGCAGTTTCCAGCTCCAGCGAGGGCAGTTCTGTGCGGGAAACCCAGTCGTCCAGCACAATCAGCGCCGCCAGCGCCAGCAGGGCCAGCGCCGCACCATATCTGAGCAAACGCTTCACTGAGCTGGCAGAATTGTAACCGTGTTTACACCCGTCGTCGCCCGCAAGCTCGGCCGATACATATCCTCCACCAGCGCCGCTGGCTGCCTAAACACACCAGGCGTTACCGCCCGCACAATATAGGCCATCTGCATCGCATTTTTGCTAGCCCACGTAACGGCGTTCAGGAATCTATCCTCCCGAAACTCGCTCACGCCCGAAGTATCGAGCTGCAACCAGTCCAGCTTGCTCAGGTCGCCCGAGCGCAGCAGGTTCGGATTATCAATCTCAAGCCCCGCCGCCAGCGGATCAGAAATAATCAACCGCCCCCGCCGCTCCTGCTCTGGCGTTACCCGCAAAATGGCCACATAACGCTGGTTTTGCACCAATTCAGCGGCGGGTTCCCCCTCCATCGTGTAAAGCCAGCGCTCTATCCGATAGCCGTTTTGCATGGCGGGTTCGTCATAAAGCGGCGCGCCTATCGTCGTGAGCTGCCCAAAGGCCTGCGCCCCGTTATTTTGCACCACCAGCGGCCCCGCATTCAGCGTTTCCGCGTCAAAATAAACCATCTGCGGCCCGTCAATCGGCACGCCATCCACGCTAAACCCGCCGTCACTTTCTATCAAAGCCCGCGCTGCCATTAGCTGCCATAGCCGCTCTTGGCTGGAGTAATACCGCTCCGGCGTGGCCAGCCGCCGCGCCAGCGCTTCACGGTCTACCGCCGTGCTGCCGGCCTCAACGGCCAGCGCCAAAAGCGCCGCTATATCGCGCCGTTGTGAGCCATAATCCGAGCGAAACGCACTTGCGTCTTCCACCGCCTTCGCCACCTTGGCATAGGCTAGGGCAAACAGCGTATCGGCCGCACTTGGTCACCATTCAGCGCCAAAGCCGCGCCGAGCTGCGCCAGCGCCATCGGCGTTGCAAAATCATCCGATTTTACATCGGCGTAATAGCGCAAATCCCCAATGCTGGCTTGCCCCTCACGGGCCAAAACGTAAAGCGCATAGGCCACATCCTGCCCCGCATCCTCAAAATCACCGGCATAATTAAGCTGGTTGCGAAGGCTGCTGATGGCTTGGGAAAAGGCCTTGTCCGGCACCGTANAGCCCTCGGCCCGCGCGCGGCTCAAAAAGTCGCTGGCAAAGGCGTCTAGCCACAGGTCTCCGCTACGCGGCGCCCATTGCCCAAAAGACCCGCCTGTGGTTTGGTTTTCCAGCACGGCGTCAATGGCCTGCACCACCCGTTCTCGCGCATCAAACGTGCCGTCCAGGTCCATCTGTTCGGCAATTTCGCTAAGGTAAAGCAGCGGCATCGCGCGTGAAATACGGGTTTCCGTGTTGCCCCATGGCGTGCGGTTCAATGCGTCCAGCATACCCGCCACATCAAACTGCGCCAGCGGCCCCAGCGCAAAGCTGCCTGTGCCGCTGCCCGGTTGGAAATTGGCAAACACATTGGCATCAATCGTAAACGTGCCGCCCGCCGCCAAAGGTGCCGAAAGCGCGCGCATAATCAGCGGATCATTCGCCCGCACCGAAACCTTAAGCACCTGCCGATACTGCGCGCCCTCTGGCCCCGTGAGCACCACCGCAAGCGCCCCATCGCCGCCGCGCCCGCGAGCAGCGGAAATTCCAGCGTCGCCTGCCCGCCAGCGTCAATCTTCAGCCCCGCCTCGGGTGAGCTGCTCTGCACAGACCCCGTGGTCGAAACCGCAACGGTATACTCCCCCGCTGGCCCTTTTACGTTGGCAATATCCACCCTGAGGCGGGTTTCATCATCGGGTGCCAAAAAGCGCGGCATTGCCGTGGTCACAACCACGGGGTCGCGCACCAGCAGGTCAAATTCCGCCTCGCCCACCGCTGTGTCAGACCACACTACCGCCATCAGCCGCACCGTGCCGTTAAAGGCCGGAAGGTCAAACTGCGTGGTCACGTAGCCCTCGGCATCCACCTCCAGTGGCCCGCTAAAATAGGCGATCAGTTCCTCGGTTGGCGGTGGCGCATTCACCCGCGCCAAAGCCCCGTCACCGCCCGAGCGCAGCAGCCCCGGCGTGCCTTGCATACCGTCAATCAGCCGCCCGTAAATGTCCCGCAATTCCATGCCGAGCCGCCGCTGGCCAAAGTAATAGCCGCTGGGGTCAGGGCTCTCAAAGCCTGTGAGGTTCAATATCCCCACATCCACTGCCGCAATTGTCGCATAAACCGGCCCGCTGCCCTCAACCTTGAGCCGCACTTCAAGCGGCCCCCGCGGCAGCACTTCGGCGGGCATATCAAAACTGGCCACCAGCTGCCGGTCAGATGGATCCGTCGGCGCATAAGCCAAGCCCACAGCGCGGGCAGGGTTGCGCCCCGCAGCCTCATCCATGGGCTGAATGAGCGAGGCAATTATATATGCCCCCGCGCCCCATTCCTCACCCACCGGCACGTCAATCAGGCTTTCCCCCGCAGCCACATCGACGGCCTGCATAGAGATCAGCCGCTCGGAAACCACCCGCACCAGCACTTTGCCCGCATCCCGCGCATCCACCCGCAGCCGCGCCACATCACCGATGTTATAGCGCGCCTTATCAAGGCTTACATCCAGCACATCGGGCGTGTCAGAGCTCGCATCCGCGCTCCACCAGCCAGAGTTAAACGCGAAAGAACTGGCCGTATACGCCCCGTCGGTATTCACGATCTTCAGCTCGTAATGCCCCCAATCAATCCGCGCCCCAATGCGCGCCACTTCACCAGCGCTCAGGTCCAGCTCACCGTTTGCCACCCGCTCCCGCCGCGTAATCGGCTCCCAATTCCAGCGGCCATTATACCNGTACCATTGGTAGCGCCGCTCCACGCGTGAGAGCGTCCAGCTCACGTTTTGCATATCCGCGCGCGCCGTGTCGGCATCAATCGCGATCACCTCAAAAGCCGCCTCGGCCCCTTCCCGAAGGGCGCCATCAAACAGCGGGCGAATACCAATTCTAGGCCCATCTGGCAGGATTTCCCGCGTGATTGTCCGCTCTACAGGGCGGCCAGACCCATCGGCCATCCGCACCGTTGCCCGCATTTGCAAAGGCTTGGTCACCGGCTCCATGCTTGGCAAAGCGAGCGCCACTGAAAGCTGCCCGTCTTCATCGGTCACCTCGTCGCTCGAAATTCCCTCATAGCCGTTAATAAATGGCTCATCCGCCAGCCCAAAGCTATAGCCCGGATAGGCCGCAATACCGCGCGTTGTGGTCACTTCCACTTCGCCCTCAATCGCCAACCCGCCCGCAGGCGCGCCATAAAGGAAAGCCGCTTCGATATCTAGCGTAGGCCGCGCCGCATGGCGCACGGGCCCATCCGCCATTTCAAGCGTAAAATCAATGCGTTCCGGTACAAAGTCCTCCACCAAAAACCGCATAGATTTGAGGCTGGCTTCCTCAGGGTCCGCATGGATTTCAAGCCGCCACGTGCCCCGCATCGCGCTAGCTGAAAGCACATGTTCATAAACCCGCCCGCCAGCGCCCGCATCGGCCAAAACGCTCCGGCTGGCCTCCACGCCGTCAGGCCGATAAAGCACTGCCGTTAGCGGCAGCCCCGTGGTGGCATCCACCTGCGCATTGCGCGCTAATATCGTGGCAAAAACGGTTTCACGCGGGCGGTAAGCCCCGCGCTCAAAGCTGGCAAAAATGTCGATCTTGGCCGGTGTTTCCCGCCCCGAAACACCACGGTCAGAGAGGTCCATCGCGGCTTCGTTGAGGTCAATAAAGGCAAAGTCCCCACTGGCGCTGAGCAGCTGTAGCATGGCGGGGCTGTTGCCACCTTCGCCGCTGGTATACCCCTCCGGAATATGCGCATATCCCGCCGCATCCGTCGTCGCCTCAAACAGCACTTGGTTATTGGTCGCGACCAGTCGCGCCGTAACCCCGCCGAGCGCCTCGGCACTGCGCAGCGAGCGGGCAAAGGCATGCAGCCCATCAGCCCCGAGCATAGTTTCCACGCCCAGATCGGTCACAATAAACCACTGCGTCGCCGCTTCCTCCCACGGCTCGCCTGCGCCCAAAATTCGCGCGGTCATCACATAAATGCCGGGCTCAAAATCCTTAAGCGCGTTGGAAAGGGGCAGGGCGGTGATCACATCGGCATTCAGCGTGCTGCCAACCTCACCAACCCCGCGCCAGAGCTCCTCGCCACGTTCATTGGCAATATNGCGCTCCGAATAACTGTCTAAATTCTCACCCAAAATGCCGTAAAGCACTGCGGGAACAAGGTTGCGNTCCCCAACCCGAGAGAGCGTCAGCTCCACCTCGCTGGCGTTTACNGTCACCAAAGGAATCGCNGGNGTGTCGCTCATGGGCAGCACATAGGAGCGGCCGACAAAATGCACGCTTGGGTCACGGTCACGCACATANGTTGAAATCGAGATCGATTTCATCAGCTCTTCGCCGCTGGCCGCTGGCAGCCCTTCCCGTAGGGTAATTTCATAGGTTTGCCCGTGGGTTACCCCGTCAAAGCACAGCTGCGCCCCCTCCGGCTCCACCGGAAGATTGCCCGCTGTGCGCACAAAATTGGCATAATCAACACCCAGCTCAGCGAGGTCTTCATTAAAGTTCACACAAATCCGAGGCCGCTCGGCGTTGTTATCCACCTGCGTGTCCTCCACCCGAAAGCCAAACAGCCCAATCGCGCGGTCAAGCGCGTCCGCCGTCCTCTCCCGAGGGTCAAGGCTTTGCGCCAAGCGCAACGCATCAATAGAGCGCCGCCCTTCGCCCGCAGCTTCCAGCAACTGCGCCAAAATCACCATGCTTGTGGCGCGGTCTTCCTCGCTAGGGCTGCGCAAATAAGCATTCACCGCGGCATCCCGCCCGAGGCTGCGCATTGTGCTGCGCTTTTGGCTATCAATCTGGGCCAGCCGGTCGGCCAATATCGCCAGTGAAAGCCAGTTTTCGCCGCTATCCTCAAAGCTTAGCAATTGGCCTGCAAAATTCAGCGCGCTTTCATAAGCATTGGCGGCCATGGCCCCCTCAAAGCGCAGCTCAAGCTCGCTCATCCCCGCATCATTCACCGGATATTGCCGCCCAATTTGCGCCGCCCGCCGCGTGGCCCGCGCCATGTATCCCCCCGGCAAAAACCCAAGGTCTTCCTGCCGCAAAACCCCCCGCGCAATCAGCGCTGACGGCGTGTTAACAATCTCCATCGAGATCGCCCCGTCAAAAAAGCTCCGCGCCCCCGCGCTGCTTTTCAAAAAACACGCGCCTTTGGATTGGTTAAAGGTGAGGGCGGTACAGCTGGCGGTATCAAGGCAAGCGTTTTCGCAAATATCCAGTGTGGTGTCTAAAATTGTGCGGATATCACCGCCATAAAGATCAGAGCGTTCAAAGACCACGCTCCGCCGCTCGGGAATCGCGCTATCGTCAGCGAAAACGGGAAAAGCAATAGATATCAATGCTATAACGGCGGAAAAGCGAAAAACTGACATAAAAAATCTCATAATTGTGGTTTTAATACCGCAACTATAGCAGGAATCTTTATGCCAAGTGTAAATTCTTTAGCGCTCAGTGATCTCCAGCGCGCGCAACGAAATTACCTCATAACCCCAGCGCTGAACCCCTTCGGTCTCAGGCAAATTGGTGAAGGTCAACGTGGCGTTAAAGGCTCTTAGCTGGTTGGGCGGGGCGCTCAAACGCGCCTCATTATCGTCTTCTCCGATGGTAAAACACTCAGCCAGCGGCGTGTCTTCCGCCGCGCAATCATAGAGCTTTACGTCAAATAAAATGCCGGTCAGCGTGTACGTCTCAGAATTATTAATCACCCGCCCGCTCAGCGTGGCCACGCGCGGCCCGAGCGTCAGGTCCACATCTTCCAACACAATCTCGCTCATCGAAATCCGGTTCAGCTCCTCCTCAGGGGCCGACGGCGCGGTGAAGGTATAATAGGCCAATCCGCCGATCAATACCGAGGCAATAATTGTGCCCGCAATACGCATTTCGGGCAGCCGAAACAGCGCGTAAATATAGAGTGACAAGATTACGAAAATTTCAACAATAACCATGACAATTCCTTACCGATTCAGAGTATCCAACACTTAGTCACAAACCATGCGCATTACCAGTGCTAGCGATAGCCCTCGGGGTTGGCTTCTTGCCAGCGCCAATGATCCTCGCACATTTTGGCGAGGTCATACTGCGCCTCCCAGCCCAGCATGGCCTTGGCTTTTGCCGCATCGGCACAATAAATCGTTACATCGCCCGCCCGCCGTGGCGCCACCTGCGCCGCAATCTCAAACCCGCACGCCGCCTCCCAGGCCGCATGCACGTCTTTCACGCTTGCACCATGCCCCGTGCCAAGGTTTACCACTGGCGTTTCGTTATCCACCGCCGCGCTGCCCAGCAAATAGTCAATCGCCTGCACATGCCCGCGCGCCAAATCCATCACATGAATGTAATCCCTAATCGCCGTGCCATCCGGCGTGTCATAATCATCCCCAAAAATGTTCAAAACCTCGCGCCGCCCCGTGGCCACCTGCGCGATGAATGGAAACAGATTGTCCGGAAACCCCAACGGGTCTTCCCCGATTTGCCCCGATGAATGCGCCCCCACAGGGTTAAAATACCGCAAGATCATAGAGCGCCAGCCCGGCCCGATGCTGGTGATATCCGTCAATATCTGCTCCACCATCAGCTTGGTTTTCCCGTAAGGGTTCACTGGCCCCGTCGGCACATGCTCGTCCATAGGCATGGTTTCAGGGGCTGGCTCACCATAAACTGTGGCCGAGGATGAAAACACCCCATGCTTCACCCCGTGCCGCAGCATGGCATTAAAAAGCGCGCTGCTGCCCGCAACATTCACGTCGTAATACCGCTCAGGGTAGCTCACCGATTCCCCCACAGCCTTTAGCCCCGCAAGGTGGATCACGGCGGCAATATCATGCGCCTCAAAAAGC
>JGI24724J26744_10002983_pt1 | contig 11074 bp, 19 predicted proteins | sample Cruoilmetagenom7_FD_26744 | JGI IMG/M metagenome (IMG submission 26744)
TGATCAACATCTAATTAGCGCAGGCATCGCATCGCGGGACTTTTGCCGGTGCCTGTTCATAATCAGATGGGAGAGACGAGATGGAACCCACAGCCATGCAGTACGTTATGGACGCTCTGACGAACGGATACTGGAGCGACGTAACCCCAGAGGAGCTATTGCGGATAGCTGAGACATGCGAAACGCCGGAACAGTTCAGCAAGGCAGTAAACGCATTCACTGCATGGACAGAGGAGCCGTATGACGGACAGACAGTTATCGAGATGCCAGTTTAACCAGGAGAGAGACAATGGGCAGTAATCTGCCAATTCTATACAGAAATATCATGGACGGACTTCCATCTGAGGACGCAAAGAAGGCGTTCTTGTGGGCTACGGACAAGACCGGGAACGACAGGGGGCTTTATAGGGCAGAAGCTTTTGCACGGGAAGTTGGCGAACTGTCTAACACCTTGTGGGAGATGATCGGTATGGCTGGGACTGCACATGACGGTTTCGACCTATCATGCAAAATAGACATGCATATTTTTATGATGAGGAGGCACGCGCACTATAGTTTTCCAGGCAATAACGACGCTTGGACCTAAAGGAAACATAACCCTAGGAGAGAGACAATGGGACCATTCAAAGCAATCGCAATCGTAGCAATCACCGCAACCCCAGTACACGCCCAGGCCCGCAATGACTGCGCCGCCCGACCGGTTGTTATCGAGCGACTTCAGAGCGTATACGGCGAAACCCGGCAGAGCATCGCAATGGGTGATCGGGGCGCTGTGTTTGAGACGTGGGCCAACAGCGATACAGGCTCATGGACTTTTACGTTCACGATGCCAAACGGCATGATGTGCCTTGCAACGTCTGGTGAGAGCTTTGAACGGCTGGCAGAGGCATTGCCTCCAATGGGAGAGGAGGGGTAACATGTGCGCACCCGATAGGATATGGGCAACCGGAAATGAAACGTCAGGAGCATGGAACGGAACCTCAGCTTGCACTAAACGCATTACGCTGGATGAAACACAGTTCCTAGCATCCACCCCAGCCCGTGAGCACGCGGGGGAGCTGGTGGAGGCGTTGCGCCATATGGTGTATTTGCAGAACGGCGGACCAAGTACCGGCATTGACGCAATGAAGAAGCTCATAACCGCCAGCACCCTTCTAAGCAAACTAGACCATCAGAACACAGGAGAGACAGATGCAGATTGAAGCCGGGAAATTCTACCGCACCCGTGATGGGCGTAAGGTTGGGCCTATTGAGGTTACCAGGGCAATTACGAATTATGGTCAGTTCCACGATGAGGACCGCAAAAGATTTTGGGATGAGTATGGGCGCGTATATGGCGCATCGTGCGAGGTTATTGGCGACCTCATAGCCGAATGGACAGACGAACCCACAGAGGACAAGCCAAAGACTTGGGGGGAGATGACCCGGCTTGAACAGGGTGAAATCTTGGTTGACGATCACAACGGAGAGCCAATCGAAGCGTTTGTTCATGGCGATTTCTGGGAGGAGAAGAAAAACGGATTTCCATACTTCCCGAATAAGTCATACCGCGTCCGCAAAGAGCCAGTGCGCGAGGCTGTGACGCTTTCATTTCGTGAGGCTAACAGCAAGCCCGGCGATTGGTACGCGCCGGTGCGCCCGCCAACTCATCGCATCACATTCTACACCATAGACGGCAAGCCAGACTGCGCGTCGATCACAATGGCCAAGCTGGCCGAGGTGAGGTGATGAGAAGCGGAAACGCATGGGGCTGGGTGATATGCCCCACTTGATCAACCAAGCGTTATAACATAACATGGGCAAGAGCGCAGATATCAATTCCAGTAAGCAGGAAGTCAACAAATGAGCGGTGGCAACCCGAACCCATCACCTGAAAACCAGTTCAAGCCGGGTAAGTCGGGCAATCCAAGCGGCAAGACTTCTGTCCAGAAAACACAGGAACTGCGCAATGCAGAAGCTGCTGTTGCACTACGCGGCAAGATGCTTGAGGCATTGGGGTCTGTAATGGCGAATATGAGGCCAGAGGAGATCCTAGAGCGTTTGGAGCCCAATGCGCTTAAGTTGATCAAGGACGCAGAGGACCGAGGCCTAGGCGCGCCGGTACAGCCCATCACTAGCCCTGATGGAAGTATGACGCCTAGCGTAGTTGAGATCCGAGGCGTAACACCGGCTAAGAATGACGACACAGACGATTGACCTGCCACATAAGATGGCCGAGAACTTCGCGCAACCAGCAAGGCATCGCGTGTTTCGTGGTGGCAGGGGTAGCGCAAAGACACGTGGCTGCGCCAAGATGTCAGCAGTGTATGGCTACAAGCTTGCACAATCCGGCAGGGAGGGCGTTATTCTCGCCAGCCGCGAACACCTCAACAGCCTAGAGGAAAGCAGCCTGGAGGAGATCAAGGCCGCGATTAGGTCCGAGCCTTGGCTAATGGACTATTACGACATAGGCGAGAAGTATATCCGAACCAAGAACCGGCGTGTTTCCTATGCATTCGCCGGGCTGAGACATAATCTTGATAGCATTAAGTCAAAGGCTAGAATCCTCCTCAACTGGACAGACGAAGGCGAATCCGTGTCAGAAATGGCATGGAGAAAGCTTATACCGACGATCCGAGAAGGTGGGTCAGAAAATTGGGTAAGCTACAACCCAGAGAGTGAAGAGAGCGCCACACATAAGCGGTTCATTGCGGACACCCCAACTAACTGCGTTATTACCGATATTAATTGGAGGGATAACCCGTGGTTCCCCGATGAACTAAACCAAGAACGGCTAGATGATAAGCGCATCAGGCCTGATACTTACGATCACGTTTGGGAGGGCGGATTCCTCACAATCACAGAAGCGCAGGTGTTCAGGGGTAAATTCAAGACTGAGGAGTTCAAGCCGGGGCATAACTGGGACGGGCCATACCACGGGCTTGACTTCGGGTTTGCACAAGACCCGACAGCAGTAATTAGATGCTGGGTGTATGACGGGGCCTTGTGGATCGACTACGAAGCGGGGAGGACTAAACTTGAGCTCGATGATACGGCTTCCTTTATCAAGGATCGTTTACCGGATGCGGAAAAATATGCAATGCGCGCGGATAGCGCTAGGCCGGAAAGCATTAGCTACCTCAAACGCCACGGCTTGCCGAAAATGCAATCGGTTAAGAAGTGGCCCGGATCGGTAGAGGATGGAGTGGAGTTCATCAAGAGCTTCCGCAAGGTATACATCCACCCACGCTGTTCTAGCGTAGAGCGTGAATTTAGGCTATACAGTTACAAAGTTGACCGGCTAACAGGTGATATCGTGCCCAAGATTGTTGATGCGAATAACCACTATATTGATGCGCTTCGCTATGCGCTGGCACCTATGATACAGCAAAAAGGAGCGCCGCGAGTGCGCGCGTTGTGACGATATGAAATTTCCCAAGCTATTCAGCAGGCCCAAGAACGCGCCAGAAACCAAGGAAAGCGCAACCGCTTGGGTAATGGCGGTAAGCCCTGACCAGGCAGTGTGGACGCCGCGCGACTATGCGCACCTTGCAGATGAGGCGTATGTCAAGAACGTCATTGCCTATCAGTCCATCAACAAGGTTGGCGAGGCCGTTGGATCGGTGAAGTGGACCGCTTGGCGCGGTGAAACTGAGGTTACAGATTCCCCGTTGCTGGATCTGATCCGCCAGCCAAACCCGCAGCAGTCCTATGCAGATCTGGTCATGGCCAAAGTTGGCTATAAGCTACTCAGCGGAAACAGCTATGACGAGCGGGTAATTGTGGGCGCAGAGCCAAAGGAGATGTACACGCTACGGCCTGACCGCATGGCAGTCACGCTTGATGCATCGGGGGAGGTGTCAAAATACACATACAAGGTGAACGGCAAGGAAACGACTTGGCCCGGTGATGGTCGTGATGTTGAGGATATTCTTCATTCTAAGCAATTCCACCCTACCAACGACGTGTATGGGCTTGGTTCTGTTGAGCCAGGGGCCTTTGCTATAGACCAGAGCAACGAAGGCATGGCGTGGATGCAGGCGCTATTGCAGAACAGCGCAAGGCCGTCTGGCGCGTTGGTCATGCAGAAGGATAGCAGCGGGGGTTTTCAGTCACTCAGCGATGACAACTTCAACCGCCTGAAAGCCGAAGTGCAGGATATGTACAGCGGTTCGGGCAACGCCGGTAAGCCGATGATCCTAGAGGGCGGGCTTGACTGGAAGCAAATGGGCCTATCACCAACGGATATGGGCATTATCGAGGGCAACAACGCAGCGGCTCGAAACATCGCGCTTGCGTTTGGCGTCCCCCCCCAGCTACTCGGCATTCCAGGCGATAACACGTATTCAAATTACCAAGAGGCCCGTTTGGCATTCTGGGAAGACACCGTTATCCCAATGGTCAAGATGATCAGTTCCGAGTGGACCCGCTGGCTTGGGCCTATGTTCGGCGGGTTGGAGCTAAGGGCTGACTTCGATCACATCCCGGCAATTGCGGACAAGCGCAAGACGATGTTCGACATGGCGCAGAAATCTACATTCCTTTCTCTGGATGAGAAACGCAAGTTGGCCGGGTTCGAAGAGCTAGGTGCCGCAGCCGGTGGAGACTTCATCCAGGACCGCGATGGAGTAGCCCCAGCAGAGGCCCCAACCAGCGAGGACGATATCAAGGCTATGGCCAAGCTGGCAGGGTACGAGGGCAAGGTGTCGCCACTTAAGGCGGTAAAGTGACCAACCTAGTCAATAACGACAAGCGGGCGGAGAACCGCGCGCAACGCCGCCTGCTGGCTGTTGCTGATAATCGCTTTGCGCCTGAGTTCGAGTCCGTCATTCGCGCGGCTACTGAGCAGATGCTAGGCCAGTTCGAGGCCACGGGAAGCGCCCCCAACCTGCCCGATGACTTCCACAACAGAATGGGTCAGATCTACCTGGATATGTCAGCTATGCTTATCGATGCATTCGGAAGCCGGATATTGGACCAAGGCAAGCGGGCCGGTCTGGTGCTGGAGACGAAGGACTTTGAGGAGTTCTTTCAGCGACTAGCCCTAGAGTACGTGGCGCAAGAGGCTATGAGACAGCGAATTGCGTTTGTAACCCAGACAACCCGCGACCAAATCATCGCACAGATCACCAAGGGGCAAGAGGAAGGCTTGAGCGTCGAAGAGATTGCCAAGCTGATAGCGGATGCACTGCCCCAGATATCCCGCGTTAGGGGCGCACTCATTGCTAGGACAGAAACACACGGCGCGGCTAACTTCGGTGCAGATCAAGCGGCACGGGCCACAGGGTTAACGCTTCGCAAGGAGTGGGTATCCTCACACGACCACAGGACGCGCGACTTCCTAGATCCAATCGCAGAGTTCAGCCATAGGGCCGCAGATGGTCAGATTGTGGATATGGATCAGGCTTTCCAGATCAAGCGCAGAGACGGGACCACAGAGGCGCTAATGTTCCCCGGTGATCCCGTTGGCAGTCCTGGAAATGTGATAAATTGCCGCTGCTCCGTCAGTCATGAGGTTGTTGAGTGATTAGCGCGCCTTGTATTCGATCCTTTCGGGCGCGAAAGCCTTTTAAGGCTGGCAGCACTTATCCGCACTAATCACATCAACTAAATTGCGCGCGGCGGTGTCCGACTCCGCCTGCCTATGCTACCTTTGCCACTCACCTTTTCATCCTGCATTCCAGCTTGGGACTCGTGGCACGTCGCGCAAAGTGACTTTAACCATTATTCCCCAGAAATACAATCAGCACACCAATCGGCCCGAGAATAAAACCCAAGACGGCGGCACCTGCTCCCTTCTCGGGGTTTCGGCCATTCGCAATCGCGTAGCAGATGCCAGCGCATAGAAGCCAGATGATTAGATATCCCATTAGTTCTCTCCTTTGTAGTGTTCCAAGTTATGCATCAGTGCCGCACAGGCATAGGCTGTGACCTTAGTTCCGCCCCGCTGCTTTAGCCGTGTGAACGTGTGACGACTAACGCCCAGTTTGACCGCCATAGCCTTGTCCCTGATTGGGCCATAGGTCGCGCGGTAATCGGCTAGGAATGCGTTGAATGTGTCTGCTTTCATGCGGTCAATGTAGTGGCAAAAGCAGCATATTGCAACCAAATAGCCAGTATGTGCACGATATAAGCGCACAATGGCACCTTAAGGCGTTGGAAATGTTGCGTGTTCCCTTTTCGTCCATGCTAGGTTATATTGTAACAAACCACGCGGGGTCAGTATGCCTAAAGATACAGCGGAACGGAACGTCATGGATTACAAGAGCCTGTCATTCAAGCTGAATGGCGTCCCTGATGATGACGGCAAGTTCGAGGGTTACGCATCTGTCTTCGACATTGTTGATCAAGGGATGGACGTTGTGGCCCCTGGCGCTTTTCGCCGGTCACTGGACTCAGGCCGAAACGTTAAGCTTCTTTGGCAGCACGACATGGGCCAGCCTATCGGCGTTTGGGAAGAGATCAAGGAGGACGAAAGGGGCCTGTTTGTTCGTGGTCGGCTGTTAAATGATGTGCAGCAGGGCCGGGAGGCTAACGCACTGATGCGGGCCGGTGCCATTGACAGCATGTCTATCGGGTTCCGCACCAAGGAGGCCGTAGCAGAGGGCAATGGAAGCGTTCGGCGCTTGACCGAGATTGAGCTATTCGAGGTCAGTTTGGTCACCTTCCCCATGCTGCCGGATGCACAGATAACAGCGGTTAAGAGTATCGGAACCGCACGAGAATTTGAGGGTGTGCTGCGAGATGCAGGGTTCACCCGCAAGGAGGCCACGGCGATAGCTTCGCACGGCTTCAAGGGCCTAGCCGACCAGCGGGATGCTGTAGAGGTCGAGGTGAAACCGGACTTTAGCGACCATAAGGCCGTGTCTGAACAACTCCAAACCTTAATAGGGAAACTAAACAATGTCTGATGACACATTTGACGTAAAGCAGCTAGGCAAGGATGTTGCCGACGTTGCAAAGGGCTTCGAAGTCTACAAGGAAACCAACGACGCCATCTTGAAAGAGATGAGCGAAAAGGGTGCTGTTGATCCTCTGCTGGAGGAAAAGCTTGTCAAAATTGAAGCGTCTATGACCAAGAGCCAAGAGCGGCTTGACGCGTATGAGCTTTCGCAGAAGCGCCAGGCGCGGGTTATTACTGACCCTGATGGCAATTCTGTTGATATGGATGCCAAGGCTCTGCATTGGGCGCAGGACATCGCCAAGAAGCGCGGCACTATGATCAATGAGTTTGGTGCCGATAAGCTGGACGAGTACAAGGCCGCATTTGAATCCTACATGCGCGGTGATGAGCGCAAGATGAACGCAGAAGAGTTCAAGTCTCTATCTGTTGGGTCTGACCCTGACGGCGGCTACCGCGTTCACCCCGATATGTCAGGCCGCGTTGTATCCAAGGTTTTCGAATCCTCGCCCATGCGCGCATTCGCATCCATCCAGACCATCTCTACAGACGCTCTTGAGGGTGTGTTTGACCTTGATGAAGCGGCGTCTGGCTGGGTTGGTGAAACCGCAGCGCGACCCGAAACGGACACTCCGCAAATTGGCGTCTGGCGCATCCCGGTTCACGAGCTTTATGCTAACCCATCGGCGACTCAGAAGATCTTGGATGATGCAGAGATCAACATGGAGCAATGGCTGGCCAACAAGGTTTCCGAGAAGTTCGCCCGCGATGAGGCTACGGCGTTCACTACTGGTGACGGCATTTCTAAGCCGCGCGGCTTCCTGACCTATCCTGACGGGTCCACGCTGCCGGGACAAATTGAGCAATTCGAGACGGGCGTTAATGGTGACTTTGCAGCGGCTCCGAACGGCGGCGATGCGCTCATTGACATGGTTTACGGCTTGAAAATGCCTTACCGGAACAACGGCACATGGTTTATGAATCGCGCCACAACCGGCAAGACACGCAAGCTGAAGGACAGCGATGGCGCTTACCTGTGGCAACCTGGTGTGCAAGCGGGCCAGCCTGCTACCCTTCTGGGCTACCCTGTCGCATCGTTTGAGGACATGCCCGACCCGGCAACCGGTTCTCTGTCAATCGCCTTCGGTGATATGCGAGAGACTTACCAAATTGTTGACCGTATCGGAATCCGCACACTGCGCGACCCGTACAGCAACAAGCCGTTTGTCCAGTTCTACACCACCAAACGTGTTGGCGGTGATGTGACTAACTTCGAGGCAATGAAGATCTTGGCCTTCGAAGCCTAATCAACCGGCGGGGCTGTAGCGGCCCCGCTATCCTGAATGCATCGAGAAACCATGAAAGGGTTTAGATATGCGCGATATGGTCAACAACACAGTGAGCACCCACCTGGGCAACCTCACACTTTCCGGCACCACTCCAGCGGCTTCGGCTTGGGTTGATATGCAGGGTTACGATTCCTGCACTATCGAGATGGTCAACAACACCATCACCGACGCAGGCACCGCAGCGGGCTACACCGCCACCATGCAGCACGGCGACGATAGCACGACTGCTGGTGCCGCTGATGTGGCGACAACCGACACGGTTAACGGAACCATCACAGTTGCTGAAACTTCGGACACTGGCGACAACAATATTGCTGGTGCCGTTGGATACCGTGGGTCTAAGCGGTATGTTCGGTTTAATGTGGTAGGCACCACAGGCACAGATGCAGACGTGTCTATCGTGGCCAAGCAGCACAAATCACACCGCGCACCTACGACCTATGTAGGCACCTCGGTTGCGGCTACCTAATCTCTATGTGGGGCTGGTTAGCTGGCCCCATTTATGAGCTTAGGAGGCATTATGACTAGAGCAAAAATCACACGAAAAGACGGCTTTGAATGCGCCCCTCTTGGCTATAAGGTGGAAGTGTTCCCGCTTGGTTCCGTTGTATCCGGTAAGGTTGCGGAATGGGCGCTGGCTGACAAAGCCGCGTCTGCAATGTTCGACCCGCGCGAGGAAAACAAAGTAACCGGGCCGGATGAAACTAAGGCCAAAACCAAGAGCCGGAAGCCCCGCAAACAGAAAGGCTAACGAATGTCCTTGCGTCACGCTCTCAAGCCTCACCAGCAATATGGTAACGTCATCACATCCGCGCCTGCCGTCGAGCCGGTGACGGCTGCTGAGTTGCGCGAATACCTGCGAGAGACAGCAACCGGCTTGCCTGATGCCGAGGCTGACGACCTAGTTGCAGAGGCACGGCAGTATATCGAGGATCAATGCAGTATCGCCATGATTACGCAGTCCTGGCTGATGGCTATTGACCGCTGGCCCACACAGAATGAGCCGTGGTGGGACGGTGTTCGGCAGGCCCATATCAATGTGCTTTCCGGTCCCGCCTCTCTTTCTTCGGTTTCGCCGCCACGCTTTCCCCTGCAGGCTGTTGATGGCGTGAATGTCTATGACGAGGATAGCAATGCAACGGCTGTTGTGGTTGCTGATACCTTTGACATTGATGTGTACCGCCTGCCGGGTCGCATGACGCTTAAATCTGGTGCTACATGGCCAACTGCCTTTCGCGCAAACAACGCAATCGAAATTAGCTATACATCAGGATACGGCGATGCGGCGGCGGATGTTCCCGCCCCTGTTAAGCGCGCGGTCAAGCAAATGGCGGCGTACCTATACCAGAACCGGGGCGACGGCTGCGGGTGCGACGTTAGCGAGGCGTTCACGGATAGCGGCGCGGCCTCTCTCCTCTCTGCTTACAAGGTGGCTAGGCTGTGAAGACCTTTGAGCTAGATCTTAACCCGAATGAATGGCTTGAAGTTCTCAAAGGCGGGCACTTCCTTGCTTTTGATTTAGTTGCATCTGCAACTGTTCAGATGCTGTTTACCGAGGGGACTGCCACGCCAGCCCCATCAACCAAGGGCAACGATGTGTCATCTTGGGGGGAAAATTGGGATTTCTCAGCAACAAATATGGTCCTTGGCGAGCAATGCATCTGGGTTAAGGGTGCTGGCATTATAAGGGGCATAAGATGAAATCCGTAGACGGCGGAAATCAGGCCGCGCCGATAATTCAAGATGGTGGCGGCGATCAATTGGCCATACCCATCACAAGCAATCAGCTTGGCGCAATTCTGGAAGCAGTTCACCAGTTGATTGACGAAGCACGGCTAACTAACGCCATTTTAGGGGAAATTGCAAAATGAGCGAGTTACGATTAAAGGATGGTACTGGAAGCGGGAACGCGGCCAAGGTTGACGCTCGAAACCGGCTTGAAACGCATTCAACAGTTATCACAACATCCACGCAACGCAGTTTCGACGGTGCCGGGTACAATCTGAATACAGGAAAAATCGCGCTGTCTGACGGGTCGGAATCTAGCGTGTTCTATATGAAATACAACGGGACAACGAAGTTTCACGTCACGCGAATTGTAATCGGTCTTGGCATCCTGGCGGGCACAGTGAGCGATTCTGTTGAGATGTTCGTAAAGTCAAACCCAACCGCCGGGACAATCGTATCAAACGCAGCCGCTGTGGATATGAACGCGAATCGAGATTTCTCCAGTGCTAACACTCTACCCGCCGATGTTTACAAGGGTGGGCAGGGTGACACCATAACAAATGGGGATGACGCATTTCTATTTTTCGCTGAAGGGAACCAACGGTCAATCACAGCGGTTGATTTGATCTTGTCTCCTGGAAATTCGATGGGGATCACGGTTCAATTGAACGCAACGGGCGGTGGTAATATTTATATTGCCGTTGTTGGTCATGAAACGGAGGCTGAATAATGAGCTTTGAAGTCAACATAAAGAACGCATCAGACGGGTCTATTGCCCAAGTCACGCCTAACAATCAACTCGTTGTCAAATCAGAGAGTAATTCTCAACAGCACTACATTTCGCGCAATTTCGGGCAGTCATACCAGATCTTTGGGCGCACCGGAACGCTGACGGCTGCAACAACAACGGTCCTGCACGTCAAAAACCTAGACCCCGAGCGCGATATCGTGATCAGCTTTATGCGGGTGCAGCTAGTGGGCGCTAACGTTGCTGACAGTGTAGACGATTATTTCGAATTTGGTTTTGGCCAAGAGGTGGCCAGCGGCGGGGCAACTGTAACTGCCGTTAATATGAACCGCACAGTTGGGTCGCAAGCGCTCATCACCGGAACAGATA
>JGI24724J26744_10002984_pt1 | contig 11069 bp, 10 predicted proteins | sample Cruoilmetagenom7_FD_26744 | JGI IMG/M metagenome (IMG submission 26744)
CCACGCGCGCAACAAACGAGACTTTTCAACCTATCAGTTAAGTGATACTTAAGTGAAATGTCTGAACGCCTGCCCCCCCTCACCGCCCTTCGTGCCTTTGATGCCGCCGCGCGGCACATGTCGTTTCAAGACGCAGCTGCCGAGCTGAACGTCACCCCTGCCGCGCTGTCTTTTCAGATCAAATCGTTGGAACAGCATCTGGGGGAAGCCCTATTCATTCGCCTCAATCGGGTGGTGGAATTGACCGAGGCAGGCCGTGCGCTGGCCCCTGGCGCAAAGGACGGGTTCGAAACCCTGACGGCGGCATGGCGGGCGGCGAAACGGTTGCAGGACCATCGCACGTTGAACGTGACCGCAGGCCCGGCGTTTACGGCGAAATGGCTGGCGCCCCGGCTGTATGAATTCGCACGCGCCCACCCGGACATCGACCTGCGGTTCACAGCATCCCTGCGTCTGATGGATTTCGCCCGCGAGGAGGTCGATGTGGCCATTCGATTTGGTTACGGCGACGATTCCGGTCTGTTTTCCGTACCGTTGCGGCGCGATTGGGTAACGCCGGTGATGACGCCGGCGCTGGCAAAACAGTTTCCGACACCCGAAAGCTTGAAATACGCACCGCTGATGTTTGACACCTCGATCGACTTTCTGGACCCGCCTTGCGACTGGCCCACCTGGTTCCGTGCGGTCGGCGTGGATTTTAACCCAACCCATGGCGCGCGGTTTTCACAGGCCGACCATGCCGTTGATGCGGCGCTGGCCGGGGTCGGCGTGGTGCTGGGACGCCGGTCGATGGTGGTGACATCCCTGGCCGAAGGAACCCTGGTCGCGCCATACAAGATTGCGCTGGAGACCAAGGCACAGTTCCGGTTTCTGTGCCAGAAAGGGGCGGAAGATCGGCCCAACATCAAGGCGTTCCGCGACTGGGTTTTGGACGAGCTTGAGAAAACGGCCTATGTGTCAGACGCCTTGACCATCATTCCTGTTGAGGGGGTCCCCGCCGCATGACCCGTACGAACGCCACCGCCATCGGTTTTGCTGCCGTGCTTTTGTGGGCGCTTCTGGCGCTTTTCACGGTGGGATCCGCGCCGGTGCCGCCCTTTCAGCTGAATGCGATCTGTTTCGCCATCGGCGGCACGCTCGGGCTGTTTTGGATCGCTGCGACGGGCAGCTTCGCGATGCTGCGCAGCGTTCCACTGCGCGTCTATGCCTTTGGCACCCTTGGGTTGTTTGGCTATCATTTCCTGTATTTTTCAGCCCTGCGCATGGCGCCTGCCGCCGAGGCCGGGTTGATTGCGTACCTTTGGCCGCTGCTGATCGTATTGTTTTCCGGTCTGTTGCCGGGCGAACACCTGCGCAAGGGGCATGTCATTGGCGCGTTGATTTCATTTGCAGGTGCCGCGTTGATCGTATTGGGCGGGGCGACCGGGTTTGATGCATCGGCCTTGCCCGGCTTCGCGCTGGCCGCCCTGTGCGCCCTGACTTGGAGCGGCTATTCGGTGCTGTCGCGTCTGCTGGGGTCAACGCCGACGGCGTCGGTCGCCGTATTTTGCGTCGCCACCGCCGCCCTGTCCACCATGGCGCATCTGGCGTTGGAGGAGACGGTCTGGCCCACAGAGGCCATCGGTTGGGCATCCATCATCGGCCTGGGCCTGGGCCCTGTGGGTCTGGCATTTTATGTCTGGGATATCGGCGTGAAACAGGGCGATATTCAACTGTTGGGCGTTGCCTCATATGCAGCGCCCCTGCTGTCCACCCTTGCGTTGATTGTGGCCGGGGTTGCTGCGCCCAACTGGCCCCTGCTTGTCGCGGCGGTTCTGATCACCGCAGGTGCGGCACTGGCGGCACGCGCCAGCGCCAGATCGTAAGCTGCGTCAGGCGTCGGCGAGACGTTCAATCTCTTCTTTCAACTTGAGCTTTTGCTTTTTCAAGTCGCTGATCTCCTGGTCGCTGGTACCAGGCGCGCGTTGCGCCTGTTCGACCTGATCAGAGAGGGTTTCGTGTTTCTTGCGCAGTTCTTCCAAATGCGAACTGATGCTCATGGCTTTCCTCCTGATTTGAATGCACCTTCAGTGCACCACACTATTTTGCGCTTGTCACGCTGTCGTTGCACGAATGTGATTGCATCAGCGTCGCACCGCCGGGGTTAACAGCAGGTTAAGCCGGTCGCGCGGCATAAGGCCTCACCACAGCGGGAACGCCGCCCCATCCCGCAGAATCGCGCTGACTTCGGGGCGATAGCTTTCGCGGTCCCCCACATGTTCCACGCCATCGTGCAGGATCAGAGGCGTCGCAAGACGGAACGCCCCGCGCCCCCCCTTGCGGGCCTGCACCAGAACCAAAACGGCCGCGCGGCCTTCACGTGGACACAGCGGCTTGACCATCACAGATCCCAGGCGATCATCCATCGCGTTCAAAACCTCGGGAAGACGTTCCGCCTTTTGGATCATGGTCATAAAACCTTTGGGCTTCAGCCGTTTGGTTGCGGCGTCAATCCATNTCTTCAACGGTGTGTCTTCGCCCAAAGCGGCCTCTCGGGCCGGGTTTGGTGCCGCTGTGCCACGGTCGCGCAGATGATAGGGCGGNTTCATGATCACATGATCAAAACTTTCTTCCTTCACCGCCGCAGGCATGTGTTCCAGATCGCTTCCATACACATCCAACTGGATCGAATTTTCAAACGCATTCTTTTCGGCCAGGTCCGCATATTCCGTCATGCGTTCGACCCCCACCAGACGAAGCCCGGGAACCCGGCGCCCAAGGCAAAGCGCCGCCGCCCCCACACCGCATCCCAATTCCAACACCGATTCCCCGGCATGAGCCGCAATTGAGGCCGCCAGGAAAACAGGGTCCACCCCCGCTCGATACCCATCGCGCGGCTGAAACAACATCACATCGCCACCAAGAAATTTATCCGCGGTTACTGCGTCACGCGCAAATCCCATGCTAACCCTCCAATTCAACGTCATTATCCCGCAGAATCGCACGGGCTCTAAATAGGTCCTGATCTCGGACCATAAGACGACGAGGTAAAATTCCTATTGATCCTTCAAGCGTGCTCATATGGACGTCCATTGGAAAGCAGGGTATATCCTCGCCCTCAAGAAGAGCGGATACGTACGGGATGAGTGTCGGGTTTGTGGTGCGGATAAGCTCTTTCATGTTCAAAGACTTAAGTGCAAACCATGGGGTTTGTCGAGATGGATGACAGGACTNTGAAGATGTTGGATGAAGCCGCAACAAAGCCGCATGAGCGCCTGGCAACCCGTTTGGCCGAGGACATGAATTCGGTAAATTTGTTGATACGTGAACGCATGGCGTCCGAACATGCACCGCGAATCCCCGAAGTCACCGCCCATCTGGTCGAAGCGGGTGGCAAACGTCTGCGCCCGATGCTGACCTTGGCGGCGGCGCGCATGTGTGGCTATGACGGCCCCTATCATGTGCATCTGGCCGCGACGGTTGAATTCATTCACACCGCCACCCTGCTGCACGATGATGTGGTCGACGAAAGCGGCCAGCGGCGTGGGCGCCCGACGGCGAACCTGTTGTGGGACAACAAAAGTTCCGTTCTGGTTGGCGATTATCTGCTCTCGCGGTCGTTCCAGTTGATGACGGAAACCGGGTCGCTTGAGGTGCTGCGCATTCTGTCCAATGCCTCGGCCACCATTGCCGAAGGCGAAGTGCTGCAACTGACCGCTGCGCAGGATCTGGCCACGACAGAAGCGATTTATCTGCAGGTCGTGCGCGGCAAAACCGCCGCTCTGTTCGCCGCCGCCACCGAAGTGGGCGGCGTGATCGCTGGCGTGGACAAGGACAAGGTGCAGGCGCTGAATGCCTATGGCGACGCGCTGGGGATCAGTTTCCAGATCGTTGACGACCTGTTGGATTACTGGGGCGGCGACGCGACCGGTAAAAACATCGGCGATGATTTCCGCGAACGCAAGCTGACGCTGCCTTTGATCAAGGCCCTGGCGGCGGGTGACGCGCAAGAGCGCGCCTTTTGGAAACGCACCATCGAAAAGGGTCGCCAGGAAGATGGTGATCTGGACCACGCGCTGGAGCTGCTGAACAAACACGGCGCCTTGGAAGACACGCGGGTTGAGGCGCTGGCTTGGGCTGAAAAGGCCAAAGCGGCTCTGACAGCCCTGCCCGAGGATCCGATCCGCGACATGCTGAGCGATATTGCCGACTATGTCGTGGCACGCGTGAACTAGGCGACTGTTTTCTTTAAAAGAATTCGGTGTCGGTGACCCACCATACCGGGTGCTGATCGGCCAGCTTTTTTGCCTGGGCACGGGCCGCGTCCCGGCTGTCAAACAGCGCAAAACAGGTGGCCCCGGACCCCGACATGCGCGCAAGCCGTGCCCCCGGCAAGGCCGACAGCGCCGCCAAACAATCGCCAATCACCGGCGCCTGAGCAATGGCGGGCGCTTGCAGATCATTGCGTTGATCGGCCAGCCATTTCACGAAAGCGGGCAGTTTCTGCCCCTGCGGCAGACGCTTGGGCATCGACCTGTTCTGCTTGTGCGAAAGCGCCTTGAACACGGCGGGCGTGGGCACATCGACGCCGGGGTTGGCCAGCACGGCGAACAGCGGTGGCAGGCCGGTGACGGGCGCGACCACCTCGCCGATCCCTGACATGCGGGCCGCCTGACGCATCAGGCAGACGCGCGTATCAGCGCCCAGAACGGATACATCCGGCAGGCGCGTATCGCCGGTCAGCTCCGCCAGCGCCAGCACGGTCGCGGCGGCGTCCGCGCTGCCCCCGCCGATCCCCGCCGCAGACGGCAGATATTTCGACAACAGGATGCGCACGGGCTGATCGTACAAAGCGGCAGCTTTCAGCACCAGGTTACTGCCGTCGGTCGGCACCCCCGCCGCCATGGGGCCTGATACTTCAAGCGAGGTGTCATCGGCCGCCATCACCGTCACCCGGTCGCCCACATCGGCAAACACCACCAGACTGTCGAGCAGGTGATAGCCATCCTTGCGCTGCCCCGTCACGTGCAGCGTCAGGTTCACCTTGGCGGGGGCAAACAGTTTCGAAATGCTCATGCGCCGCTCACTGTGTGGCTTGAAGCGGATCGGCGCCTTCTTCTTCCAGAACCACATCCAGCCCGACCTCGAGCTTGCGGCGGATGCGGTCCGGTTTGACCTCGTCCAAGTCCGTGTCATCGGTGATGAAGGACAGGGCGCGCGACCATTGGAATTCCGCCTCGCGGTGGCGCCCGACGGCCCAATANGTGTCGCCCAGGTGGTCGTTTACCACCGGGTCCACGGCCATCAATTCGACCGCGCGTTCCATCTGGGTGACCGCTTCTTCATAGCGCCCCAGGCGGAAGTAAACCCAGCCCAGGCTGTCGACGATATAGCCTGAATTCGGCTCGGCGGCGACGGCGCGTTCGATCATGTCCAGCGCTTCGACCAGGTTTTCCTGCATCTCGACGAAAGAATACCCCAGATAGTTCAACACACTGGGTTGCTCTGGGTTCAGCTCCAGGGCTTTGCGGAAATCGGCCTCGGCCTGAGGCCATTGATCGGTGCGCTCATGACAAATGGCGCGGGCAAAGAACAGGGGCCAGCGGCGGGCCGAAACCGTGTCGCCATACAGCGTGATGGCGCTGTCATAGGCCGGGATTGCCTCGGCAAACCGGTCCTCTTGGCGCAGGGCGTCGCCCAGAGTTTCGTGGATCGGTGCAAGATCGGGGAACGCCTTGGCCAGTGTGCGCAATTCGCCGATGGCCTCGTCGATCTTGCCCATGCGGCGCAACGCATCAGCCTGTCCCAGCGCGGCCTCAGGGTAAGCATAGGCATCGGGTGAGACGCGCTCATAGGTATCGACCGCCAGCTCATAGCGCTCCATTACCTCTAACAGCTGGGCCGACAGGATCGTTGCTTCGAACATTGTTGGGTCCAGGTATTCCGCCATGCGNGAATACAACAGCACGACCTGCGGGTCGGCNTCGGAGGCCAGCGTGTCCGCCACGGTGAAGAACACCCGCGCAATGCCGTCGCGCGGGCTGGACAGCGCATCAAACGGCACCGGTTCACCGGCCTCAAGCCGCACACGCAGGGCGTTGACGGTCGCGTTGCTGTCGGCTGGGAAAATGTCGTTCAGCAGGGTGAGAGCATCTTCGTTGCGCTCCAACTGGCTGAGGATCTGGGCATAGGCCACGATCCCGCGCACATTCATCTGAAGCGCGCCCCCGTCGGCCCCCAGCAAATCGGCCGCGCCTTCGTAATCCCCGACCAGCGCCAGCGCCATCGCCTTGTGATACAGCGCAAAGCCCTCTGATCCGGGTTCTTTTGCCAACCGGTCCAGGATTTCCAGCGCCTGGCTCATCCGCCCCGCGCCCAGGTGGGACCAGGCGGTGATCATCTGATCAATCAGGCCGCCAACGCTGGCACCACCGTCCTGCAACTCCAGCACGCGGGCCCAGTCTTCGGACTGCATCGCGCCGCCCAGCAGGACCAGACCAGCAACCTGGTTGCCATCGTTCAACTGCAACAGGCGCCGGGCNATGGGCAGGGCCGTGTCCAGATCACCCAGGCCGATATGGGCGATCAACAGCCCTTCGATCACCTGAACATTCTCGGGATCACGCGCCAGGGTGCGGGTGCCGTATTCGACCACGGCGCGGTAATCGCCGCTCATGTCTGCATGCCGGGNGGCCAGATAGGCNCCAGCGGCACCATCGGCAAACACAGGGGCGGTGGTGGCCAACAAAAGGGCCAAAGCAGCAAACGGGCGGAAAGGACGGATCAGGGGCAAGGGGGCCTCGCACTATAAAGGGTTCGAGGGAAACCTAGTGGCGCAAACGTGCGGGCGCAATGCGATGGAGGGCACATCGCGGGAAATTGTGCGGGGAATGGCCGGACCATTTTCCACCCGGCTCAGCCCCGGAATACAAAACGGGGCACCCGATTGGACGCCCCGCCTGATGTCGCAAACCCGTCGCCGGGATCACATGTTGGGATAGTTCGGCCCATCACCGCCCTGCGGCACCGTCCAGGTGATATTCTGGCTGGGGTCTTTGATATCGCATGTCTTGCAGTGCACGCAGTTCTGGAAGTTGATGACAAAGCGCGCGTCTTTGCCGTCTTCCTCGACCACCTCATAAACACCGGCCGGGCAGTACCGCTGCGCCGGTTCGGCGAATTTCGGCAGGTTGTACGAAATCGGCAGGGACGGGTCGGCCAGCTTCAAATGACACGGTTGGCTTTCTTCGTGATTGGTCGCGGCAAAACTGACGTTGGTCAGGCGATCAAACGACAGCTTGCCGTCCGGTTTCGGATAATCGATGACCATGTGCTTGTCGGCCGGTTCAGTCGCCATCGCGTCGTTCTTGCCGTGTTTCACAGTGCCAAACAGCGAAAAGCCCAGCAACGTCTGGAACCACATGTCGAACCCGCCCAGAACCAGCGACGGCAACATGCCGAATTTCGACCACAGCGGTTTCACGTTGCGCACTTTCTTCAGGTCTTTGGCAACCTTGCCGGTGCGCAGCTCTTCCTCATACTCGACCAGTTCATCACCCGACCGGTCGGCCTTGATGGCCTTTGCGGCGGCCTCGGCGGCGGCAATGCCTGACAACATGGCGTTGTGGTTACCCTTGATGCGCGGCACGTTGACCAGCCCGACGGAACAGCCCAGCAGCGCGCCACCGGGGAACGACGCCTTGGGCATCGACTGATAACCGCCCTCGGAAATCGCGCGCGCGCCGTATGCGACGCGTTTGCCGCCTTCCAGCAGCTTGGCAATCTCGGGGTGATGCTTGAACCGCTGAAATTCCATGTAAGGATACAGGTGCGGGTTCTTATAGTTCAGGTGCACCACGAAACCGACGAACACCTGATTGTTCTCCAGGTGATAGATAAAGCTGCCACCACCGGCGTTTTTGCCCAAGGGCCAGCCCATCGTGTGGGTCACGGTGCCTTCGGAATGCTTGTCCGGGTCGATTTCCCAGATCTCTTTCATGCCCAGACCGAATTTCGGCACATCCCGGCCCGCTTGCAGGTCGTATTTGGCAATGATTTCTTTCGCCAGCGACCCGCGCACCCCTTCGGAGATGAACACGTATTTGCCGTGCAACTCCATGCCCGGTTCAGTGTTCTCACCGATGCTGCCGTCTGCTTCCAGACCGAACACGCCCGCAACCACGCCTTTGACTTCGCCCTTGTCGCCATAGACCAATTCGCTGCACGCCATGCCNGGGAAGATTTCGACGCCCAGCTCTTCGGCCTGTTCAGCCATCCAGCGGGTGACGTTGGCCATCGACACAATGTATTTGTGGTGGTTCGACATCAAAGGCGGCATCGGCCAGTTCGGAATACGGATGTGACCCGCCGGGCCAAGCAGATAGAAGTTGTCCTTCTTCACCTCGGTCTTGATTGGCGCGCCCCGGTCTTTCCAGTCTGGCATCAGTTGATCCAACCCGCAGGTGTCCAGCACCGCGCCCGACAGGATATGGGCGCCAACTTCCGAGCCCTTCTCCAGCACGACGACCGACAGGTCTTCGTCCAGCTGCTTCAGACGGATCGCCGCAGACAGGCCAGCCGGGCCCGCGCCCACGATGACCACATCGTATTCCATGCTCTCGCGTTCAATCTCGCTCATCATCTGTCCTCTGATCCGTCAGTTTCGCAAGATCGTTAGCTTTTGGGTCGCGCGGGGTCAATCGCGACACGACGTTACAAGGCGGTTCGNGACGCCGGATGGCCGTTTTTGCCGGATGTTTGCGCTGACAGAGCGGCAACACTGCGCCAAGCGATTCCCTACGCCCGGACATTTGCATTGCAAACAGCGCGATTTTGCTTTTCTTTTGGCGCAACTGGGCGCCATTAGGGCGGGCCAAGCAACACGAATGCCAATTCGGGGCACACGCCCCCCTGATACGAAGGTCCTCATGGACAAGATACCGATGACCCGCGCGGGCAATAACGCGCTGAATGACGAGTTGAAGACGCTGAAATCGGTGGAACGTCCCGCCGTGATCAAGGCGATTGCCGAGGCGCGCGAACATGGCGACCTGTCTGAAAACGCAGAATACCACGCCGCGCGTGAAAAACAGAGCTTTATCGAAGGCCGTGTGAAGGAGCTGGAAAGCATCCTGTCGCTGGCCTCGGTGATTGATCCGACCACGCTGTCGGGCACAATCAAGTTCGGCGCCACGGTGACATTGGTCGACGAAGATACGGACGAAGAAAAGACCTATCAGATCGTTGGCGAACCCGAAGCGGATATCGAAAACGGCAAGCTGAACATCAAATCACCCCTGGCGCGTGCGTTGATTGGCAAGGAAGACGGCGACAGCGTCGAAGTCCGCACGCCGGGCGGCGAAAAGGGCTATGAGATCCTGAAGATCGAATGGGTCTGAGCGGGGCGGGCCACGCACCCGCGTTTCGCGACACATATACGGCATGGGGCCGGACAAAATGAGCGACGCAAAACAAGATCAACCGGTCGACCTGGGCGTCTTTGGCCAGGGCGGCGCAGGCCCGTCCGGTCTGGGGCCAGGCGAAATTGTCGCGCTGGCGCTGTCCGCCGTGTGGCTGGTCGGCTGTGCGGTGTTTTTTCTGGTGCTGGGCGACGGTGACGGGGCGGGCACGGGCGTGGTCGCAGACCCGCTGCGTCTGGTCATGACCGCGCTGGCGGTGTTCATGCCGGTCGCCATCATCTGGGTCGCCGCCGCCGCCACCCGGTCGGCCCGCATCATGCGCGAAGAAAGTGCCCGCCTGCATGCCACGATCGAAGCCATGCGCCACACCTATCTGCAACAGCAACAGACCGGTGGCGTGAAACCTTCGCAGGTCGAAAAGAAGCTGGACGAGATCGCGCAGGTTCAGAAACAGACCGAAACGGCGCTGGCCACGTTCACCTCGATCCGGCCCTCGGACACGGGCGCGGTTTCGACCGGCACGGCCATTGCCAGCGACGTGAATGTACAGGACGCTGTAGATCAAGGCAGCCTGGCGCTGGGCACCCCCGCCGAGGCGCTGTCCCAACCCCTGTCGGTCCCCGATTTCATCCGCGCCATGCATTTCCCGGAAAACGCCGACGACGCCGAAGGCTTTCGCGCCCTGCGCCGCGCGTTGCAGGACCGCCAGGTCGCAGGCCTGGTCCAGGCAGCCCAAGACGTGCTGACTCTGATGAGCCAGGACGGCATTTACATGGACGACCTGCGCCCCGACCGCGCCCGCCCCGAAATCTGGCGCCATTTCGCCACCGGCGAACGCGGCCGTGCGATTGCCCCGCTGGGTGGCGTACGGGACCGGTCATCGCTGGCGCTGACCTCGGGCCGCATGCGCAAAGACCCGATCTTTCGCGACGCCGCCCACCATTTCCTGCGCAAATTCGACCAGGTCTTTTCAGCGTTTGAAAAAAGCGCGTCAGACCAGGACATCGCCGCCATGAGCGACACCCGCACCGCGCGCGCGTTTATGCTGCTGGGGCGTGTGACGGGGACGTTTGACTGAGGGTGAAGCACTGGGTGAAGGTTCGAATTTGGCCCTAATTGGACTTACAGCCAAATTGAGGCGAACGGCAGTTTCGAGCCCTTCTCGAAAGTTGATTGATAAAAGAACCCGTGTAATATCAGCACCATGCCGCATCCCCAAAGTATATTCTTCACAGCCCACTGTCAGACGAAACCCGCTTAGAGGCATTCGTCGAACAGTGTCTTACAAAAAGCGTATCTTTGATCGCAATTTTTGGGTGGGGCAGTGCCGAACTCGAAGATAGGATTGACGAAGTTGTCGTCGGAGACGGAAAGGACTGTAGCCGCTTCATTTGTACGACTTCGCATCCAGACGACACTTTTGAAGACGTGTTTTCATTCGTAACGACATGGGAGCCTGATGAGGGTGGTGCGATACATGAGGCTCGTTTCCAATGGAAACGCTTAGTCACTTTGTCCGCACTACCGAACCTTCCAACCCTACGCCCGCCCGCCCTCGGCCGACAGCATTAAGGGATCAATCCCCAGTTTCGCCAGCGCCGCAGCCCATTTGCCACCCGCATCCGGGGAAAACACGATGGCTTGGTCGGCGTCCACGATCAGCCAGGCGTT
>JGI24724J26744_10002985_pt1 | contig 11069 bp, 4 predicted proteins | sample Cruoilmetagenom7_FD_26744 | JGI IMG/M metagenome (IMG submission 26744)
CGACCTGAAATTGAGAATACATCTTCGATAGGCATGATGAATGCACCGTCGATTGCACGCTCTGGCTCTGGAATGTAAGTATCAAGTGCATCAGCAAGTTCAATTACTTTAGCTTCCCACTTCTCTTCACCTTGAAGCGCGCCTAAAGCTGAACCTTGGATTACTGGTAAGTCATCACCTGGGAATTCGTATTCTGAAAGAAGTTCACGAACTTCCATTTCTACTAATTCTAGTAATTCTTCGTCATCTACCATGTCACACTTGTTCATGAATACGATGATGAAAGGTACACCAACTTGACGTGATAACAAGATGTGCTCACGTGTTTGTGGCATTGGACCATCTGTAGCAGCAACTACTAAGATAGCGCCATCCATTTGTGCTGCACCTGTGATCATGTTTTTGATGTAATCAGCATGGCCTGGGCAATCTACGTGTGCGTAGTGACGTGTTTCTGTATCGTACTCGATGTGAGAAGTATTGATTGTAATACCACGCTCACGCTCTTCTGGAGCATTATCGATTTGGGCGAAATCTTTTACTTCACCACCGTGAACTTTAGTTAATACCGCAGAGATAGCAGCTGTTAAAGTTGTTTTACCGTGATCAACGTGGCCAATTGTACCTACGTTAACATGTGGTTTATTACGTTCAAATTTTTCTTTAGCCATTTTTCAATTACCTTAAAGTTTATTAAAAGCCCGGCCAAAAGACCGAGCCAGACTTTCAAAAAGCCTTACTAAGATTCAATTATTTTGTCGGCAACAGCTTTAGGTGCTTCGCTATATTGCTGAAACTCCATAGAGTATGATGCTCGACCTTGAGTTGCACTACGTAATGCCGTAGCGTAACCAAACATTTCAGATAGTGGCACAAGTGCATTCACTACCTTAGAACCAGCTGGACCTTCGTCCATGCCATCGATCATGCCGCGACGGCGATTTAAATCACCAACGACATCACCCATGTTTGCTTCTGGCGTAATAACTTCAACTTTCATCATTGGCTCTAGGATTACTGGTGATGCATTGAGCACCCCCTGCCTAAACCCCATCGATGCAGCGACTTTAAACGCCATTTCGTTTGAATCGACATCGTGAAAAGAGCCATCATAAAGCGTGACTTTAATGTCTAATAACGGGTAACCCGCCAAAACACCACTGTCCATTTGCTCACGACAACCTTTTTCAACTGCTGGTATATATTCTTTAGGAACACTACCGCCAGTCGTTTCGTCGACAAACTCGAATCCCTCGCCTTCAGGCAACGGTTCCATTCTCAACCAAACATGACCAAATTGACCACGACCACCTGATTGACGAACAAATTTACCTTCCACTTCTACAGATGAACGAATAGTTTCTCGATATGCCACTTGTGGATTACCGACATTACACTCAACGCCAAATTCTCGTTTCATGCGTTCAACTAAAATATCGAGGTGTAATTCCCCCATACCTGAAATGATGGTTTGACCCGTTTCTTCATCAGAGACTACTCTAAATGACGGATCTTCTGCGGCCAATTTACCTAACGCAACACCCATTTTTTCTTGGGCAGCGATGGTTCTTGGCTCAACTGCTACAGAAATAACCGGCTCAGGAAACTCCATCCGTTCGAGTGTGATCACATGGTTAGCGTCACATAAAGTATCACCGGTAGTGACATCTTTAAGGCCTATAGCCGCGGCTATATCACCTGCTCGTACTTCTTTAATTTCTTTACGATCATTTGCATGCATTTGTACAATACGACCTAAACGTTCTTTTTTGCCTTTTACAGGATTGTATATACTGTCGCCAGTTTTTACTACACCTGAATAGACGCGAAAGAAGGTTAGCGTACCGACAAACGGGTCTGTCGCAATTTTAAATGCTAAAGCAGCAAAAGGTGCTTTATCATCGGCTTCACGACTACCTTCAGTTTCGTTTTTGTCATCGTTAATACCTTTTATTGCTTCAACATCAGTTGGTGCAGGTAAAAATTCGACAACAGCATCAAGTACTGCTTGTACGCCTTTATTTTTGAAAGCTGAGCCACAAGAACAAAGGACAATTTCATTGTTTAGCGTACGGGTACGTAGCGCAGATTTAATTTCTGCTTCGGATAAATCACCTTCTTCAAGGTATTTATCCATTAATTCTTCAGAGGCTTCAGCTGCTTCAGAAACAAGATTTTCATGCCATTCATCGGCTTGCTCTTGCATATCTGCAGGAATATCTTCATAAGTAAAAGTCATGCCCTGGTCACTTTCGTTCCAGTTAATAGCTTTCATTTTAATTAAGTCGATCACACCAGCAAAGTTTTCTTCTGCACCAATGGGTAAATAAATTGGTACGGCATTAGCTTCTAAGCGAGAATTGAGTTGTTCAACAACAGATAAGAAGTCTGCTCCCGTACGATCCATCTTATTGACGAACACTAAACGTGGAACTGAGTATTTTTCCATTTGACGCCAAACAGTTTCCGTTTGGGGTTGAACTCCTGAAGATGCACATAGCACTAATACCGCACCATCTAATACACGCAGAGATCGTTCTACTTCAATGGTAAAATCTACATGGCCAGGGGTGTCGATAATATTAATGCGGTGATCTTCAAATTGTGCTTCCATCCCTTTCCAGAAACAAGTCGTAGCTGCAGAGGTAATAGTAATACCACGCTCTTGCTCTTGTTCCATCCAATCCATGGTAGCTGCGCCATCATGAACTTCACCGATCTTATGTGAAAGACCAGTATAGAAAAGTACCCTTTCTGTTGTTGTCGTTTTACCGGCATCGACATGAGCACAAATACCAATATTTCGGTAACGCTCAATAGGGGTTATACGTGCCACAATTACATCCTCTTTCTGAGATTATTTCTCAGATTATAAAACAGTTGTGGCTATCACTTGGTATCAATATTGATATTCGGTGATAACCACGGCATTACACTTATCATTATAGAAATAGCAGAGTATGCTAATTCATAATGCCTACCAACGGTAGTGAGCGAATGCTTTGTTAGCTTCAGCCATACGGTGAACGTCTTCACGTTTCTTAACCGCTGAACCTTTGCTGTCAGACGCATCTAGCATTTCATTAGCTAGGCGCTGAGCCATTGATTTTTCACCACGTTTACGAGCTGCTTCAACTAACCAACGCATGGCTAGNGCATTACGACGCACTGGACGTACTTCAACTGGAACTTGGTAAGTAGAACCACCAACACGACGTGATTTAACTTCCACTTGTGGGCGGATGTTATCAAGTGCTGTTTCGAATAACTCAAGGTGAGTTTTTTCAGAGTTCTTTTCAGTCAAAATGTCTAATGCACCGTATACAATTTTTTCTGCAGTAGATTTTTTACCATCAACCATAAGGATGTTGATGAATTTTGCTAAAAGTTCGTTATGGAACTTAGGATCTGGCAATATTTTTCGTTGCCCTACGACGCGTCTTCTTGGCATCTTAATTCTCCGTTATATTCAGGATAAACCCAAAATGTAATATGTTATTTGGCCTTACTTAACGTTTCTATTCTTTAGCTTACTTATCAGCTAAGAAAGGGAAACTTAAGATTTAGGTCGTTTAGCACCGTATTTAGAACGGCCTTGTCTTCTGTCGCTTACACCTGAACAATCTAGTGCNCCACGAACGGTGTGGTAACGCACACCTGGTAAATCTTTAACACGACCACCGCGAATCAAAATAACGCTATGCTCTTGTAANTTGTGACCTTCACCACCGATGTATGAAGTNACTTCGAAGCCGTTAGTTAAACGAACACGAGCAACTTTACGTAGTGCTGAGTTAGGTTTTTTTGGTGTAGTTGTATACACACGAGTACATACGCCACGACGTTGTGGACAAGCTTGTAACGCTGGAACGTTACTTTTAGTTACTTGTCTTACACGTGGTTTACGTACTAATTGGTTAATAGTTGCCATTAAATAGCTCCCGATTAGTTAAATTTGTGTAAATTCCAATCAATGGGGAAATTTACACCCTTATAAACGTGAAAATCCGCGACCCTAGATTCAATACACAAAGGTACGGAATATAGGGTCGCGGAATTCTATAGGTCAAGCTTTAACCTGTCAAGCTTTACTCGCATTAGACAGGTTAATCATCTGCTTTTAACCGATTTAGTTCTACTATTCACTCGTAGAGCTTAAATCTGCATTTAAAGCATCTGTTAGTGCTTGTGCAGCTTCGTCAGCTGATACTGTTACTTCTTCAACAGGAACAGCGTTTTTAGCACGCGCACGTTCTTGATGATAAGAATAACCAGTACCTGCTGGGATTAAGCGTCCAACAATAACGTTTTCTTTCAAGCCACGAAGTTTGTCTTTCTTACCAGCTACAGCTGCTTCAGTAAGTACACGCGTCGTTTCTTGGAAAGATGCTGCTGAGATGAATGACTCAGTTGCCAATGATGCTTTAGTAATACCCATCATTTGCATTTCATATTCAGCTGGTTGTTTTCCGGCAGCTTCTAACTCACGATTAGAGATATTCACACGGGCAACTTCAAGGATTTCGCCTTTAAGGAAGTTACTATCACCGGCGTCTAAGATCTCACACTTGCGGATCATTTGACGGACGATAACTTCGATGTGCTTATCGTTAATTTTAACACCTTGCAAACGGTATACTTCTTGTACTTCGTTAACAATGTAGTTAGCCACTGGAGCAACACCACGTAAGCGTAAGATATCGTGCGGAGACTCTGGACCGTCGGCGATAACTTCACCTTTCAGTACAGATTCACCTTCAAACACGTTTAATTGACGCATTTTAGGGATCATCTCTTCGTATACTTCACCACTCGGCTGAGTGATTAATAAACGTACTTTACCTTTAGTTTCTTTACCAAAAGCAATAATACCTGTTTTCTCAGCTAAAATAGCTGGAAGCTTAGGCTTACGTGCTTCAAATAAATCCGCTACACGTGGAAGACCACCAGTAATATCACGAGTTTTCGATGACGCTTGTGGAATACGCGCTAACGCATCACCAATACCAACTTCCGCACCATCTTCAAGGTTAATAATTGCATTACCTGGTAAGAAGTATTGTGCAGGAATTTCAGTACCCGCTATCATTACATCGTTGCCTTTAGCATCAACTAACTTAACTGCAGGGCGCATTTCTTTACCCGCTGAGTTACGTTGACCAGCTTCAGTGACGACAATACTTGATAAACCGGTAAGCTCATCAGTTTGACGAACCATAGTAACGCCATCGATAAGTTCAACGAATTGAACCTTACCTGCCACTTCAGTAATAATTGGATGCGTATGTGGATCCCAATTAGCAATGATATCGCCGGAAGTAATTACTTCGCCATCTTTTTTATTAAGAATGGTACCGTAAGGTACTTTGTAACGCTCTTTCTCACGACCAAGTTCGTCAATTACTGTTAGTTCTGATGAACGTGAAGTAATCACTAAGTGATCTTCTGAGTTAGTTACAAATTTAGCGTTTTGTAATTTCAGGGTACCTGTGTTCTTAACTTGTACATTGTTCTCTGCTGATGCACGTGATGCAGCACCACCAATGTGGAACGTACGCATGGTTAACTGTGTACCAGGTTCACCGATAGATTGTGCAGCCACAACACCAATCGCTTCACCTTGGTTGATCATATGACCACGAGCCAAATCACGGCCGTAACAATGAGCACAAATACCAAAGTCAGTTTTACAAGTGATGATTGAACGAACTTTCATTTGATCAATTGAGTTTTCTTCAATGAAATCACATAACGCTTCGTCAATTAAAGTATTACGTGGAAGTAATACTTCATCAGTACCTGGTTTAACAACATCTTCAGCGACAACACGACCTAGAACACGTTCACGTAACGGNTCAACAACATCACCACCTTCAATCAATGGCGTCATTTGTAAACCGTCTAATGTGCCACAATCATGTTCAGTAACGACCAAATCTTGCGCAACATCAACTAAACGACGGGTTAAGTAACCCGAGTTAGCTGTCTTCAATGCCGTATCGGCCAAACCTTTACGCGCACCATGAGTTGAGATGAAGTATTGTAATACGTTCAAACCTTCACGGAAGTTAGCTGTGATTGGTGTTTCGATGATTGAACCATCCGGTTTAGCCATCAAACCACGCATACCTGCTAGCTGACGAATCTGAGCAGCACTACCACGAGCACCTGAATCGGCCATCATGTAGATAGAGTTGAAAGAGTCTTGCTCTTCTGGCTCACCTTTAGCGTTAATCACAGTTTCTTTTGATAAGTTGTCCATCATCGCTTTCGAGATTTTCTCGTTGGCAGATGACCAAATATCAATAACTTTGTTGTATTTCTCACCTTGAGTTACAAGACCTTGCTCAAACTGAGTTTGGATCTCTGCAACTTCTTCTTCTGAATCTTCGATGATGGTGTATTTCGCCGCTGGAATTACCATATCGTCGATACCAACTGAAGCACCCGCGATCATCGCGTAGTGGAAACCTGTATACATAATATGGTCAGCAAAGATTACAGTATCTTTAAGGCCCAAGTTACGGTACGCATGGTTAATCAGTTTTGAAATAGGCTTTTTACCTAATGGCTGATCAATGAGATCATAAGGCATGCCGTCTGGACATACTTGCCATAAAATTGCACGACCTACAGTGGTATCACGCAAGGTAGTCTTTGGTTCAAGCACACCATCAGCATTACGAACATGTTCTGTAATACGAATTTTTACACGCGCATGAAGTTCAGCAAAACCAGTACGGTAAGCTTTTTCAGCTTCTTTGATGTCGGTAAATATCATACCTTCACCCAAACCATTTACCCGATCACGTGTTAGGTAATATAAACCTAATACAACATCTTGTGATGGTACGATGATTGGATCACCGTTAGCTGGTGAAAGTACGTTATTCGTTGACATCATCAACGTACGTGCTTCCATTTGTGCTTCGATTGTCAACGGTACATGTACCGCCATTTGGTCACCATCGAAATCGGCGTTATATGCCGCACAAACCAATGGATGCAAATGAATCGCTTTACCTTCAATTAGGACAGGTTCAAACGCTTGGATACCCAATCTATGAAGAGTAGGTGCACGGTTAAGCATAACCGGATGTTCACGAATAACTTCGTCAAGTACATCCCAAACTTCAGCGCCTTCACGTTCAACTAATTTCTTAGCCGCTTTAATCGTTGTTGCTAGACCACGTGCTTCTAATTTACCGTAAATAAATGGTTTGAATAATTCAAGTGCCATTTTCTTAGGTAAACCACACTGATGTAAGCGTAGCGTTGGACCAACGGTGATTACTGAACGACCAGAATAATCAACACGTTTACCCAATAAATTCTGACGGAAACGACCTTGCTTACCTTTAATCATATCGGCAAGAGATTTAAGAGGACGTTTGTTAGAACCGGTAATTGCTCGACCACGACGACCATTATCTAATAATGCATCAACAGATTCTTGCAACATACGTTTTTCGTTACGTACGATGATATCTGGTGCAACTAGGTCTAGAAGACGTTTCAAACGGTTGTTACGGTTGATTACACGACGGTATAAGTCGTTTAAATCAGACGTTGCAAAACGGCCACCATCCAAAGGTACCAACGGACGTAAGTCTGGTGGTAAAATTGGTAAAACGTTCATGATCATCCACTCAGGCTTATTGCCTGAAGCTGCGAATGCTTCCATTAATTTCAAACGTTTGGTGATTTTTTTACGTTTTGTTTCACTGCCGATTTCAGGTAATTCTTCACGCATTTGCGCTACTTCACCGTCAAGATCAATCTGTTGTAATAACGCAAGAACCGCTTCAGCACCCATTAGGGCATCAAATTCATCACCGTGCTCTTCTAACGCATCAAGATATTCTTCTTCGGTTAGAATTTGGCTTTTCTCTAATGTTGTCATACCGGGTTCGGTAACAACGTAAGATTCAAAATAAAGCACACGCTCAATATCACGTAACGTCATGTCTAATAATAGACCGATACGTGATGGTAATGACTTTAAGAACCAAATGTGAGCAACTGGGCTTGCTAATTCGATATGACCCATACGGTCACGACGAACTTTAGTTAATGTAACTTCAACGCCACATTTTTCACAAATTACACCACGATGCTTAAGGCGTTTGTATTTGCCACAAAGACATTCGTAGTCTTTAACTGGTCCAAAAATACGCGCACAGAACAAACCATCACGTTCCGGCTTAAAAGTACGATAGTTAATCGTCTCAGGTTTCTTTACCTCACCAAATGACCATGAACGAATCATGTCAGGTGAAGCTAGTCCGATGCGAATACCATCGAACTCTTCTGTTTGATTTTGTTGCTTAAGAAACTTAAGTAAATCTTTCACACACTATCTCCTGTCGGAGTTAAATACCGGAGGGAGCAGTTACCTGCTCTCTCCCTGTACTGACTTTAAGCCTTAGCTAAATGTCAGCAATGTAGCTTATGGTAGCCTAGTCCTGATCTAATTCGATGTTGATACCCAACGAACGAATTTCTTTCAACAATACGTTGAATGATTCAGGGATACCCGGTTCCATGCGATGATCACCATCAACTAAGTTTTTATACATCTTAGTACGACCGTTAACATCATCAGATTTAACCGTTAACATTTCTTGCAAGGTATAAGCAGCGCCGTATGCTTCTAGGGCCCACACTTCCATCTCACCAAAACGTTGACCACCAAACTGTGCTTTACCACCTAATGGTTGTTGCGTTACTAGGCTGTAAGAGCCAGTAGAACGTGCATGCATTTTGTCATCAACTAAATGGTTCAGTTTTAACATATACATGTAACCAACAGTTACCGGACGCTCAAATTCACGACCAGTACGGCCATCAGTAAGAGTGAATTGACCACTTTCAGGCATATCAGCAAGTTTAAATAAGTCTTTAATTTCTTTTTCACTAGCACCATCAAATACTGGCGTAGCAATAGGAAGACCTGCACGTAAGTTACCCGCTAAACGCATAATTTCATCATCAGAGAATGAATCAATATCTACGTTCTGACGAGATTCACCTAAGTCGTAAACTTCTTTCAAGAATCCACGTAACTTATGAACTTCTTGTTGAGCTTCCAACATGCGGTTGATTTTCTCACCGATACCACGGGCAGCCATACCTAAATGCGTTTCTAGGATCTGACCGATGTTCATACGTGATGGTACACCCAGTGGGTTAAGTACAACATCAACTGGCACACCGTGCTCATCGTAAGGCATATCTTCAACAGGTACTACGTTTGAAATAACACCTTTGTTACCATGACGACCGGCCATTTTATCACCTGGCTGGATACGACGTTTAACGGCTAGATAAACTTTAACGATTTTCAATACGCCTGGCGCTAAATCATCACCTTGAGTGATCTTGCGGCGCTTAACTTCATATTTCTTATCGAAGTCGGCTTTGATGTTGTCGTATTGTTCAGCGATTTGCTCAAGTTCTGACTGTTGACCTTCGTCGCTCAAGTTTTGAACTAACCACTTGTCACGTGACATGCTATTAAGATCAGATTCATTCAAACCAGATCCTAACAATAATTTTTTCGCACGAGCATAAATACCATCTTCTAAAATGCTGAACTCATCACCCAAGTCTTTCTTAACTTGTTTAAGTTGCATTTCTTCGATTTCAACAGCACGAGCATCTTTTTCTACACCGTCACGGGTGAAGATTTGCACGTCAATGATGGTACCTGATACTGAGTTAGGTACACGTAAAGAGCTGTCTTTAACGTCAGCTGCTTTTTCACCAAAGATAGCGCGTAAAAGTTTTTCTTCTGGCGTTAATTGTGTTTCACCTTTAGGAGTAACTTTACCCACTAAGATGTCGCCACCATTAACTTCAGCACCAATATAAACAACACCGGCTTCATCTAATTTAGATAATGCAGATTCGCCAACATTTGGAATATCAGCAGTAATTTCTTCACTGCCAAGTTTAGTATCACGAGCGATACAGGTTAACTCTTGAATATGAATCGTAGTAAAACGATCTTCAGTAGCTACACGCTCAGATAACAACATTGAATCTTCGAAGTTGTAACCATTCCAAGGCATGAATGCAATACGCATGTTTTGACCAAGAGCCAGTTCACCCATATCGGTTGAAGGACCATCAGCTAATACATCACCACGAACTACAGGCTCAGCCATACGACACAATGGACGTTGGTTAATACAAGTATTTTGGTTTGAACGGGTGTATTTAGTTAAGTTATAAATATCAATACCAGCTTCACCAGCTACCATTTCATTTTCATTAACTTTAACGACGATACGTGACGCATCAACGTAATCAACAACACCACCACGTTTAGCAACAACAGTAACACCAGAGTCAACAGCAACAATTTTTTCCATACCCGTACCAACAAGTGGCTTATCCACTTTAAGGGTAGGTACAGCTTGACGTTGCATGTTCGAGCCCATCAAGGCACGGTTAGCATCATCGTGTTCTAGGAACGGGATCAATGACGCCGCTACAGATACGATTTGTTGTGGAGAAACATCCATATACTGAACTTGGTCAGCAGACATTAAGGTAAATTCGTTTTTATGACGACAAGCAACTAAACCGTCAACTAATTTACCATCAGCATCAACTTCAGCGGTAGTTTGTGCAATAACAAAGTTACCTTCTTCAATAGCAGAAAGGTAATCAATGTCATCGGTAATTAAACCGTCAACAATTTTACGATAAGGTGTTTCTAAGAAACCATAATCGTTAGTGCGCGCATAACATGAAAGCGAGTTGATCAAACCAATGTTTGGTCCCTCTGGCGTTTCAATTGGACATACACGACCATAATGCGTTGGATGAACATCACGTACTTCAAAACCAGCACGTTCACGTGTCAAACCACCTGGCCCAAGAGCAGAAATACGACGCTTATGCGTGACTTCTGATAACGGGTTGTTTTGATCCATAAATTGTGACAATTGAGATGAACCAAAGAATTCTTTAACGGCAGCAGAAATCGGCTTAGCGTTAATTAAATCTTGTGGCATGATCGCATCTAAGTCACCAAGACTTAAACGTTCACGAACAGCACG
>JGI24724J26744_10002986_pt1 | contig 11065 bp, 10 predicted proteins | sample Cruoilmetagenom7_FD_26744 | JGI IMG/M metagenome (IMG submission 26744)
CCAATTGCCCTTTTCACCCGCCAGCCCTACACCCGCGCCATGACCAAAATCATCCTGTTCAATAAGCCATTCAATGTCCTGTCCCAATTCACCGACAAGGGTAGTGAAGGGTCGACCCGCGAAACCCTGTCCAACTATATCAACGTGCCGAACGTCTATGCCGCTGGGCGGCTCGATAAGGATAGTGAGGGGCTTCTGGTCCTGACAGATAATGGCAAATTGCAGCATCAGATCGCCGATCCACGTCACCAGAATAAAAAATCCTATTGGGCACAGGTTGAGGGCATTCCGACCGAAGCTGATCTACAGGCACTGCGCACCGGCGTGAAATTGAAGGATGGCCGCACTGCCCCGGCGCAGGTTGAATTGATCGAGGCGCCAGAAAACCTCTGGCCGCGAAATCCACCGATCCGGGTGCGCAAGGCCATTCCCGATAGCTGGTTGAACATCACGATCACCGAAGGTCGCAATCGTCAGGTTCGCCGGATGACCGCCGCGATTGGCTTTCCGACCCTGCGCTTGATCCGCCACCAAATTGCCAATTGGAGCATTGACGGGATCGAAAATGGGCAATGGCGCGAGGCGTAAAACAGGGGCAATCTTGATTACAATCCGGCGCTGTATAAGCTGCACAAATGGGGAGTGCTAAGACGATCAAATATCCGCGCCGGCGGATCGTCCGGGCCGTGCTGCGGTTTTTGACCGGGCGGCTGGTCAATATTCTTGGCGATCTTGAGGTTCAGGGCCTCGAAAATATTCCCAAGTCTGGGCGGGTCATTTTGGCCGCCAACCATTTCAATTTTGTCGACCCGCCTTTGCTGCTTTGTACCAGCCCTCGCATGGTTGAATTTATCGGCGGTGCCAATCGCCCCAATTCGCCGATCTGGTCGCGGCTCATCCCCGGCATGTGGGGTTTTATTCGGGCCTATCGCGGCAGCTTTAGCCGCTCAACCCTGCGCCAGTCGCTTACCGTTCTGGAACAAGATGGTGTGCTTGGCATTTTTCCGGAGGGTGGCTCATGGGCGGCTTTGCTGCGCCCGGCCCGGCCCGGATTGGCTTTCATCGCTCTGCACGGCAATGCGCCCGTGGTTCCGATCAGTATTACAGGCGCAGAGAACCTTTTGGGGGGCAAGAAATCCCCGGTGAAGATCGTCTTTCACCCGCCCATTCCAGCCCCAAAAAGCGACCTGACCGGATTGCAGCGCCGCCGCGAAATGGACGCCTTCAGCAAAGACATCATGGCCGTCATTGCGAGTGGTTTACCCGATGAACAGCGCGGTGAGCATTCAACCGATCCTGACGCCCGCGCCGCCGCCGAAGCCGTCTCTGACTTTCCGTTCGACGCGCCAGAAATGCGCGGGATGTAGGCCAGTTAGCTCCGCCCCAGCCGCGCCTTGGTCATGCCTTCATGCGGTTTCGCCTTTGCTGGGTCGGTGGGCCAGTCATGCTTTGGGTATCGCCCCCGCATATCCTTGGCCATTTCGGTGTAGCCACCGGCCCAAAAGCCGGGCAGGTCGCGGGTTGTAGCAACCGGTTTTTTGCCCGGTGACAACATTTGCAGCGTCACAGGCACTCGCCCATCGGCGACGCTGATGTGCCGGTCTGCGCCGTATAATTCCTGCACCCGGCATTCGGCCAAAGGCGCACGTTCATCGAGCCAGTCAATCACCGCCTTCCGCCCAGATGGCAAAACCACCCGGCGCGGCGCCAGCTGATCGAGATCACGCGGTAGCGGCCAATCCAGCGTTGCTTTCAAGGCGTCAGCTATCTGCGCCTCGGTCGGCATTTTGAACCCGCCACCGCCCAAGGCAGGCGCCAGCCATTCCGCCACACTTTCCTGCAGCGTGTCGACTGAGACATCAGGCCAGCCGGTTCCGTAGACACCGCGCAAACAGGCTACACGGGCGGCAAATTCCTGCACGGCCCGGTCCAGTCCAGTCGGTGCAAAACCCTGCTCCGCCAGATGCTCGATAAAGGCGCGGCGCGCGGCGCTGCCTGACGGTTTCGGCAGGGGCGTTTCGGACAGGATAATCGCGCCCAGCGCCTTGACCCGCCGCGCAATAAACTTGCCTGACGCGGCATCGAACCGGGCGTCTTCGCGGGTTTCCACATCGGGGCTGGCCAGCGCGGTTTTTTCGTCCAGCGCGGCAGCGAGTGTAATTCGCCCACCTTTTGCGGCACCGATCAACTCAACCACGACCAGCCACTCAGATTTCGCCAATGGCGACGCCTCGTCGACCTGCCCGGCGCGGCCTGACGCGAGTAGAAATGTGCTGGATTCGCCGGGGCGGCGACGCGCGATTTGGCCGGGCCATCCTTTCGCCAGAACCTCCGCCGGATTGCCCGATGGGGCAGTGCCCCCACTCCAGCTTTCAGCTTGTCGACGCAATGCCTTTGCCCGCGGTGATCGCTCTGTTTCAAACCTCGCCAGACGTTCGGCCAGATCAATACTATTGCCGCCAATCCCGCGCTCTCCGGCAAGCGCCGCGATCCGCGCCGCCAAAGCTTTCTCACCTGCATTTTCAGCACTGACCACCAAAGCGGCCATAAGCGGCGGCAAGGGTAGCCGCGCCATCGTTTTGCCCTTTGCGGTCAATCCGCCATCTGCGGTCAAGGCGCCGAGTTCGCGCAACTGTTCCCGCGCCGCCTGCAGCCGCCCCTCTGGTAAAGGGTTAAGCCAGATGAGCCGCGCTGGATCGCTCTCGCCCCATTCGGCAAGCGTAAGAACCAGACCACTAAGATCGGAGCTTAATATTTCCGGTGTCGGAGAGGCGGCCAGCCCGCGTGTTTCAGCCTCGGCCCATAACCGGTAGCAAATGCCGGGCCCCAAACGCCCAGCGCGACCGCGCCGCTGATCGACATTCGCCTTAGCAGCGGTGACCGTCACCAATTGGGTACTATTCCCCCGCGTTTCATACTGCGATTGGCGTTGTTTCCCGCCATCAACCACCACGTTTATACCTTCAATCGTCAGGGCACTTTCGGCGATATCTGTCGCCAGCACAACTTTCCGCGCGCCATCCTTCGTCGGTGAGATCGCCTGATCCTGTTGCTGCGGTGTAAGCGCCCCAAATAGTGGCGCGATAGTCGTTTCCGGTGGCAGAGACAGGCGTTCGGCGGTGCGGCGGATTTCACCAGCCCCGGGCAGGAATGCGAGGATGGACCCGTCAGTTTCACGATGTGCGCGTTCAATTGCTTTCGCCATTTGATCCTCGAACCGGTCGCGCGTGCGCTCCAAATATCGCGTTTCAACCGGATATTGCCGCCCTTCGCTTTCAATCATCGGTGCATCCAATTTTGCCGCGACATTTTTTGTGTCCAGCGTCGCCGACATGGCCAGGATACAAAGGTCTTCGCGCAGGACGCTTTGCACTTCCAGGGCCAGCGCCAAACCGAGGTCGCCGTTCAAACCGCGCTCATGTACCTCGTCGAAAATTACCGCGCTGACCCCGGACAATTCAGGGTCATTCAGAACGCGGCGCGTAAACAGGCCATCAGTTATGACCTCAACTTTCGTATCTTTACTGACCAGCCGGTCGACTCGCGTCGACAAACCAACCCGGCCGCCGAGGCGCTCTCCAATCGTATCGGCCATACGCCGCGCCGCCATGCGGGCCGCAATCCGGCGCGGCTCCAACATGACAATCTTGCCCGGCAACGCGTCAAACCCAGCCAGAAGCCCCGCCAGCGCGAGCGGCACGCGGGTGGTTTTACCGGCGCCCGGCGGGGCGGCGAGAACCAGTCGCCGCTTGGCCAATAGCGTCTCGCAGATCTGCGGCAGGAGGGGTTCAATCGGCAATTGGCTCATAATTACAGTCATGTATTCAGCCGCAAGGTTTCGCAATCGTGCAATTTCCACTACAGGCACTGAAACATCCTCTCGTGGAGTAGTGCTTTGACTGACGCCGTTGAATTTTCTGTTGTTGTGCCGGTGCACAATGAGTCCGGAAATGTTGCCAGCCTGATCGACGAGATTGCGGTGGCGCTCGACGGACGCGCGTTTGAAATGCTGTTCGTTGACGATGCATCCAGCGACGACACACGGGCCGTACTCGTCGGCTTGAAGGCACAATACCCGCAATTGCGTGTGCTATCGCACCGTCAAAATGCAGGCCAGTCGCGCGCTATTCGTAGCGGTATTCTAGCCGCGCGAGGGCCGATCATTGGCACGCTTGATGGCGACGGTCAAAATGACCCTGCCGACCTACCCGCACTCTATCGCAGCTTGGCCCGCGCCGATGCGCCGGAAGGACTCGCCATGGTGATGGGCCGCCGCGCGACGCGCAAAGACAGCGCCTGGAAAAAGTTTGGCAGCACCGTTGGCAACGCAGTTCGCCGCCGGATGCTGCGCGATGATTGCGACGATAGNGGCTGCGGAATCAAGGCGATNATCCGGGATAAATATCTCTCACTTCCCTATTTCGATCATATGCACCGCTACATGCCCGCCNTGATGGCGGCTGAGGGATATGCGGTTGAGTTCATCAACGTCAATCACCGTGAGCGNGGGTCTGGCGTGTCGAACTATAATAATTTTGGCCGCCTGTGGGCTGCCCTCGCCGATATGCGTGGCGTNATGTGGNTGATCAGACGGCGAATACCNCCAGGNGGCGCNGACGAAATCTAGCCNGCAATCTGGTTCAGTATAAAGGCAGCCCGCTGTTCAGNAGTCGTCTTGGGAACCGGCACCAGAACNTAGCCGGATTGAAGGTAGGATTGGCGCACCAAGTGTCCGAACTGGGCCGCACCCTCAAAATCCAACTGTCTTTCNGCATCAGTCTTGTAAATATCTTGCCAAGGCGGAAACCAGAANACCGTCCGATTGTAANGCAAGTGTTTGATATGACGGCGTATATCAGAGCNGGAAATCCCATAATACTCACAAAAGGCCAGCAGCCCCGGCAAACCGCGATCAAAAACGGTCGGACCTGTCGCGAACGTATAATCATCAAGGATAGTGTCCCGCATTAGGCGNATGAATAAAGCTGGGTCCTGCTCGCCCGTCCCGCGGCCACCNANAGCGCGCTGCTGCANCAAGACCCGGCGCGCGGGTTCCGCAATGACGGGCATCTGGTNGGCCAGNAAATCCAACACNGTCGACTTGCCTGCGCCGGGTGGTCCTTCGAGAATATAGTAGGGTTGCAAATTCGGCCTCCNTGCGCATCGTAGGTCAGTTCTGGCAGTGGATCAGTTTGCATATTGGTGCGATACGGTTAACTGAGAATCCAAGGAGTTGGTATGGCATCGGTTCTATTTCCTGCTGCCGCAGCCGCGCACCTTGAACAAAGAAAGCAACGGGAGGCCGAAAGAAACGGCCAAAGCCCGCAACGAAGGGGACGACCCATGCGCCTACTGCTCAGTTCATTTCCACTATTCATTATTCCGGTTGGAATCTACGCGATGATCGCATTGGCTACCGGGACCGATATTTCAGGCCAAGAAGGGGTTGAAACCGTTGCGGTCGCATCACCAATGATGGACATTCTCACCCAGAAGTTTTTCTCGGTGCCGATGATTGGTGGAAACATCATGTGGATCATGACCAAGGGCGACGCGCTATTGCTACTCTCAATCGCGGTTCTGTTCATGGAGATTTTGAAGTCGACCAGCACCGGCACAGCGACCATCATGAACCATGCCTTCTCGATGGTTCTATTCATAGTCTGCTTGATGCTGTTTTTGCTTCACCCGAATTTCGCGACGTCGATTTTCTTCATTATCACGATTATGGCGCTGCTAGATGTGCTCGCCGGAGTCGTGGTTACAATCGTTTCGGCACGGCGAGACTTTGGTGTCAGCGAAGGGTTTGGCGGCTGATTCATACTCTTTCTCGCCCTATAAGTGCAAAAATAACCGAATAGGCGCTTCACAGCGCCTGTTTCTGTTTTAGGATCGCGCACAACTGAAAACGAAACATGCCGGGGAGGCATTATGCAAGCGTTCGAAAAATACATCACGCTCATCACAGATTTTGTGTGGGGCGGGAATTGGGGCGACAAGTCGATCTTACCAATCGGCCCAGTCGTGGCAATCCTGCTTGGAGCCGGTCTTTACTTCATGATCCGCTTGCGGTTTCGCCCTCTCCGCAGATTTGGTGCGGCGATTGGCGAGGTTTGGGAAGGCCGTAAGGGTGATGGAGACGAAAACAAGATCACCGCGTGGCAGGCCCTTTCGACGGCCCTGTCAGGACAAGTTGGTACGGGTAACCTGGCCGGTGTGGCAACAGCGATCACGCTCGGCGGCCCCGGTGCGATCTTCTGGATGTGGGTGACCGCAATTTTTGGCATGGCGCTAGCATTTGCTGAAAGTTCTTTGGCGATCAAATTCCGCGAAACAGACGAGTATGGCCGGGTCAATGGTGGCCCCATGTACTACATTAAAAACGGCCTTGGGAAATCATGGGGCTGGCTAGCCGTTCTGTTTTGTATCGGCACCGTGTTTTCGGCCACGGCAACGGGTGGAATGGTTCAAGCCAACTCTATCACGCAGTCTATACAAGAAACGTCACGTTCGTTCAGCCTACCTTGCGCGGTGAGCCAACCTGCTCTTGGCAGTGTTCGCTTGGTCTCTGAGGGCAGCGTAGCGAATGGGCAAATCGAAGCTAACAGTCTGAAAAAGGTCTCCGCGTGCGAACTTGCAGATGCGAACCCGGCTAGCTTGGTCGTATTGGGCAACAGTGTTGATGGCAGCGACACGCTGGTGAATGTCAGCCCAGTAAGCGCCGATAGCGTTGCGACCCAAACCGCCGTGGCCGGCTGGCTGATTGGTGCAATTCTGGCAGGCCTCGTCTTTGCCGTGATTATTGGCGGGATCAAGTCAATTGGTAGCGTGGCAGGGAAGGTGGTCCCAGGAATGGCTTTTGCCTATGTTGCCATCGCATTTGTCGTTCTCATGATGAATGTCTCTGAGATACCGCAAGCATTCTCGGCAATTATTTCCGGTGCGTTCGGCTGGGATCAGGCCGTTGGCGGCTTCACTGGCGGCGTATTAGCGATTGCGATCCGCGCGGGTGTCGATCGCGGCCTGTTCTCGAATGAAGCTGGTCAGGGATCCGCGCCTATCGCCCATGCTGCTGCGCAGACCAAAAACCCGGTCCAACAGGGTGAAATCGCGATGATCGGCGTATTCATCGATACGATTGTCATCTGCACCATGACCGCGCTGGTCATACTTTGTGTTCAGGGTGATTTCGTAAACGCTGCTGGTGAGCCAGTAAAATACGCTTACCAAGCAGCCGGGCTTGAGGCGACGGCGATCACCAATGCAGCTTATGCAGCGGCGATTCCTGGAGGTGGCTGGGTTGTTACAATCGCAATTGCGCTATTTGCCTTCACCACGATTATCGGTTGGTCCTACTATGCGGAGCAGGCGGTCACCTACCTAATCGGTGAGTGGGCCACACACCCAATTCGGTACATTTGGGTTGGTGTCATCTTTGTAGGCGCCCTGACGCAAGTTGGTTTTGTATGGATGCTAGGCGGATTGGCCAACGCGTCGATGGCCGTGCCAAACCTAATCGCGATCCTGGCTCTGTCGGGGATTGTGATGGCCATGCATAAGAAGAATGGTGATCCGGATACAGAGAGCGGCGATAGCGTTATGCTTGGGTCGGACGGTAAGCCATATGTGGCCCCGGCGGCGGCTGAATAGAGGCTATGCCGAACAAATCGAACGGGCGCTCCTTACCGGGCGCCCGTTTTTTTGTTTGGCGTTAACCCGCGGGGTTTAGCTTGGCATACATGTCAGACACTTCCCGCATTGAAGCTTTCCTGGAGATGATGTCCGCCGAGCGCGGGGCCTCGCTGCACACATTAGACGCGTATGGCCGTGATCTGCTGGATGCGTCGGCCCATCTCGGCAATCGCCTGACCAAAGCCAAACCGCAGGATCTGTCAGATTGGCTGCAATCGCTCGGTCAACAAGGGTTTGCGGCCTCAACACAGGCCCGGAAGCTGTCTTCATTGAAGCGCTTCTACCGTTTTTTGTTTGAGGAAGGCGACCGTAAGGACGACCCGACATCACAGCTTGAAGGGCCGAAGGTTCAACGTGACATTCCCGATGTTCTTTCACGTGCGGAGATGGCATCGATCCTTGATGCTTGCGCCGACGATGTTCGGCTTACCTGTCTGATCGAACTTTTATACGGTGCGGGCCTGCGGGCCAGCGAACTGGTCAGCTTGACCATCGGTAGCTTGCCGCGCCGACGCTTTGCCCGCTGGGATACGCGGGAAATCATCATTCGCGGCAAAGGCGGCAAGGAACGCCTGTGCCCACTGGGTGCGCCCGCCCTGCTCGCCCTCACCAATTGGCTGGCGGTGCGCGAAGATAGCCTGCCCGAAGGTTCACTCGCACGTGGCCGGGCCGAAGCCTTTGTATTTCCGTCACGCGGAAAGTCAGGCCACCTCACGCGCCGACGCCTCGGCCAGATGCTAGAACGTCTCTCTCAAAAGGCGGATATCGACCCTTCGCGTGTTCATCCACATGCGCTGCGCCACGCCTACGCGACCCATTTACTGCAGGGCGGTGCGGACTTGCGCAGTGTACAAACCCTGCTTGGTCACGCTGATATATCTACAACCCAAATATACACGCACGTCCTAACCGACGAATTGGCGGAACTGCTGGAAACATCCCACCCATTGGCGAATTGACGGCAGGATTGCAAAGCGTATGTTGCGCCGCGCAAGTGGAGATCCTCAAATGAGCCAAAAAGCGCCGCGCCAATTTTTCCAACCCCTCGCCGCTGGCGCCCCAGCGCCTATGCGCGATCTACCGGTGCGGCTGGAACGGATGATTCAATTTGTTCCGCCTCATCTCGACAAGGTTCGCGCGAAAGTACCTGGCATGGCCGATACGTGCGATGTGGTGCTTGGCAATCTCGAGGACGCAATTCCGGCGGATGCGAAAGAGGCCGCCCGCGCGGGCACGATCGAAATGGCCAACATGCTGGACTGGCAGGCAAAGGGGACAGGCCTCTGGTCACGGGTAAATTGCCTGAACTCGCCGTGGTTTCTCGANGATGTCACCGAATTGATTATGAAGGCTGGACATCAACTGGATGTCTTGATGATCCCAAAAGTCGAAGGCCCATGGGATATTCACTATGTCGATCAGCTGGTCGCGCAGCTTGAAGCGAAAGCCGGCCTAACCCGCCCAATTTTGCTGCATGCAATCCTGGAAACCGCCGAAGGCGTCGCACGTGTTGAAGACATTGCGCTGGCCAGTCCGCGTATGCAGGGCATATCTCTCGGCCCGGCGGACCTCGCGGCCAGTCGGAAAATGAAAACCACGCGCGTCGGCGGTGGGCATCCATTTTACCGTGTTATTGAAGACCCACGCGAAGACGACGGACCACGCGAATCTGCGCAGCAGGACCCGTGGCATTACACTATTGCAAAAATGGTCGACGCCTGCGGAATGGCCGGGATCAAGCCGTTTTATGGACCGTTCGGCGACATTGCCGACAGCGCCGCCTGCGAACAACAGTTCCGCAATACGTTCCTGCTGGGTTGTGTCGGTACTTGGACATTGCATCCGAGTCAGATCGCCATTGCCAAGCGCGTCTTTAGCCCTGATCCAGACGAAGTTAAGTTTGCACGGCGGGTACTGGCCGCGATCCCTGACGGCGCTGGCGTCGCCATGTTGGATGGCAAAATGCAAGATGATGCGACCTGGAAACAAGCGAAGGTAATTTGCGACCTTGCTGATCAAGTTGCCGCGAAAGACCCCGAATTAGCAGAGGCCTACGGGGGCGAGTAGAAATGCTGCAGCGCCCCTGCGCCAACGCCGACATAGACAAACCTTGTTTGATTTATCACCATTGAGCCACACGACCGGAACCATCCCATGACCATTGCAATGACAGGCTACACGCCAAATCTCCAACGCTGGTTTGATTGGATGACAGGCCCTCACGACGATGCCGGTCTCAACGCGATGTTGCACGATGATGTCGTTTTTCGAAGCCCGGTCGTGCACACGCCACAGGAAGGCAAAGCCATCACGTTTGCATACCTTTCCGCAGCGGGGAAAACACTCGGTGGCGACGGTTTTAAGTATACCCGGATTTTCGATTGCGGCGACAAAGCCGTTTTGGAGTTCGAAACCGAAATGGATGGCATTCTCGTCAACGGCATCGATATGATTGAATGGGACGCGAGTGGGAAAATCATCGACTTCAAGGTAATGGTTCGTCCGCTCAAGGGAATGCAAGCGGTACATGCCGCAATGGGGGCGATGCTGGCAAAAATGAAGGGCTAGACATGCGTGCACCTACCCTCACCACAGATCGCCTCACCCTGCGACCTGCCCAAGCCAGAGATTTCTCCGCACTATCCAAAATCTGGTCGGACCCAGATGTTATCGCCTTTCTCGGCAAACCGCGCAGCCAGCAAGATGTGTGGTCTGCGATGGCCCGATCGGCGGGCCTTTGGTCCCTGATCGGATATGGATATTGGGTTCTTACCGAACGCGGCAGTGATCATCCTTTGGGTGAAATAGGTTTCGCAGACTTCAAACGCGGCATGACGCCCGATCTCTCAGGGCGGCCCGAAGCGGGGTGGGTTTTGGCAAAATCAGCGTGGGGAAAAGGCTATGCAGGCGAGGCCGCGCGCGCTGCTCATGTCTGGCTCGACGAGGCCCATCCTGGCCGGTCGACCTGTATCATTTCGCCCGAGAACACCGCGTCTATAAAGCTCGCCAAGCAGCTTGGTTATGCGGTATTTGCGCATTCGACATTGGGTGATGACGCGGTGCTTGTTCTTGAAAGAAACACACCAGACGCACGAAAACGCTAGCGGCGCACGCAAACCCCCGCTATTTATCGCCTATGGTCACAACATATCTCGATTTCGAAAAACCACTCGCTGAGCTGGAAACCAAGATCGCCGAGCTGGAGGCTGTTGCCCGGCAAGAAGGCGGTCCACAAATTGCCGACGAGCTGAAACGGCTGAAGGCAAAGGCTGCAAAGCAGCTAAAGGACACCTATTCCGGGCTGACGCCATGGCGCAAAACGCAAGTCGCTCGCCACCCCGAACGCCCCCATTTCAGCGACTATGTCGAAGCC
>JGI24724J26744_10002987_pt1 | contig 11064 bp, 10 predicted proteins | sample Cruoilmetagenom7_FD_26744 | JGI IMG/M metagenome (IMG submission 26744)
GGCGTTTTAATTGTGCGCGAGTCTGTCTTTAACCGTAACTGGCATTCAGAGCGAGATCGCATTGTTGCACAGGCCGAAGACAGCTCTCAGGCGGTTTCTGTCACCACCGAAATTCCGGAAATTCAGCCATTGTTAATGCTGTTGTATCAAGCTCGACAGCAAATTCAGTCTAAAGAGCGCGAATTAAGCCAGCAAATGAACAAAGTTATTATGGCTAATCAAAAAACGTTGATTGGTCGTATTGCTCGTTCTATGACAGCGCTTGCAATGACTGAACTTGAAGAAATAAAGCGTAAGTTACCCAAAGCAAACGCTGACGACATTAAAGAAAGGGTGTTACAGCTGACAGAGTTATTCAGTTCTTTTGAGAGAGTTACTGAGGGTGCCGGGGAAAGCAAGCCAACGTCCATTGATGCCGAAGACTTTCTCCAGGAGCTGTCCGACTACCATGAAAGCACCGGAAATGTTAAAGACATAACGCTTACCGCAATAGCTGAAAAAGGCCTTAAATTTGAAGCAGAGCCCTTATTACTGCGTTTTGCACTGGATTATCTGATACGGCATATCATAACCTTTGTGCCAGCCAATTCAGAAATTATGCTGCAGGCAACGGCCGAAGAAAACTTTGTGAAAATTGCTATTAGCGACGAAAGTGCCGGTATAGAGAATAAAAACAAACATTTGCTGTTTCATGCCGATGAGCTTGCGCCGACCCAATACGGTATAGGGCTTAAGGTAGTGCGTGATACACTGCGGAACCAGAATGGCGACATCAGCTACGAAAAAGTCGACAAAACTTCGCGATTTAACGTGCTGATACCCATGACAAAAGCGTAAAAACTTCGTATAATCTGCGCCGCTTTACAGCTTCCAATCAAAAATGGCCCCTTAGCTCAGTGGTTAGAGCACCCGACTCATAATCGGTTGGTCCCCAGTTCAAATCTGGGAGGGGCCACCACTTTTAAAGGCTTTCAGACGAAGTTCTCACTAACTTATATCCTTTCCTATTTTTTATGTAGCAAATATGTAGCAAGGGGTTGATTAAATCCCCTACTGCGAATACTCTCGTATTTTAGTCAAAAAAGTCATCTTCATATGATCAAGGCATTTAGAGTAAAGAATTTACGCGCGTTCAAAGACTCCGGCCGTCTTAATATAGATAAACTTTCCATTCTGGTAGGAGAGAATAGCTCTGGAAAGAGCACCCTTACTAGGTTTTTGCCGTTGATGAGGCAATCGGTAGAAGCAAAAACTCGGGGACCTATTCTTTGGTACGGTGACTATGCAGATTTTGGTAGCTTTTCAGGAGCTTTATCAAGTGGAGCTAGAGAACCTACAATTAATTTTTCTTTAACAGCAGATGTTCATTTTTCTCCAGCCCCAAATCTTACTCTTTCGGAATTTGAAAATTACTATGTGCGAGAAGAGAGAAAAGGCACGATTCCGCAAGAAGTAGATATAGATTTGGAACTTATTGAGTCTGAGAATGAAACGAAAACCCATCAGTTAAAGATAACTATCGGTACCGAAGAAATTGCCTTCAAAAGAGCGGATAAGTATTGGAATTTTTACATAAACAATAAGAGGATAACAAATAAAAACTTCATTCTTGATGATGCTGTTAACGGTGGTTTAATACCAAAAATTATTCCGGTAAAGGATACCGAGAGTTCTTCAATAAGGTCAAAATGGAAATTTGTTAGAAGCTCAGAACGTCGTAATTACTTTGATGATAATGAAATCAAGAGTTCGATGGTATTTAGAGCTTTCAAAAGGTATTTCCATGGTGTTTCAAACGATCAAAAGATTATAACCCTATTAAGGGGAGCATGCGTATTCGATAGAAAGAGATTACTAAGCTTCTTGAAAAATAGGTTTGATGATCAAAGTATCTTTATGGACAACTTAGAGAAGCATAAAGAAAACTTACTAGCCAAGGCCGCAGAGGTAGTTCTATTAATTAATGCAAAGAAAATTTTGAGTCAGTCTAATCAAGAACTAGTAAAGTCGCTCTCGGAAACTAGATATATCGGGCCGATGAGAGCATCAGCAGAGCGGTACTACCGATTTAAAGACTTACAAGTTAGTGAGCTTGATCCGCAGGGCGGTAATCTAGTCATGCTGATATCATCATTATCGACTAGCGATTTAGCTAAATTAAAGTCATGGTCCTTGGTTAATTTTGGTTTTGAGATCGATGTAGTAAAATTGGGTGATCATTATGAACTTAAGGTAAAGCCTGACGGTTCATCTGATTTTATTAACGTAAGCGATATGGGCTTTGGGTTTTCACAGGTATTGCCTATCGTAGTTGCTATTTGGGATGCGCAGCGACTCAAACCTAGTAATGATAGCATTTCAGCTTTTAGTTCTTTAGATCTTAGGGAAGAAGGTCGAATCTTTATCATTGAGCAGCCTGAGTTACATTTGCATCCTAAAATGCAACACGTATTAGCCGTCACCATAGCTAAGCTTGCTGGAAACAAAGAGTTTAATATCAAGTTTATCATTGAAACTCATAGCAAAACCTTTATTGACGGCATTGGCTATGCTTTAAGAAACTCCTTTATATACCCTGATGATGTGAGCGTGAATGTTATTGAACGCGAAGAAGGTTGTGCTGACGAATCGCATAGAAGAGAATCTACGTATAACGAGAAAGGGCAGTTATTAAACTGGCCTGCTGGTTTCTTTTCTCCATGGTGACTTGATATATGCTTATAGAATTAGAAAATGTTTCAGCTATATCTAATACGGAACAGAAGCTAGCACTAACTAACCTCCTTAGGGCACATCAGGACGGCTTTCATTTTATTTTTATTAATGAGGCTCCCGAAAATTTACGAGACTTGGATTTAGAGTTTTTAGGTTATTTTGAAAAAGCTACTTTTTGTTCGTTAATTGATAATTTCACAACACGAGCTCAGTTAACTCATGATCTCGTCATAAAGACTACAGTCGATTTTTTAAGAAGGACAAATACTGCCATATATGATGTTAACAGCTCGGCAATTGAAAGTTGTTATTCTAAGTTTATTAATCCGAGAGCTTGTCATCCTACACGTTTAGTTTTGGAGGATGAATCAGACGAGGAACTGTATTCTCTAATAACGTGGAAACTAAACTCTAAGTTATTACAAACTCCTGACTCAATGAGTTACGAGGTTATTCATGGAGGAGGGAGTCGCACTGTACGAGCATTTAAAGCCCAAAAAAGATTGGGATACTTTACATTGTGCATTGTGGACTCTGACCGACCTCACCCCAAAAAAGGGATCGGCAGCACGGCAAGAGCTTTGAATCAAAACATCCAGAATGGAGTCTCGGATTTTACATTTGTAAAGCTTTTAGATGTACATGAAGTTGAAAATCTAATCCCGATCAGCACATTATGCGAGGTAACAAAACAAGATTATGGACATAATTTGGATTACGTTGATAAATTGAAAGATTTACTGGCTGTAGATGAAAGCTTGCAAAAATACTTAGATTTAAAGAAAGGACTCTCGCTGGAGAGTGCTTGGAGCCTTGATAAACAGTATGGGGGTTATTGGTTATCCGAAAGTATTCGGGAAGCCTTTTTAAAGCCGCGCTGTAGAGCTTGTTTAAGAGAATCAAGTGGCGGAAGTTTCATATGTGTAAATGGCAACGAATGTTCTTATTTGGAACCTTTTAACGACTCCCTACTTGAGAAAGGTGCGGAAAAGATCAAATTGTCCTCGAGTAACGGTGTAGCTAAATCGTTAAATCACTTAGAATCTGAGGTTTGGAAAGAAATTTCGGAGTTGATTTCAGCATGGTGTTATTCCGAAACCGTTAGTGTGTGTAGTTAAAGCACGTACAGTTATTCCCAGTACTCCAAGTGGAGCCGATTAATCGGCTCCTAAAACAGGCCGCCATGTGTGAAAGCGGGTGGTTAAGCGTTCATTGCCTGCTTTTAAGCCAGTTAACTTTCTGCTGATATTACAGTCGTACTTAGTCGATTTAATCTCACCTGTTTCTTCGTCTATCTCAATTTCATAATCGAGTTTTAGCTTCAGGTCTTTGCGCTTTATGAATAGCCCGCCCATGGCCTCAATGTAGCCGCACCAATCGCCTTTGTCTGCGGCTTGTCTTGGAACCTCAAAAGGCGAGTCTTCAGGTTGCTCGTGCCGAACTCGGCGTAATTCCCTGTACGGGGAAACAGGCGGACCGCCTTGCTGTTGAAACTGACGAATTGACCAACAAGAGGCCCATGCTTCTACGTGCATTACGGTAATGTTCACCGACTCGCCATAAGTACCTGTTTCAAGGTGTGCGCCGTCTATGTTTTTAGCAACGTACTTGGCGATATAACCCGATGCACTACCCCTAGATTTGTCGATGCGCGTAATATCACAGCGGTTTTCTTGTGCTCCTGATTCGTCTCCGTCTTCAATGAGGGCGTAATGCCGGAATATTTGAGAGAAGGCTTCAACCTGGCTAGGTGGTAAAAAGACCAGTAGATGCCAATGTGGAGTTCCGTCGTGCTGAGGCTCAACAACCCTCATTCCGTATATCATAATGCCGTCACGGTTCAGTTTAGCGCGAATGCGGGCCCATACATTCGTTAAGTAGCTTTGAGCTTGTTTGGGTGTTGCTCCCATCCATTTAGGGTTAGCTTTGCCCGATCTCGCGTAGTTGTTGTGATATTTTGAAGGGCATGTGAGTGTTAGAAATAAAGCTTCGTGATTTAGCTTATCAGCATGATTCTCAAAGCCGCGAATGCGAGTCATCATTTCATTTCGTCGGTTTACAGGGTTAGCAACGGTTGTTTGCGAAAGATCGAACAGTGATACTCGCTCTCCGTTTTCGTTCTCACGAAAGTTGCTCTTTAAAAATTCTTTCTCCATGGCTTTTTCAGTTTGTCGTGCTCTAGCTGTTAAAGCGCTGCAATAAATGTCACGATTTTTCGACACTATGTTCAAATTGATAGCCGTAAACTCTCGGGCTTGTTTCAAGCTTGTCTTTATACGGCGCATCCACCAACTTGCGTCAGTCATCCTCCTTATACAGCCTTCAATGGTAACCATTGAATTAGGTTTTGGTGGCTCGAGGTTAAGGCTTCTCGTATAAGAGGCCATTCTCGTATACAGCTTTTCGGTATTTTGTCGTTTTTCCGTATAAGGGATTTTCTTGCCAGATTTTCCCGTATAGGTATAAGGGGTATCTTTTATCATTCGTAAACAGTTTTCAGACTGTTGATTTGCCCATAAACGTATATCGGACTGATCAGCGTTCAGGTTCTTTACGAAAGTCGGTACATCTGAGAATATCCTGTCGCTCAAATCCCGTATAAATATATTACGTTCTCGAATGGTAGGGCGTTTGAAATAGGCTTTACGCAATCTCGAGCTAAATTCTTGAGGAAGCTTGTATAAGTAATAAGCAAAATACTCGACACTACCAATATCAAACTTTTCAATGTCGTCTGCTAATTCAGGGTACAACAATGAGTAGTGTTTCTTCTGAGCGTCATTTAGCATGGTGAAACTCCCTCGGTAGCGGATACGAGTAAAAAATTGATTCCGTGTATCTTTCGAGCCTCGGTTTCAATTAGCCCTTTTCCCTTGAGAGAAACTAACGCTTCTTGGTCACAGCTTGGTAAGTCATCTAACACTATGACTGAGCCCATATGAGGAACTAAGTCAATGCAGATATGGAGCGGTTTTCCGTTCCTTAAATAGTTCAGCAGTGACTTTTGGTCATCGGATAACTTAGTCATGACGAACCTCCAATTCGGTTAAATGGGAAGCACGACAAAAGCTGTTAAGCCAAGTGTCTAAGTCTTCTTTGAGATAGCGGATAGTCCGCCCAATTTTAATGAATGGTGGGGCAGGTTTGCGTTTACCAATTTGCCCATCCATGCGTGACTGACGCAAGTATGAGCGACTCATTCCGATGTATTCGGATGCTTCTATTTCTGAAAATGCACGTTTCTCAACGTTCATGGTTGTCACCTCATTGTTTATGAATGCACAGTGAGGTTAGCGTGTGGATGTAAAGGAGTGAGACTTTCTGTGAAACTATGAGACTTTTTGTGAAAAAAACTTTTCAACAGCTATTCTCAGCTGAGAAATACGGTTTTCAACTCTTCTATATGAATTGCGCTTAGTGCGTTTCCCGCTCAGCCAAAATAGAGCATCTTCGTCAAAGTCATCAATGTGATGCTCAAGGTCGTAAGAGCGTGCTTCACTCTCATGATCTTCTTTCAACTCGGCCCATAAAACTTTCATTGGGGCGTTTGGATGAGCCGCTAACAAGCGAAATAGAATGATATTGAGCTTATCAGTCTGTGCCTCCGCTTCTTGAATAAAATGAATAATTTCCTGTTCGCTAAGAGATTGCCAACCCGCTAACTGCTCGCTGACTGTCAATGATGTTTCACTTAGGGCTTCTTGAAGTTTATCGACTTCAACAAATAAATCGAACCTAGTAATTTTGTACCCTTTACTCGACAACCTTTTCGGACTATCTAGCCCACCTTCGTTTTCGTTATTCATTTTCTTAGCCACTAACTGAGTGAGCATGTAAGCTAATGACTTAAGGTCCGGGCCCACAGTAGGCTCTAATAGTAGCTCAACTGATTTCTGTTTTGCCGTATCGAAGGCGGTGCCTTCCCAGTCATCTATACCGTCAATATCGTCTATGTTGTTGTACGGGAATTCAGGGTTCCACTCAGTTAACTCAGAGGCTCTAACTCTTATCCGTTGAATGGTTGATTCACCTTCCCGAATAACATTTTCGGCTACTCTGCCCGAGATAGGAGTTACAGTATTGACTGATGCCGTTGCCATGCCTACGAACTTATCTCCGAAAGCAAGTCTCCTTGCGATAGAGAAGGTTGTTTTGATGTTGGCGAAAAGTACTATTTTTCCTTGCTCAACCAACGTGAGAAGGTCTGCTAAGCTCGCGATACTGGCAACTTGTTTACTCTCAACCCTTTGTAAGCGCATTCTAAACCTCGGTGGTATAAGGGACTGCCATCTAATACTGATCAGTAAGTCACTGTTTATGGTAGTAACAGCGTGAGAAGCTTAAAGTTTAGTTTTACTCTAAATGAACTGGAATGCCCTAACTACTCATGACACGCCTGTTTCAGCAATATGCTTACTTTGTCGTTGAGCTGAGCATTTAATTTGTTTAATGTCAATTACATAGTAAGCTAAAGCTAGATATTGCGCATTGATAAATGTAAAAATAAATGTGCCGAATGCTCAAGTGTTATATTTTTCAAAATAGGAAAGCAAAATGCATGAAGCATTACACCCTTATAAGATGCGACTGATCGGCTATTCGGACTATGTTAAATTGGCCGCAGATAAAGGGTATCAGATACCTAACAATTGGCTTGGGGGTCGTTGTCCTGTTTGTAAAAGAAGAATGAATGTTAGAGGAGGGCATAAGAAAGATGATGGGCACTTTTATCATATTGACAGTGATTTTTGCCCTACTAAAGATCCTTCAGCAAGGCCTTATATTTCGAAAATACCAACTCAGATTGATGCTGAAGCGGAGGCTCGAAACGAGCGGTTTGCTCGTGAGCATATTAATGAAATTTGGGGACGCCTTAATGAAATGGTTCCCTTTCTTGATTTTAAGGAATTTATTTTAATAATTGAACAGGCTAAGAAACTTCGAGTTTATGGCTACGTAAATCTTGAACCCAGCTTCTTGCCATATGTCTATGCAACATTGATTAATTTTTTGCCAAGTAAAAGCAAAGGTAGGAAAAGAAAGCTTAAGTTTTGTTTTTTCTTTGAATCAAGTGTTAAGGGGTTTGATGAACTCTGGATTGATAGAGGTGAGAATAGTAAATTCTTAAGAATTTCATATGATGGCACAGATGCAAAAAAAGTGTCTATCTACGATTTAGAGAAGAATTATTTGGACAGGGGATATTATCCACTGTCTCAAGCCCAGACGGAATGGGTGTTAGATAAAATCTAAGCATAGTAAATTGCGATACTAGGATATGGAGATTCATTTCTTAGTCTAATTTGGAAGCTCAATGTATAACAAGGCCGCCTAAGCCGACGTATGGAATTCGCGCACGGGTTGGCAGTATCGTTAAGGTTACATAGGAATTTTAGCTCAATGTCTTTAAATGCAGCAAAAAAAGAATTGGCCGCAGCCAAAAGAGCCCTTGAGAGCATGAAGAATGCTACGTCATTTGACGTTTTTGAAGAAGAGTGGCGAGACTTGCTAAATTGCCTAGAAAAACTTTGGAATAAAGTAGAGCGGGGTTGTCAGCATGAAAGAAGTACGTTTCAGCCTTGGCAAGGTCAATTTTCGAATCTTAGAAGAAAAGATATGCTCCTTAGATACTTGAAGCAAGCTAGGGATGCAGATAATCATTCAATACAAGAAGTTGCAGAGGTAAAGCCAGCTCATCGAACGGTCAATTTCGCAAACCGTGACGGTGGATATATTGAGCACATGGAGATTCGAAATGGGGAGGTAGTTCAATATAGAGGTGATCCAGTTGTGGTCACCGATCACCCTCCAGTTGTTGAGGCTATAAAAGTGAAAAACTCTGGTAACTGGTATAACCCACCGACATCTCATTTAGATACCTTAGTACAATCACGGCATCCAGTGGTATTGGGTAAGCTAGGTATACAATTCTACGAGAGCTATCTAAATGAAGCAGAAGAAAAATTCTATAAGAAGCGCTAGCAATGTGTCTCTCCCGGGAAGCCTGAGCGGTGACTTGGACCAAGTCCAAAGAGCAGGTATATCCCTTATAAAGATAGAACACTACGATTCAATTTATATGCCGAAAGAAGTGCTGAGAAGAATGTCAGAAGGTACTAGAAAGAAATATGAGCGCTTCATGGAGTATCATTGGAAGGTTCTCAGAAATTACTGTCCTCATAGAAGCGATCAAATTGAAGGCATGCACCATACTCTTGTAGCCGTTGATTGTGATTCAGATAGAGTCTTAGGCTACCGATATTTCTATTTTCCAGTTGAGTCTAATCATTGTGAACTATTTAACGTTTATGTGGAATCGAACTATAGACGAAAGGGAATCGCAACAAGCCTAATTAAGAATGCAATTGATATTTCTATCGATAAAGGGATAAATAAATTTACTGTGAGCATGGCAGAAAAGTCGGTAGAAAGGGATTCTTTAGTAAGAAAATATACCGATCTCTCGAAGAACTATTGTCAGCTATGTCAGTTTACTATTTTATACGAACATGAAGTAATTCAGATATAAGTAGCGGTTGCGGAATTAGTGATGACGCAACAATTATTTAGGTCTCAGATTAGACTCACAGCCTTAGCCTTATGCTCAGGTGCTAAATGAGCATACCGTAAAGTCATTTTAATATCAGCATGGCCTAACAGCTCACGGACGGTATTCAAATCAACGCCTGCCATTACAAGTTTACTGGCAAAGTGATGTCGTAGGTCATGGAATCGGAAGTCTTCAATGTTGGCTTCATCAAGCACTTTCAGGAAGCCTTTCTTAATGTCGGTTAAAGGTTCTTTCTCTTTGCCATGAAAAACGAACTGGCTTTGGCTTACTTTCTGCCATTCTTTTAGAACCGTCATAGCGGTTTTATTCAGTGGCAAAATACGAGACTTACCCGATTTAGCGTTGTCGGCTTTTACAGCGAGCGTTTTACTCTGAAAGTCTATGTCGGACCATTTCAGTTGAAAGATTTCACCGCGCCGCATTCCCGTGTTCATAGCAAGTAAAACTATTGGCTCTAAGTGGTCAGCAAACATTTGGCCTCGTAAACTGTCGGTTTCTTCGTAGCCGCGAATTCTTCTATGCTCGTTTGCGCTGTCTCTGGCGGTTTTGATTTGCTCATCACGTTCACGAAGTTTTTCTAACAGATTAGCTTCTTCATCTTTGGTCAGGTAACGCAATCGCGTGTTGTCGGTTTTTAGCGTTTTAACTTTATTAAGGTCGTGAGAGCTGATCAGGTTCCATTCGACTGCGCGGCTCATAGCTCCTTTTAACGAGTTTACGTAGTGATTAACCGTAGCTTTGGTCACGTTGGACTTAATCTTCTTGTTTCGCCATTGCTCTACTTTATGAGCTTTAATTTCTGACAGGGGAAGCTTCAGAAAGTCAGGGAAGCCAGATTTAATGGTTTTTATGATGCGCTTCGCTGTTTTGGCATTCTTTGCATTAAGCCAAGGCTCGTAGTGTTCGTCTAGGTATTTTTCGAGTTGATTAGCCCGTTCGCGTTCGGCTTCAACTTTCTGCTTTTTCTTCTCTTCCTGAATGTCTGTACCCTTGGTCACTTCACCCGCTTTTATTCGAGCAAGTTCTCTGGCTTCAGCCGGTGTGATTTTTCCATGAGTACCAAGCCGATAATTTACCTGCTTTCCATCCTTGCGATAGTAAAGGTAGTAAGAGACACTTCCTTTGTTCGTTATACGAGCATGAAAGCCACTGATCTCTGTATCATTAAGACGCTGATCAGCAGGTGTCAGTTTTTTGATTGAAGTGTTCGTGATCTTGGCTCGTATAGCCATTGAAATTTCCCATGTAGCAAATATGTAGCAAAATGATTGTGCTACATGGGATCTCGGTGAACAAGAGTAAACAATGAAGTTATATTTAAATGAATGAAATTAAAGGTTATTTTGTTTTTATTTGTTCTTCGTTGTTCACTGGGATATAGCGCTAAAACTCTCTCATAATCGGTTGGTCCCCAGTTCAAATCTGGGAGGGGCCACCATTTTCAAGCACTTTTTTAAGTTTATTCAATAGGAAACCCCAACGCAGTCCATGCTTTCATGCCGCCTAACAGGTTGCGAACGTCCCGGAAACCGGCTTTCAGTAAAATACTAACAGCCACCCCTGCGCGATGGCCTACTCCGCAGGTAACTACCAGTGGCCGGTCTTTGTCTAAGGGAAGATCACTAATTTCATCTTCCAAATATCCTACGTAGCAATTTATTGCGTTGGGTATGTGCCCGCTTTCAAATTCATCAGTTTCCCGGACATCAAGTAATTGGGGTGTTTGTTCCATTTCCTTCAATGCCCGGGGTGTAGTTGCGGTACTCTGGCGTAAATTT
>JGI24724J26744_10002989_pt1 | contig 11059 bp, 9 predicted proteins | sample Cruoilmetagenom7_FD_26744 | JGI IMG/M metagenome (IMG submission 26744)
TTTTTTTTAAGTTTTTTAATTATGATTAAATAATTGCTAAAATGTCACTTTCACGCATCATTAAGTAATCTTTTCCTTCAAGTTTAAGTTCTGTACCAGAATATTTTCCGTAAAGAACAGTATCTCCAATTGTTACTGTCATTGGTTCATCTTTTTTGCCTTTACCAACTGCCATTACTTTTCCTTGTTGAGGTTTTTCTTTGGCGTTATCAGGAATAATAATTCCAGAAGCAGTCTTAGTTTCTGCTGCAACAGGTTCAATAAGAACCCTGTCTGCTAAAGGTTTAATTTTTAAACTCATATGTATATATTTTTAATTAAAAAGTTAATGTTAACGTTTTAGCATTGTACTAAAAATGTGCCAATAGACATGGACTGACAAATTTTCATTAAAAAAAATGCCAACTAAACTAGTTGGCATTTTTAATGTTTTTATAAGACAATATGATTACTCTGCCTCTGGCTCTGTGCTATTTGTTGGAGCAGGAGCAACAGGAGTCGTAGCAGGAACAACTGGTTGAGTTGTTGTTTCTGTATCTAAAGCTTTAGATTCTACTGAGCCTGAACCTCTGTTTATAGCCACGTTAGAAAGTAAAATTAATACTAACATTAATGTTGCTAAAGTCCAAGTACTCTTGTCTAAAAAGTCGGTTGTTTTTTTTACACCACCTAGTTGTTGTGTTCCACCACCACCAAATGAAGAAGATAAACCTCCACCTTTAGGGTTTTGAACCATGATTACTACCACTAGTAAAAAAGCGACAACGACTATTAGTGCTAAAAATATTGTAAACGTACTCATGTTATTTATTGTTTTGTTCTTGTAATTTTTTTATTGCTTTAATTTGGTCTGCAAAGAAACCACTTTTTTCTGGATATTTCAAACTTAAAATGTTGTAAGATTGAATTGCTTTTTTATAGTTTTTTTGTTCTACATAAATTCTTGCTAATGTTTCTGTCATTAACGATTCTGGTTGAATCATTTGTTGTTCAGCAAGGTTTGTGTTTTTAGTAGTTATTTTTTCTGGTTTCAATTTTGGGTTATCNATAATAAATTTCTCAATTAAATTGAATTTCTTTTCTCTTTCTAAATCTGCTAAATCTGATGATTTTTCAAGATCGTTATCAACTACTCTTTCAATAGGTTTAAATCGCGTTAACTTTAACCATTCGTTAAAAGAATGTGTTTCGTTATGGTGAAATTGTAGTGGTTTGCCAAGTTTTAAAATGTCGTCTGGCGAAATGTCTACTTGTTCTTTATTGGCTTCGGTAGATTCTTCAATTTCTATGGTTTGATCTAATTTGAAGTTAGCAATTTCGGTAGGTTTTATTTTAGGCTGAAATAACTCAGGATCTAGAACACCAGTCGTATCTTTAATTTGTTGTTTTAAGGCATCGTCTATTGAAACGCTTTTGTTTATAGAAATATCTTCAACATCTACAGTAATGTCTTTTAGGTTGGCTGTATTTTGTTTTATGAATTGAGAAATTTCATTTTGTATAAAGACTTCCGAAGTAATAAAATCGAATAAAATACTTCTATCTGTTGTGTAAGTAGCAGTCGTTTTTAATTCTTGATTATATTTAAAGCTTTCTTTGCTTTTTAGACCTTTAAGATAAAGTGCTCGAGCCGATTGAAAATACGNAAATTCTTCAGTAATCGCTTTTAAATCTGCAGTGTGATTTGTAGTTACGCTTTGTGGATTTTGAAGAATATGTATAAACTCTTTTTGATTCATATTACCACTTGGCTAATGTTGCATTAAAAATATCTTGAGTGAGTCTTTCAAAAATGGCTTCGATAGCAATTACTTTTTGTGCTCCAACTAGGTTGGCATCTCCTTCATAATCNTAGAAAAACGAGAAGCGTTGTTCCATATCNTCTTCATCATTTTTTCTATTAAAAAAACGCAGATTAACAGTAATAGTTAATTTGTTTTGTGCTGCTGTGTTATTTGCTGTTGCTGTAGTAGGAGAGATTCTATACTCTGTAATTTCTCCTTCATAAACTAAATCTCCATTCGAGGTTACTAATTCTAAATTGGTTTGATTCAATAATAAATCTTGTAGAGCTAAAGTGAATTGTCTATCTAATCCAGGTTCTACTAAAATGGCATTGTTTTGAAAGTAATTTACCTGAAATGTTTTTGTATCTGCAGGAATGGATGCTCCAGTAAACGAATAAGCACCACAACCAATTAATGTTAAGGTTAAAATGATTAATATACTGTATAATACTATTTTTTTCATTCTCGTTTTTTTGAAAACTAAATTTATAGGGAGTTCAAATTTAATTCTTTAAACGCAAGTAGCTCATAAAATTTTCAAAAAATATTTTTTTAATCTGGTATGGCATCTCCTTGATAGTAATAATTGGNAAAAAGCCTTTCATATTCAAGTGTGCCAGCATAATAACTCTGAATAGTTGAATTGATAGGTAGTTCCAAATCATTAAAATTATATAGCCATATTTTTGATGACGGCTCTATTTCTGGAATACTTGATTGTAAATTGTTTTGAGACCAAATTACTTTATAGTTGAAAGCTTCGTTTAAAATATTAAGTGTTTTAAGAAAGACATATAATATTTGTAGATTGTTTGAATCTGTATATAGTGGATTGATTGAAGAAAAATGCTCGTAAGTAAGATCATCATTTTCGTTATAATGCCCTATTACATTTATTCCATCATGCTCTATAATACCATCGAGAAGAACGTTGCAATAGGTGTATTCTTCGATATAAGTCTCTGTTACTGTATTGTAAACAGAATCATAACCGTAATTACAATAGCGTGTGATATTATTAACAGCACTTTCAGAAGTCAAAAATTTTAAATACCCAATTTCTGTATAAATCAAATCACCAGCTTCATAAGTGCTTTCAAAATAGGAATCTTCNTCATAATAGTATTCTTCAACTGAATTATAAATGTAATTATGGTCGCCTATGCTGGTGATCTTATCATCAGTGTCATAAGATATTTCAATTGAATTCAATGCTGTGCCTAGTAAGTCAGTTTCCACTAAGGTTGTAATTTTTCCATCAGAATCATATTCAAAAATAAGACTCAAATTTGCTCCTATATCGCTGAATTTGTAGAAATCACCTTCTTCATTAAAAGTATATTTAGTTCTAATTTCACCAGAACCATTGAGCTCGTGATATTCTGAAATGATTAATGGGTCAAACTCAATAATGGTTTCTGTTGGGTCGTCTGAATCGTTACCATCTGAATCATTGCCATTATCGCTTACATCGCTTACATTTTCGCCATCAGGACTGGTTCCGTTAACAGTCGCACTGAAAGATATTCCTCTAGCATCAACCTCATTTTGCGTAATGGTATAGTTTGCAGAATACCTTGTTGTTTCATTAACTTGTAGATACCCTTCTTCACTTCCAGAATCTGAACTAATAAAGGTTGGTCCTGAAGTTAGGTCAAGTGTATTGCTCGCTAAATCGGAAAGTGTTGTATTTATATTTAATCCTGAAAGGTTTACATCACCATTGTTTTTAACAGAAATGGTATATGTTAAAACATCATCAACACCTAAAAAATTATTTTCATCTGTGGTTACTTCAACAGTATTTGTGACTTCAAGAGAAGGGTTTTCTGTGGATTGAGTTTGTGAAGTAGTTGCATCATCATCATTACCACAGGAAGATATTATTAAAAAGCAGAAAAGATAGCACAGTGATTTTTTCATAAGAAAACGGGTTATTAGCTTTTTAAAGATACAAAAAATATAATCTATAAATCAAATTGCTTAATTTTCCTGTATAAAGTGCGTTCGCTAATGCCTAATTCTGCAGCAGCTAGTTTACGTTTTCCTTGATGGCGTTCCAAAGATTTTTTTATGAGCTCTAGTTCTTTATCGTGTAAAGATAAGGTTTCTTCTTCTTCAATTTCTTCGGCAAAATGATATTTATCTTGAGTGTCATCTGGAGAATTATAAGTTTCGGACGATTTTTCCGAGATAGAAAGTACTTCTAAATCTTCAGTAGAGATTTCGTTTTCATCTTCTTCACCATAAATTTTTTGAATCAATCCTTCGTGATCTTTTTGAACTTCTGTAGCATTACCACTCTTCATGAGTTCCATGGTTAGCTTTTTTAAGTCGTTTAAGTCACTTTTCATATCGAACAATACTTTGTATAAAATTTCACGTTCGTTACTAAAATCACTTTCAGATTTTGAAGTATTAATTACTGCTGGTAGGTTTGTGCCTGTGTTTGGTAAATATTCTTGAAGTGTTGGACCAGTAATTGTTCTATTTTGTTCTAAAACAGAAATTTGTTCTGCTATATTTCTTAGTTGTCTTATGTTACCACTCCATCTAAATTTTAATAATAAATTAATGGCATCGTCAGTTAATTTAATGGTTGGCATTTTATATTTTAAAGCAAAATCGCTTGAAAATTTCCTAAACAATAAATGAATGTCTTCTTTTCTATCTCTTAATGGAGGTAAATGAATTTCAACAGTACTCAATCTATAATATAAATCTTCACGAAATTTTTCTTTTTTAATAGCGTCAAACAAATTGACATTTGTAGCAGCCACAATACGAACATTGGTTTTTTGAACCTTACTTGAACCAACTTTAATAAATTCGCCATTTTCTAAAACACGTAGTAATCGTACTTGAGTTGTTAGTGGTAATTCTCCAACTTCATCAAGGAAAATAGTACCACCATCAGCTACTTCAAAATACCCAGAACGCGTTTGTGTAGCTCCAGTAAATGCTCCTTTTTCATGGCCAAATAATTCGCTATCTATTGTGCCTTCTGGAATGGCTCCACAATTTACAGCAATATATTTCCCATGTTTTCTGTGAGATAATTGATGTATGATTTTTGGAATACTTTCTTTACCTACACCAGATTCTCCAGTTACCAATACAGAAATATCTGTTGGTGCTACTTGAATGGCTTTTTCTATAGAACGATTTAGTTTTGTATCGTTACCTATTATTCCAAAACGTTGTTTTGTTGCTTGAATTGATTCCATATTAATTAGATGAAAGAGAAATGAGAATATAAAAAAGACCTAATTTATAACTCTTCTTTCTTTTGTCTCTGCTCTCTGTTCTTTTTATTTATTTTCAGAAAACCCTATTGCTTCACCAATAAGTGTGGCACTAGTGCAATCTGTTACTTTAACATCGACTATATCTCCAATGTTGTAATTCGCTTTTGGAAAAACAGCCACAATGTTCTGCGATGTTCTTCCAGACCATTGTGCATCAGATTTTTTAGATTCTCGCTCAATTAAAACCTCTACAAAGGTATTTACATATTCTTTGGTTTTAATCTCACTGTGTTCACGTTGACGTTGAACTATTTCAGCAAGCCTACGTTTTTTTACTTCTTCTGGAACATCGTCTTCCAATTTACGTTCTGCTAGTGTGCCAGGTCTTTCGGAATAAGTAAACATATAACCAAAGTTGTATTTTACATAGTCCATTAAACTTAAAGTATCTTGATGATCTTGCTCTGTTTCTGTAGGGAAACCAGCAATTAAATCCTGACTAATCGAACAGTTAGGAAGGATGCGTTTAATGTTGTCAATCAACTCGAAATATTCTTCTCGAGTATGAAGCCTGTTCATTTCTTTTAAAATTCTATTACTTCCACTTTGAACAGGTAAATGGATGTGTTTGCAAATGTTGTTGTGTTTTGCCATGGTTTCAATCACATCTAAAGTTAAATCCTGAGGATTTGATGTGGAAAAACGAATGCGCATTTTTGGTTGGGCCTTAGCACACATGTCTAATAAATTAGAAAAGTTTACAGCAGTGGCTTTTTGTAATTCGCTAGCTTTATCAAAATCTTTTTTTAAACCTCCGCCATACCAAAGGTAGCTATCAACATTTTGTCCTAATAGTGTGATTTCTTTATAGCCTTTAGTCCATAAATCGTTTACTTCTTCTAAGATACTTTGTGGATCGCGACTTCTTTCTCGTCCTCTTGTAAAAGGTACGACNCAGAATGTGCACATATTATCGCAACCACGAGTAATAGAAACAAAAGCAGAAACACCATTTGTGTTTAAACGAACTGGCGAAATATCTCCATAAGTTTCTTCTTTAGAAAGAATCACGTTTATAGCATCTCTGCCATCTTCTACTTCAGCAAGTAGATTTGGTAAATCTTTGTATGCATCTGGACCAACAACAAGGTCTACAATCTTTTCTTCTTCTAGGAATTTGTTTTTTAAACGTTCAGCCATACAACCTAATACACCAACTTTCATTTTTGGGTTAATACGCTTGACAGCATTATATTTCTCAAGTCTTTTTCTAACTGTTTGTTCAGCTTTATCACGAATAGAACAAGTATTTACTAATACTAAATCTGCATCCTCAAGGTTTTGTGTGGTGTTGTAACCTTCTTTAAAAAGAATGGAAGCTACAATTTCGCTATCGCTAAAATTCATAGCACAACCATAACTTTCAATATATAGCTTTCTAGTATTAGCTTCTTTATTTTGTAAAACTAAGCTTTCACCTTGTTTGCTTTCATCAATAACTTTATCCATAATTCAAATAAGAAAATTAATTTTTGTCAATTTTCGTGCCTTCTCTAGAGAAGAAGCACCAAAGATACGATTTTTTTGAGCAAAGTGACAAAGTGGCAGTAAGTATATTATTGATAATCGTGTTGAAAAAATAAGTATCTTTAAGAGCTAATCAATAAAAAAATAAGATGCAATTTTTAGAAATTCAAAAAAAAATACAAAATGCCAAATCTTTAGATTTTGGTGATGTTTTCAGTAATAGTATTGAGCTTTTTAAGAAAGTATGGCTACAGGGTTTTTTACTACAACTATTTACAATCATAGTTATGTTGCCGCTAATTATTACAATTTATGTGCCTTTTATTATCGCATTAATTGCTCAGGCAGAAAGCGGGAATGTTGATTCAGGAACATACGAAGCTGTTTTTGCTGGTTTTTCTCTTTTAGCTATTAGTTTGTTTATTGTAGGTATGTTGGTTTTAGGTACTGTTTCTATTGCTCTTAATGCTGCTTTTTTAAGAATAGTGAAGCGATTAGATTATAATGAGGAAGTGAGAACTTCAGACTTTTTTTATTTTATTAATGGCAAATACCTAGGAAAGTTATTAGTGTTAATGCTTGCTACGTTTTTAATATCAATAATAGCAACCTTACTTTGTTTTGTGCCTATTATATATGTTGTAGTACCAATGTCTTTCTTTACATTATTTTTCGCATTTAATCCAGATTTCTCTGTTGAGAATATTATTAAAGGAAGTTTTGCTTTAGGGAATAAAAAATGGTTATTGGTTTTTGGATTAATAATAGTATCATCTATACTAGCACAAATAGTCGGAATGTTGTTATGTGGAATCGGTTTATTTTTTACATCTACTTTTATATATCTTCCTACTTATTTAGTATATAAGGAGGTTGTTGGATTTGACAATGATGCAACTATAAATCATATTGTAGATTAAATTACTACATCCAAATTATAATTTTTTGAAGCCTGTACCTATAAATACAGGCTTTTATCTTGTACAATGAATTAAAAAAAAGAGCCTAAAATTTTTAAATTAGGAAGATAAATTTTTTTTCACATACATTTGTAGCCTTAAAAAAATCATAAATGTCGAAGAATTTAGTAATAGTAGAGTCACCAGCGAAAGCCAAAACAATAGAAAAATTCCTTGGAAAAGATTTTAAGGTTGAATCTAGTTTTGGGCATATAGCAGACTTGCCTTCTAAAGAATTAGGAGTTGATGTAGAAGGGGATTTTAATCCTAAATACGAGGTTTCTAAAGATAAAAAAGCAGTTGTTAAGAAGCTTAAAGAACTAGCTAAAAAAGCCGAAATGGTTTGGTTAGCAAGTGATGAAGATAGAGAAGGAGAAGCCATTGCTTGGCATTTGGCTGAATCTTTAAATTTAGATAAAGAAAAGACCAAACGTATTGTTTTTCATGAGATAACAAAAACGGCTATCCAAAAAGCTATAGAGAATCCTAGAGGTATTGATTACGATTTGGTAGATGCACAACAAGCGCGTCGAGTTTTAGATAGAATAGTAGGTTACGAATTATCTCCTGTGCTTTGGCGAAAGGTTAAAGGTGGTTTGTCTGCAGGTCGAGTTCAATCTGTATCAGTAAGATTGATAGTTGAACGAGAACGAGATATTCANGATTTTACTGCTGAAGCGTCTTATAGAATTGATGCTGAATTTTCAAACGAAGCAGGTCAATCTTTTAAAGCCAAATTGCCTAAAAACTTTAAAACGAAAGAAGAAGCTCAGNCATTTTTAGAGAAAAATGCAACGGCAAATTTTAAAGTTTCAGATTTAGAAAAAAAGCCAGCTAAAAAATCGCCAGCTGCACCTTTTACTACATCAACATTACAACAAGAAGCATCAAGAAAATTATATTTTTCTGTAAGTAAAACCATGACATTAGCGCAGCGTTTATACGAAGCTGGTTTAATTACTTATATGAGAACAGATAGTGTGAATTTATCTGATGAAGCTAAAAAAGGAGCACAGTCTGCTATAGAAAGTGCTTATGGCTCAAAATATAGTAAACAAAGAAATTATAAAGGTAAATCTAAAGGTGCTCAAGAAGCGCATGAGGCGATACGTCCTACAGATTTTTCTCTACATTCGGTAGATATAGATAGAGATCAATCTAGATTGTATGATTTGATCTGGAAACGTGCCATTGCTTCGCAAATGAGCGAAGCAGAATTAGAAAGAACCAATGTTAAGATAAGTGCTTCAACCCATAATAATACATTCTCAGCTAATGGTGAAGTTATTACGTTTGATGGATTTTTAAAAGTTTATTTAGAAGGAACAGATGATGAAAATGAAGAGCAGGATGGTATGCTTCCAGCAATGAAAACTAACGAAACGTTATTAAATAATTACATAACTGCAACAGAACGCTATACAAGACCACCTGCCAGATATACTGAAGCTTCATTAGTTAAGAAATTAGAAGAGCTTGGTATTGGTAGACCATCTACTTATGCGCCAACAATTTCTACTATTCAAAATAGAAATTATGTTGAAAAAGGAGCTGTAGAAGGTGTAGAACGAAATTATTCGCAGTTAACATTACAGAACGGTCAAGTAAAAGATNATCTGTTAACCGAAAAAGTTGGGTCTGATAAAGGCAAATTAGTTCCTACAGATATTGGAATGATTGTAACCGATTTTTTAGTTAAAAATTTTGACGCTGTTTTAGATTACAACTTTACAGCTAAAGTTGAAGAAGATTTCGATGAAATAGCTGAAGGAAAAGTAGATTGGAAAAAAATGATGAAAGCCTTTTATAAAGATTTTCATCCTATAGTTGTCGATGTTCAAGAAAATGCAGAAAGAGAATCTGGTGAAAGAATTCTTGGAGAGGACCCAAAAACAGGACGTCAAGTAAGTGTGCGTTTAGGGAAGTTTGGACCTATGGTGCAAATAGGTACAGTTGATGATGAAGAAAAACCACAATTCGCAAGTTTATCTCCAGACCAACAACTAAACACCATTACATTTGAAGAAGCCATGGATTTATTCCAGCTTCCTAAACAACTAGGAACTTATGAAGGTGAGGAAGTAGANGTTAATAATGGACGTTTTGGACCTTATGTTAAATTTGGTAAAGCCTATGTGTCCTTGCCAAAAGGAGTTGAAGCATTAAGTGTAGAAATGGAGGATGCTATTGTTTTAATAAAAGAAAAGCAAAAAGCAGATGCACCTATATATATGTATCAAGATTTACCTGTTCAAAAAGGTAAAGGNAGATTTGGACCATTTATTAAATGGAACAACATGTTCATTAATGTGAATAAAAAATATGATTGGGATAATTTATCTGATAGCGATATTGTTACTTTGATTGAAGAAAAAATTCAAAAGGAAATAGATAAGGTTATTCATAACTGGGAAGAAGAAGGGATTAAAGTAGAAAAGGCACGTTGGGGAAGACATAATTTAATAAAAGGTAAAATTAAAATTGAATTACCCAAAACTCATGATGTGTCTGGAATGACTTTAGAAGAAGCAAAAGCACTTATCGAAGAAAAGGCACCAAAGAAAAAAACGGCTAAAAAAACTGCCAAGAAAAAAACAACTACTAAAAAGAAGGCATAAATGAATTTTAATTTTCTTTCTCCAGTTTCAGATTTGGTTTTAGCTCATAGCGAGTTATTATCACAACAAACTTTAGGAAAAAAAATAATAGTTCATTCAAAACAAAATGGCATCCCAGAATTAGAGAATGTCCAATTAGCTATAATAGGCGTTCTAGAAAATAGGAACGATGTTAATTATATTGGAGAAGAATTTAATTTAGACGAGATACGTAAGTCACTATATTCATTGTTTCCAGGAAATTGGCACAAAACAATTGTAGATTTAGGAGATATAAATAAAGGAGAATCTGTAGAAGATACTTATTTTGCTCTTAAAACNACGATTACTATTTTAGTCCAAAAAAATATCATTCCTATTATTATAGGTGGAAGTCAAGATTTAACATACGCTAATTATAGAGCTTATGATGATGTGTCTCCAATGATTAATATTGTAAATGTAGATTCNAAATTCGATTTAGGCGATTCTGCCAAGCCAATTAAGAATGATAGCTTTGTTGGAAAAATTATATTAGATAANCCATACAATCTNTTTAATTATGCTACTATAGGATACCAAACCTATTTTAATTCTCAAGAAGAAATAGATTTAATGGATAAACTTTATTTCGAGTCATATAGATTAGGTCAGGTATCAAAAGACATTACAATAGTAGAACCAGTATTAAGAGACGCTAATATTGTAAGTATAGATTTAAATGCTNTAAATGCTTCAGAAGTAAGTTCACGACAAAAAGCTTCACCTAACGGAATTGATGGTAAAGAGATTTGCGCTATTTCAAGATATGCAGGAATAAGTAATAAAGTATCTTCAATGGGTATTTATGAGTATAAGCCATCTAAAGATGATGGCATAACCTCTATGTTAATTGCACAAATTATTTGGTATTTCATTGAGGGAGTGAATTTTAGAGTGAA
>JGI24724J26744_10002995_pt1 | contig 11051 bp, 13 predicted proteins | sample Cruoilmetagenom7_FD_26744 | JGI IMG/M metagenome (IMG submission 26744)
CATCCGAACCTGACCGCCCTGCCCTATGCGGCCCCATTCGCGGTACAGCGTCCATTCGCCGAACAGGCTCGGCATGACCGCCATCCGGTAGAACCGGGCCATTTTCTGCGCAGGCTGGCGTTTCTCAAGATAGGTCTGCATGGCTGTCACAGGTGATACTTGCGCGCAATTTCGAGGGCTTCAGCCTGTTCGGTGCCGATGTATTCCTTGGTGCTTTCAATACTGGCATGGCCGAGCAGCAGCTGGGCCGCGCGCAGGTTGCCGGTCTGCTGGTAGATATGGGTCGGGAAGGTCCGGCGCAGCGAATGCAGGCCGTAGAGGCTGGGATCGAGGCGAGCCTTCTCCAGCCAGACCCGGAACAGACGCCAGAGCTGACTTTCACTGAGATGGGACTGGGACCACCGTGCCCCCTGCCCCGTGAAGAGCCAGCCGTGCAGCGGCTTTTCTGAAGCTGCGAGATAGGCGCGCAAACTGTCGCGCGTCCCGGAGGACAGGCGCGCCTGGACCGGACGCGCATTGCGCGTCTCGGTTTTCTTTTGTCGGATTTCGACGATTTCGCGCACCCCTGCCGGGGTGGCCACATCCGAGACCCGCAGGCGTATCAGGTCAGACCCCCGGAAACTGGTATCGAGGGCCACGTTGAACAGCGCCAGATCACGCAGGGCTTTCTCCTGGCGCAGGATCATCCGGATCAGGGAGACCTGGTCGGGCGTCAGCGGAGGTTTTTTGCCTACAACGCGACCCTTGTTCCAGATGGTCTGGGCGGCAGCTTTCACGGGCAAATCCTTGCGAGGTTATAGCGGTATAATACCTGTAAACCTTGCATGACGGAAGTGGGATGTTGTGAGACGCTGCACTTTCCCCATGTTTTGTTGGGTTCTTAGCTTGGGTGCTCATGCGAGCTTTTAGCGTAAAGCTCGCATGAGGGCTTGAAAGTGCGTTGCTTGCTGAAATCTACCAAACTTCCACTACAACCGATTATACTTGGATAGGTGTTGTGTCCTGGACGTCATACACCAGTGTTGAGAAGCCGGATTTAAGCCGATGGTCCAAAAGCGCCGTCATGATTTGAGCACATGTTTCGGGAGTGGCAATGATACGACCATTAGCGTCAAATGTGATCATGAGGCCATATTCGGCTTGGTTGGCTCTCAGCCTGTCCATAAAACCCATATCTCGATAGTGGCCCTTGTCGCGTATGGCGCAAGCGCGCCTCAACTGAATCTTGTTAGCCCCTACATGCGCGATAAGAGGAGCCATATCTACAAAGAGGTTTTGGAATTCTACTTCATTCTGTAGATCCACGAAGGCGCTCTGTTGGGCTTGCCGGTACCTCAAAACGGATTCGAATTTGCCTTTGTCCAGAATCAGAACGTCTTCGCCGAATACGATAAAATCGAAGCTTCGGCTGAGTTCAAAATGAGGCTGTTCATCGACTGTAAGAACTTGATCTTGAAAAATTGCGCTCCTTACAGAATGCGCTTGCTTCGTCTTCCAAGATTTAGCGGTTTTTTTGACAGCGTAGGCGATGTCATCACCGACGATAATCTTCGCTACATAAAAGTTGGTGTTTAGGAGATGCTTCGTCTGTGAAACTTTGAGCGGGGCCGTCTCGGCAGCTATCGCTGCAAGCAGAGATGGCACATGCGTTTCATCGGCGGGAATAGACAACGCACTGGCTTCATTGTTTTGCGCCAGCAGACCATAAGCGAACACCTCTTCGATAAGTTCAAGCTGCTCGGTAAAAATCTGCTTTAGTGATGCATCGAGGGGAGCCGTGGTCTCCACCCACTTGGCAGGATAGGTTGGTGCCTGAGAAATGGGGCCCACAGGACCTTTGACGGTCCATAGATTTACGTGTGCGACATCGAGATTGAGTGCCTTGAGATCATCAAGTATAGGCATTGTCGTCCCTTATCTTATTTCGAAATAACTAAAATGTCTTGTGCTTGTAATTGCTTATAGCGAACCCCCGGCTCAAGATGGGATCTTGAAAGCGCTTTACCAGTATGTGTTTTATCGTCGCCGGGGAAACGGTATTTCACTTCGTAGAGGCGCCACCCCAAGACTACGAGCAGCGGGTTTAGAATAAGCTGCCCCGACCGATAAGTGATAAGAAAAATCCAAAATAGGAATATGATGAGGCCGACAAATTTTCCGGTCTCTTGATATTCTAAGTTCATGAAAGACACGACGTAGGGAAGTGTATAGCTCATCAGTTCAGCCGGGACATGCTTAACTTCAATTATGTCGACCGCCGTTTTGGGCCTAATTGACCATAGCGCTAACAAAGAAATAACGAACCCGACTGAGCACACCGCGAAGATGATGATAGGGAACAGGCCATTCCGAAACGGAAGAACACAGTCCGTCCCATTCACTGGCCAGCATGGTTGGGCATCTAAGAGCTCGAACCGAAAATCTTGAGCAAGCAGAATCAGACTCAAAGGAAAGTACGAGCCCGCAAAGATTGCTATCGACGCAAAAATTTTAAGCTTCAAATTTCACCTACAATATTGTTTCCGAAGTATGCGGTATTCCCTTAGCCGAGGGTAGTCGTCATCTTCGGCAAACGCGAGCTCGGCATGCTCTTGATCCAACTGTCTGTAGTGCTGGCCGAGTATAACTAGCTAATCAATCAAGCGGAACTGATGGTTTCAAAAAGTCCCTTCAAACCATCTTGGAACGGATCGAGCGCAAGAGCTCGCTCTTCGGCCCAGACAATCCACTCGCTGAGATGTCTGTCTTCAATGTCGGTATCACCCTCAATTTGCAGACGGCGGCGTAGTTCTGCAATGAATACCAAAAGCCGCTCGCGCTCCCGCCAATTTGCCGCGTGGTCCTGAAACCGACACCAGCGCTTGTGGTCTATCTCCAGCTGTCTTTGGCGCTCACGGCGTTCTGCCTGCTCTTGTTCGTAGCGGCGGTGCCATTCTGCGCGCTCCTGCGCCTCCTCTGCCAAAAGCGGCCCTGCCGCGATAATGGCACTTACAATATCAGGCAGGATAATTGCCATCTTCTTCTTGGGCGTTTCAATCCAGTCGCGACTGCGGCCATTGACGTAGGTGTCGAACCTCACGCGCAGAAAGCCGGAGGAAACAAGGCCTGTTTGGTGGTGATGAGGAAGGGCCGTCCACTTCCCTGCCCCTTCCATGATCTTTGTCGCCCTCGACATTTTCTCAGCAATTACGCACTTGAGCTCTTGCTCGCTGACAAGGAACATCACCTTGCCTGTAAGCTTGGCTTCGCCGATCTGTCCCCCTTGCTTCTCGATCGCGCGAAACAGGGTGCTTGTCACCCTGAAGCGATATCGGTCACGCGCAGTGAGGTCGCTGATATGAGGAAGTGATCCTCCCCAAAAGTCGCGCGACCGTTGCCGGTTTTCCGCTCGACGGCTCTCCTGTCGCTGACGGTGCTCTGCGACCCATGCCTTCACCTTCGGGTGCAGCGCTCGCATATGGTCAAGGCTTTCGTCGTCTTCATCGAAGGGTGGTAGTCCCGCAACGGACTCAGCGTCGCGAGATGGGACGGACGCAGGTACTGGCGGTCTACCACTGCCCCGCGCTGGCTTGATTGAAGGGGAGGTCTTTTGGGGCGGTTCGAATGACGGCAAAGGAGGCATTTCAGGAGCACGGCCAACGGCCTTTTTCTGCCAGTAGCCCAAGGGTGGCGTAGGGATTTGGCGCTTTCGACAAAGAGCGGCCAAGCCTGGCCCGTTCGTCGCGAGTTGGGCACCAAGCTTGCTCATGGGGGTCTGCCAGACCAGTTCGTAAAGTTCCTCGCGAGACATTTCCTCTGCGGGGCGGGTAACGATGTCATTCATGTGAGCCCTTTCTCTCTCGTAATTTCTCCATGAAATTGACTGCCGCCTTCGTACCACCCCTTTACTTGTACTTAATGTTGTACATATAGAGGGAAGCAAAGGAGAGTCGACATGGATGTTATGACCTACTCAGACGCACGAGCTCAACTGAAGGGCGTCATGGATCGAGCGATCCACGACAAGCAGGAAGTTGTCGTGACGCGCAAGAAGGGCGAGTCCGTTGTGGTCGTGTCCTTGGACACTTGGAACGCCGTCAACGAGACGTTGCACCTCCTGTCCACACCGAAAAACGCATCCCGCTTGCGCGCGTCGATCGCGCAACTCGATGCTGGAACTGGCGAAGAGCGTGAGCTTACCGAGTGAAGCTGGTTTTTTCCGATCAGGCTTGGGAAGATTATCAGTACTGGGTCAGCACCAACGACAAGGTACGTGACCGGATCAACGAGCTGATCAAGCAATGCAAGCGGACCCCCTTCAAAGGAACCGGCAAGCCGGAACCTTTGAAGGGGGATCTGACCGGCTGGTGGTCACGGCGGATTTCTCAGGAAGATCGAATGGTCTACCGGGTTAGTGGTACTGGCGACGGCCAGAGCCTAGAGATTGCACAACTGCGGTTTCATTACTGAATTTCCTGTCTGTTGCTTCATGGAGATGGTTGTGAACAGAGCGGGGGCGTAGCCATAGCTCTATAGCTTCTCGCCAGTTTTGCTTTCGTGCCATTCGCGTATGCGCATGCATAGAAGGCCAACCAAAGGTGCTTCGAATAAGGGAATAATCGCATCGTCTGGCGTAAACGAAGGTGCTTCGTACTGGTCCATCGACCATGTACCGATAATCTCTCCGTCACGGGTCACGACTGAGCCATCATCGCAGAGATTGATCGGATAGATCAAAGCTCCATCAGACGGGACGCCGTAGCGCTGCCACGCTTCTCGAAGCGAGTCTCCCGTCAGCTGCGTTGGAGGATCAAGCGGCGGCAACTCGGGCTTCGGCTCGCGCTTCCCGGTTTTCCTTCGTTGTTTCCCCTGCCGCCAAGGTGGTGAAGGGTTTTCAGCTGCGCGCTCCATTTGCCGACGAAGGTTTCCCTCGTCAAAAGCCCCGCCTGAACTGATCTGATCCTGAAAGACAGCAGCGTAGCCGATAATCTCTGGCATCCGTCCCTCGCTCGCAGGGATGCTTGGGATCGATGTGTTGAACTTTGGGGCGAAGGAACGAATGGCCGTGCTTTCCTTTTCGTGCATCTCGTCAGGTGGGCAGGGTGCCAGAGCGAGAGACCACGGCAGTGAGACGTCAGAAACACGGTGGTAGAAACGGCCCAAGCTATCAATTGGTCGCTCCGTCAGGTCCCATGACTGCCCTATGTAGACAATCTCCTCCGCGCAGCCGATCAAGTAAACGCCGCTTCTCTGCTTAAGCCCAGTGTAAAGAGCATTCAGATCTTGATGTGGATTGCGGACAAAGACCTGCCGTCTCCATGCCAGGAATTGTTTATGGTTATTCAGCATCTATGCCTATTGTCAGTCAGTCTGTGATCATCTTTCGTAATTTGTCTTAATAACTCAATTTCCATTTCCGCCACATACCCACAAANCCACATTNTTTCATTTATGGGTCACGGTGGGTCTTGCCGNATGGGTAGCCAATGATGGNGCCTATGGCCGGATCAACAATTTTCTCAATGTCTTCTTGCAGGCCTTGCGTCCGGATCATTGCAAAAATACGAATTTCTGCGTCCGGGCAGANAGCCCGAAGGANTTCCGCGCAAGCAAAGCTTGTCCGTCCCATGGTCAGAACATCATCCACGATGGTGATCTTGTTCGGCACGAAGAACGGTCTCTCCGCCTCGATGCTTTCCAGGTGAATAGGGACAAGTGGTCTTTCCGCCGCCGGTGAATTTGACGAACGCGGTATAGCCCTCGTTCTTTTCAGATATGTTTGTACATCTTGGCCGAACCCGTGCTCGTGCAACACGTCGCAGATCACCTTGGCAGGCCAAAGCGCCCCATCAGGGAGTGGCGCCGAGCGCGGTACCGGCACCAAAGTGACATCAGGCCCGAGAAAAGGCCGCAGAGCGTCCGCCTTCGAGTCTTGCAGGTGCGGAACGGTCGAGGCGATGACATTGACCCGGCCAGCCTTGATCGCGCCACAGGCTTTTCGGGAGGTTACAGACAGCTCCGAGCTACCGCGTGGGGAATAGTTGGCGAAGGTGCCATACTCATAGCTCGAAGGCACGAACGCCCCCAGCAGTGTAGTTCGGAATATCGAGCAAGATATCGGGTAGGTCTTCACGGCGCAGGATTTGTGCTCCGTACTCGATGAGCTGCTTCGGCCAAGTTAGGTTCGGATTGGTTGCGACGTTCTCAAGTAGGTAGAGATCGCGGCCAAGCCGGATAGCTTCCCATCCCTGGTGGCGGGTCCCGCTCTTTTCGCTTGCTTCGATCACGATGGTAGCATCGCAGATGAGCGCCATCGTCCGGTTGCGGCGCGGGAAATTCTCGCTCTTGCCTGGATAACCTTCGGGAAACTGGGAAATCGCTAGGTGATCACGCTTGATCTCTTCAAGTAGACCGGCATTCGTGGCCGGGTCCGCCTTGGATAAGGGCGTGCCGAGCACTGCTATTGTGCGGCCGCCCTCTTCTATCGCAGTTCTATGCGCCACTGTGTCGATGCCTTCGGCTAGGCCGCTGACGACAATGATACCCTGCTGCACCAAGGCACGAGTGACAGCCTGTGCTCGTTTGATGCCGTCCGGGGTGGCTTTTCTTGAGCCGACAATCGCCACGCGCGAGCCTTCGGTCAAAAGCGCGGTATCACCCGCCGTGTACAACACGTCTGGTGCGTTCTTTTCTTCGACCGGGCCGAATGGCCCAAGGGCTTCTCTCGTTCTCAGCTCTGCATGCATTCTCATCATGCGGTGACGTTTTTTTGCGCCGCCGCCCTCCCCTTTGTTTTTAAGCCACAAATCCCGCCTGCGCAATATTTCACACAAACCCACATTTGTGCTTTTGTTCATTTGCGGGTTATGCCCGCATCCTCTTCCAATTCTTGCGTGCGCTGTTCAATGAAGGCTTGGAGTTCACCTACCATTTTCCGATCCGTCGCACTGCACGCCGTTTTGAATCGCGTGTGCAGGCTCGCCGGAAGATCCAGGCTCAGGCGCTTGGTCGGCTCATCCGGCATGGTCTTCGCGACCGGCTTGTCTGCCCGTGTTGTGTCATGCCCTGCCCCGCCACGTTCAAACGCGAGGATTTGGTCATCCGTTGGCTGCTGCTTCGGCTTCGGAGCCGCCGAAAATGTCTTCTTCGACATACCGCTCAATCTCTTTCGTTAGTTGGTTGATCTCGCGGGCCGCATTGCTATCGCCAGCCCACTCGAAAATCGTTTGCCCCATGGTCATACCTTCAGCGAAGGCCACCCGTTGCTCGATCTCACTTGCTAGGATTGGCAAACCCGCCTCGGCAGCCATGTTGCGAATATCTCGCCCTATGACAGTTTTCCCTATTTTGCGGGAAACCACAAACCCACATTTGAGGGAAGGCTTGAATTCCTGCGCTTCTTTGACTTGACGCACTGTCAGGTCAGATGCCCACGTCGAGAGACCGGACGGTTCGATGGGCAACGCCACAAAGTCCGATGCAACAATACAAGATCGGGCAATCTCCTCCGCGTGCGGCGGGCCGTCGATGATGGTGTGAGTATAGTCTTGGGCAAGCTTTAGCGCGTCCCGCGCCATGTTGGCCCGTGCCATGCTGACAACCTGGAAGGGCGCATCTTCGCGCAGACTTGCCCATGTTGTGGCCGAGCCTTGCTTGTCAGCGTCGATCAGAAGCACTCGGTGGCCTTGGCGTGCCAGACAGCCCGCCACGTTCACCGATAGGGTGGTTTTGCCGACGCCGCCTTTTTGGTTCAGGAAAGATATGATCATGAGTCCACCTCACCACATTCGTGGGAAAGCGTAAAGCCACAAACCCACATTTGTGCGTTTTAATTCTGGTATGCGCCTCGCTTATTGCAGAAGGCCAGAAAGTGCTTATCGGCATCCTTCACGTCGATCGCCTTGTCATGCACCCATGACCGCCACTCGTTTTCCAGCACGTATACGTCCCACCCAGGCGCAAGACGCCGCGCCTCATCATGTGTATCTGGTTTTCTGAACCGCAACGCTAGGAAGGAAGGGGCGATCACCGCCTCAGCCCCCTTGGGGCGAAAGACAACATTATCGCTTTCGATGCTCATGGTGTAGTCGGGAAGATGGTCGTGCACCGCGTCATCTTCGATGATCTTCGAAATCAATCGCCTGAATTCTTTCGTGGTTGAGCCTGACCCGCACTTGTCGCGCAAGAGTTCGAGCCCACACTTCCACTTGGGTTGTGCGCCGCAATGCTTACGGGCCAGTTCATAGAGTCGCCGTTCAAGCGGTTTTCGGAGGAAAAAATACTGCTTGTTCAATGTCAGAACATGATTGTTCTCGATGGCATCAAACACCCAATCCGACAGTGTGATCTCGACATCCTGCATCCGACCGTCACGTGTCTCCCGAACGATTTCCGCGGACTCGATCAGGCCGAACACTTTAAAATATTCCTTGCCACCTTGGCGGATATTCGTCTCGATCTGCGTGCCTTGCAGACGCCGCAGCGCATCCTTCAAGAGCTGGTAGCCTTGGCCCGAGGTCTGACGGTTCGTCGCCACCAGCAAATCATGAGCCTTGAACCGCATCGACCGGTTGACTTTGCGGCCTTCATTGAGTGCAGCCATGCACTGACTGATACAGTAGATCAGCACGTCACGGTCATGGACTGTGGCCAGCCCGTAGCGTGACGGTGAGACCTCAATCGAATTATCACCATTCTGGTAGCGTCGCGGTTTCATGTCCGGCTTGGTCGAGAGGGTAAACACAGGATGTTCCATCGAGGCCATGTCGCCCTTCGGCACCGCGTCCACAATGTCGCAAACGAACAGGTCTTTTTGCGGATGCCGGTCCGGCAGGAGCGGGGAGCGTGCATTCGTCATTTCACACACCCTCTGCTCAGCTCACGATTCGTCACTTCACACACCATGGCTCACTATCGTCATTTCACACACCGATCGTCAAGAGTCGTCATTTCACACACCAAAGGCCTGTGGATAACTTTTCTAAGCTATCGTCATTTCACACACCCAGATTCGTCATTTCACACACCAAAATTCGTCATTTCACACACCGGCCTTCTGGAAAACACTATTCGTTTCAAGGTGTTGTTGGGATTTTTCCAAGGTGTAACTCTATTATAACTCTATTTAACTCCCTCAGAACGCGAAACCTTTAACAAAATTCCAACGCACAACTTTCAACTCAGGGGGTTCTGATCGAACCTTCCCCGGTAGAGCTTGCTCTTGAAATACACATTCTGCTTGGCTTTGAGCGGGTTGCGGTTACCGACCAACAGCAGCAGATCATCTGCCTTCATGCCCGTGATCTGCTCAGCCGTCATGAGCTTCTGACGCTGCTCCGAGTAGGAAAAATCACGGCCCTCGTGCGGGGCCTTGCCCTCTCGAATTTGCTGAGAATAGACCGTGCTTTCCCCGAGATGACGCGCTGCCCATTCAGCGGTTTCGATATCGTTGAGGTTGAAGACGCGCTTGGTGATGCAGGAGCCGAAGATCGAGCGGGCATCATTCGGCCCATAGGCCTTTTCGACCTGGCCCGTGTCCTGGGTGACGAACAGCGCTTCGACACCGGCCCCTGCGGCGACATTGGCGATGTTCATGATCTGCTCCATGCGCCCCATGCGTACGAATTCATCGAGAACCAGTAAGATTGGAGCTTTGACCTTGCGCCGCCCGTCCTGGCGCACGACCGTGCCCAGAACGAGGTTGATGAACAGGCGCATGAAGATCGCTTGCTTGTCCACCTGGTCGAGCGGCACCGCGATGAAGAGATCAACCTGATCATCAAGAAGATCATCCATGCGGAAACTGGACCCGGCCAGGAAGTGGCGCATGTTGTCGGATTGCATCCACTCGAAGGCTTTCGACACCGCCGTCTGAATCGACCCGCGTTCCCTGTCGCCTGCGCGCAGGATGGTTGCAGCGGTCTGGGCAGGACGGTGGCCGACAAGATCCCCGTTTTCGGCCCAGGCCTCAAGCGTACCGTCGAGGTTTGCTGACAGAAGCAGATCGGCGACGGCGATCAGATTGCGCCGGTTGGGTTCTTCCTGGGTCACGATCACTTCGATCGCCGCCGCGACCAGCTGGCGGGCCATTTCCGAAAAATGCGCGCCGTCGCCTTGTTCCGGTTTGACCAGACCGTCTGCAACCAGGGCCACGTCTCGCGCCAGCTCATGGGACCGGATGTAGTCGAGCGGGTTGAATTGATCCTGTCCATCCTCAACGAGGCCAAAGGGGTTGAGGACCGCTACCTTGCGCCCGAGCTCTTCGCGGTGGCGGCGCGTAACGGCGAAGTTCTCGCCCTTGATGTCCAGGACGACGACCGGCCCCTGGTGATCGAGGATCGCCGGGATCACGGCGCTGACGCCCTTGCCGCCGCGTGTGCCGGAGACGACGAGGTGATGCCCGCCGCGCCATCCCTTCGCATCGTTCTTGACGTAGCGCAGGAGCTTGCCCTTGTGCAGGGCGAGGGGCAGGCCGGTCTTGTTGCGCTTCAGCTGGGCCACGTCACGCGGGTCCATCCATCCCGCTTGCCACGGTCCGGTGCGGGATTTGCGGTTGCGGCCAATGCGCGGATTGAAGATCGCCACCAGCGGGGTGCTGACAGCGACAGCCACGCCAAAGGCCCCAAGTGCGAAAGAGATCGCCATGGCCTGTTTCTGCGGATCAGAATACCGCGCCAGCCCCTTGAGGCCTTCCCAAATGGCGCGGGGGAGGGGCCAGCCAGCGCCCGTCCATGCCTGGACAGTCGCCAGTATGTCGCTGAGCGGCCCTCTGAGGGGCGTCAGCGCTGTGAGGGTGGCCACGCACAGGCAGACCCATGCGAGGAGCTTCAGCGGTGTCCTGTGGCGCTCTGCAGCGGCTCCGAGGGTGTCGAGAATGGTGGCCACGGCGATGATCGGGAAGGCATAGGTGGTCACCGGGTAGATCGCGACCGCTTGCGGAGCGAGGATCATGGCGGCAGCGGCCAGGATCACAGCGCCGATCATGATCACCCAATGGCGGGCTTCCAGAACAAAGCTCATGACCGACCCTCGTGGCTGTCAGGAAACAGAACCTGCCAGAGCCCACGGTCCTG
>JGI24724J26744_10002996_pt1 | contig 11050 bp, 9 predicted proteins | sample Cruoilmetagenom7_FD_26744 | JGI IMG/M metagenome (IMG submission 26744)
TCGGCGGCTATGGCGCCCTATCCAAGGCTCTTTCCGAGATGACACCCGAGCAAGTCTTGGAGGAGGTAAAGAGATCAAACCTCAGGGGCCGTGGCGGCGGAGGATTTTCTGCTGGGAGGAAATGGGAGACCACGCGAAATGCCCCCGGCGAGCCAAAATACGTGATCGTTAACTGTGATGAGGGAGATCCGGGAGCTTTTATGGATAGGTCTCTCATGGAAGGAAATCCTCACAGCGTCATTGAAGGGCTGATCATAGGAGCGTATGCCATCGGCTCTCATGAAGGGCTCATCTATGTGCGACAGGAATATCCTTTAGCGGTGGAAAACGTTAACATTGCCATCAAACGGGCGGAGGAATATGGTTTACTCGGTAATAACATCCTCGGTTCAGGATTTGATTTCAAGATAAAAGTGCATCGCGGCGCTGGAGCCTTCGTTTCTGGCGAGTCCAGCGCTTTAATGACGCAATAGAGGGAAAGGTGGGAGAGCCAAGGCCAAAATATATTCATACCTCAGAGAGCGGCGTTTGGGATAAGCCAAGCGATTTGAATAATGTGGAGACGTGGGCAAACGTGCCTCTGATCATCGATAAAGGGTCAGATTGGTTTACTTCTATCGGCACCGAGGGGAGCAAGGGGACGAAGATCTTCTCTCTGGTTGGCAAGGTGAACAATACCGGATTGGTGGAAGTGCCGATGGGAACCACGCTTAAGGAGATCATATATGATATAGGTGGAGGAATCCCCGAAGGAAAAAAATTCAAGGCCGTACAGACCGGCGGTCCTTCTGGCGGTTGTATCCCCGAAGAATATCTCGATACTCCAGTGGATTTCGACGAACTTGCCAAGCTGGGTTCGATAATGGGCTCCGGTGGAATGATCGTGATGGATGAGGATACCTGTATGGTAGATATATCTCGTTACTTTGTCGATTTCCTCTGTGATGAATCGTGCGGTAAATGTGTGCCATGTCGTGAAGGGTTAAAGGGCGTTCGCAAGATATTGAATGATATCGTCGCGGGAAGAGGAAAAGAAGGAGATATTGAACTTCTTGAGGAGATCGGTGACGTGATGAGCGAAGCTTCTCTTTGCGCGCTGGGTAAAACTGCCGCAAATCCTATATTAAGCACTATTCGCTATTTTAGAGACGAATACGAGGCTCACATCGAGGAGAAACGCTGCCCGGCTTTGGTATGTAAGGATCTGATATCATATTATATCGATCCAGAGAGATGCAATGCATGCCGACTCTGTCTTAAGAATTGTCCGGCGGATGCTATAGATGGTGAGAAAAAACTGATTCATATAATCGATCAATCCAAGTGCGTTAAGTGTGGAACCTGTTTTGATGTGTGTCCTCCCAAATTTAGTGCGGTGAAAAAAATATCTGGCGAGCCAGTTCCGCCACCAATTCCAGAGGAGAAAAGGGTTTTAGTGAAAGATAAAAAATCAAAAGGGGGCCAGAAATGAACGAGGTCACTTTGGAGATCGATGGTAGGAAGATAAAGGTTGAGAAGGGATTGACGATATTGGAAGCCGCAAAAGGTATAGGTATCGATATACCAACACTATGTTATCATCCGTTGGTTTCACCCTCCGGCGCCTGCCGTTTATGCTCCGTTGAGGTGGAGAGACGGGGTAGGAAGAATATTGTCACCTCCTGTGTCTATCCCGTCGAAGAGGGACTGGTGGTAAATACAAAATCCCCTGAGGTCATCAAAGTTCGTAAGATGATCATCGAGTTATTGATGGCTCGGTCTCCCAATGTGAAGATAATACAAGACTTAGCACAGGAGTACGGAATAAAGGAAACGAGGTTTGAATTAGAAGACGAAACTTGTATCCTATGTGGGTTATGTACACGAATCTGTGAGGAGAGGGTTGGTGTAAGTGCGATTAATTTCATCAATCGAGGAGTTAATCGGATGATAGAGGGACCACTTGAAGACCATTTGGGCACGAACCTATCGGATATGTGCATAGGATGTGGAGCTTGCGCCTATGTTTGCCCAACAGGAACGATTGGGCTCGAGGATTTATATAAGAAGATAAGGTCTTCTTTTCCCTTTGGTACGGTGGAGGAGAGAACGTTTGGCAGGCGAAGTGGGGAAGATGAAGTTTTAGGCATCTATAAAAATTGTTATGCGGTAAGGTCGAAGAAAGAGGATATATTGGAAAGGGCGCAGGATGGAGGTGCCGTTACGTCTCTGTTGGCCTATGCACTTGAATCGGGGATGATAGATGCTGCAGTAATTACGGTGGCAGATAATAGCTGGGAGCCAACGACTAAAGTTGCCACGTCTTATGACGATTTAAAAGAAGGTGCAGGTACAAAATATACATTCTATCCAAGCGGAATCGGTATAAGTGAAGCGGTAAATAAAGGCTATGAAGATATAGGATTTGTAGGAACGCCCTGTCAGACAGAGGGTTTAAGAAAAATTCTAACCTCTAATCAACCTTATAGCATAGGAAAAGAGAAGATAAAATTGTTGGTAGGGTTATTTTGCCTGGATACATTCAAACAAGAGTTGATGGGCTTTATAAACGATAAAATTACCCGACTAGGAGAAGTGGGGAAATTAGATATAAAAGGACGTGATCTTAATATATATGAAAAGAATGGTGAAATGCATGCTGTTCCACTCTCCGATATAGAAGGTTATGTAAATAAGGGATGTTTTGCATGCACAGATTTTTCCTCAGAATTGGCTGACATTTCTATCGGTTCTGTAGGTTCAGATATGGGTTGGTCTACCGTTATTACACGTACAGACAGAGGGGTAGCGTTGCTTGAGGGAGCAATAAATGATGGATACGTGGAAGCTAAAGAACTAAAGGATCTAAAACTGCTGATAAGGTTGGCGAAGATCAAGAGGAAGAGGGCGAAGAAGGAGACAGGTACAACACGTCCGTAAGAAGCGAATCTAAAAGAAAGATTTTCAAATGAATCTGAATAGGGCATTCTACACGGGCAGATTTCAGCCTTATCACAATGGACACCACGGAATCATAAAGAAGATCGCGGAAGAGGTGGATGAGATCGTGATGGGTATAGGAAGCGCCCAGTTCAGCCATACATTGGAAGATCCGTTCACCGCCGGGGAGAGGGTCATGATGATCACGCGATCTCTCAAAGAGCTTGATATAATCTGCTACGTGATACCGATAGAGGACATAAACAGAAACTCCCTCTGGGTCTCTCACGTGAAGTCTATGACTCCCCCATTTAAGGTGGTCTATTCCAATAATCCCCTCGTTCAGAGGCTCTTTAAGGAGGAGGGGACGAATGTCAGAACATTGCCCCTTTTGAACAGAGAAGAATATGCCGGAGAAGAGATAAGGAGAAGAATTTTAAGAGACGAAAAGTGGGAAGATCTCGTTCCAAAAGCCGTCGTTGAAGTGATGGAAGAGATAGATGCTGTGGAAAGGTTGAAAACGATCGAGAAGACGGACAAATTGTAGAATGCTAATCTAGATCAAGGAAAATTTGTTTTGGCTCTTTTTTTACCTCAAATATCTCTTCTGCAGATTTTTTCACTTTTTCCCTGTATTCTTTCGGTGTATAGACACCCATCTTCCAATTGCTCACCTCAGCTTTTTCTAAGATCGCCACCAGGGGGGATATATCATCCAACCTCTTAATATTGTCCTTTATGAGAACTGGTACCCCCATCTGCGTTTTTGGATACTTTGGTATGTCTACGATAACGTATTTCTCGTCTACTCCCACGTCTTCTGCTATCTCCCTCTCATATCTCCCGCATCCTTTTCTGTATTCATCGATCTTCTTCTCGTCTATTGAATTCATACCGACATATATGCCCCTCTTGAAAAGATTCCTCTCTTCCAAACGTTCTATCATCTCGTGTGGATATCCTTCGGTTCTCTTCAGCCTATAATGTATCTCATAATCGTCCATCCTTCTAAGCGTATATGGGTCCAAATCTTTCTCCTCGATCATACAGAGAAGTGCCTTCTTAAACATCGATTCTGCTATCCTCGATACGTGATGATAATATACCGTGGGTGACATCAAGAATCTCGAGACGCATAAGGACTCAGCAGCCTGCAATCCTCCTTCCCTTATCACCAATCTCTTTCGATAAAGTTCCATCTCCTGAACGAGCCGATGTAAATCGATGATTCCGTAGGCAACCCCGGTGTAATAAGAGTCTCTCACAAGATAATCCATCTTGTCTATGTCTATCTCTCTGTTCAGAAGTTGCCCCAAGTAGCTCTCTCCCCCCATAGTTCTCAAAATTTCCGACTTTTTCAAGTTAAAATCTTCCAAAATGGATCCTATGGACTCTTTATCTATGATCTCCCCTACATCCTCGTGGTCTTTTCTGGTATATCTTTTTATGATCTCTTCCGAGTCATGAGAATAAGGTCCGTGCCCCACGTCGTGTAGAAGGGCAGAAGCCATCAGCTCATCTCTTCCCTCCTCTTCAAGATTCGCTGAAAAGATGTCTGCTAGGTGCATGACGCCCAGCGAATGCTCAAATCTTGTGTGGTTTGCTCCTGGATAGACGAGGTAAGAAAATCCGAGTTGTTTTATCCTTCTTAACCGTTGCATCTCAGGCGTATCTATCAATCTCAAACAGAGGTCATTTAGTCTTATCGTCTTGTGTACCGGGTCACGAATTACCTTCATTTAGAGATCTCCACGTTTTAAATTTAAAGTGCTCAAATATTTGAATCCATCATATTTAACTCCTTCGCCAAGAAGTCCCCTTTCGAAAGGGAGGGGATGAATTGGCGTATCTCTATTTGAAGTTAAACAAAAACTTTATATGCAGATCGGTTCATTATAGTAGCGTAAATATGTGGAAGCGTAAAGGAAAAGGTAAGGATAAAGAAGAAANAGAGAATGTAACACAGAGAACTCAAAAGGTTAGGATAGTCTCAATCAATAAACAAGAAGAAGTTCTATGGGTGCTATCAGAGATATGTAGGCTTATCTATAATTTTGGGCTTGCTAAAAGAAAAGAAGCGTTCAAAAATGGTAAAAATATAAGTTATATTGACCAACAAAATGATCTACCTGAAATTAAAAAGAAATATCCAGAATACAGNTGGGTATATTCTAAGGTTTTACAAGGAGTTTTACAAAAATTAGATGCAGATTACAGATCTTTCTTTGCTCTGAGAAAAAATGGAGATCAAAATGCAGAACCCCCAGGATTCAAAGGTAAGAAACACTTTACCACAATGGATTTCAACCAGAGCGGATTCAAGATAAAAGATGGAAAAATTAAACTCTCTCATTCATACAATAATATCCCATTAGAGAAGGAATATATCGATAATGGATTATATCAAGCCTTTGATTTAGGAATAGGCAAACAAACAGCGGTAAATATTGATGGAAAGTTCTTTGAGGTAAAGAACAGAAGACCTGAAAAGTATTGGGAGAAGAAGATAGAAAAAGCTCAGTCCAGATTAGACCATTGTAAAAAAGGAAGTGGTAGATGGAATAGACTAAAGAAATCTATAAGAACAATGCAGAAAAAAGCTGCAAATCAAAGAAAAGATTTTCAGCATAAGTTGAGTGGAAAAATAGTGGAAAATACAAAGGCAAATACGATAATTGTTGGAGATTTAGACGTAAAGGAGATGGCACAGGAGAAGGAGAACGATAAAGACAAAAGTAAAAGTCCTCTTCAAAAGACAAGAAAAAGAGGGTTAAACAGAGGAACTCAAAACACGGGGTTATTATCAAGATTCACCAAATTCTTAACCTACAAAGCCGAAGAGATAGGTAAAAAAGTAATAAGAATTGATGAGAAATATACAACCAAAACATGCTGTGTTTGTGGGAAAAAGCATAAGATGAATATTTGGGACAGAACATTCAAATGTCCTTATTGTGGATTTGAAATAGATAGAGATCGTAATTCAGCAATAAACATAATGTTGCGATTTCTTATCCAAAATGCTAAGTGGACAAGCTATCGACTATTTGTCGGTAATCTACGAAAAACAGGCATTCTTATTAGGGAATAGTACTCGTGGGAAGCCCCTTTCCGTAAGGGAAGGGTAGTTCACATATCTTCCGTGAAAATAACAAATTTTACTATCATGATCGTCCTATCAGGCGGAACGGGAACTCCAAAGCTTTTAGCGGGGTTGAAAGATATCGCAGAAGATTTTGCCGTCATCGTAAATACAGCGGAGGATATCTGGCTCTCCGGAAATCTCATCTGTCCCGACATCGATTCGGTCATCTATACGCTCGCCGGCATCATCGATGAGGATAGATGGTGGGGAATAAAAGGAGATACGTTCAAGACGCACAAGAGAATAAAAGAGATGGGATATGGTGAGAAGATGATGCTTGGAGATATGGATAGGGCAACACACATATTCAGATCCAATCTCCTGCGAGATAATAAGAACAAGACGGAGGCAAATTTGATCTTAGCAAGATCTCTCGGTGTGAGACAGAAGGTTCTTCCGATGTGCAACGAGGATATAAGAACGATGATAAGAAGTGGAAAGGAAGAGATGCATTTCCAGGAATTTTGGGTCTACCGGGGCGGGAGACCGAGAGTCGATGATATCTCCTTTGAGCATATAGAAGATGCAAAGATGACGAAGGATATAAAAGATCTGATGAGCGAAGAGAAGAATATCTTAATAGGTCCTAGCAATCCGATATCAAGTATTCTTCCGATCTTATCTGTTGGAAAGATGAGAGAACTCTTGAAAGACAAATATGTGGTGGTCGTCTCACCGATCATTGGAGGAAAACCCGTCAGCGGACCTGCTGCATCGTTTATGAGAGCAAAGGGCATAGAAGTCTCTTCCAAGGGAGTAGCAGAATTTTATAAAGATATAATGGATGTATTTATCGTTGATTATAGAGACAAAGAAGAGGTGGAGATCGAGGGAGTGGAAGTTTACAGAACTGATACAATCATGAAAGATAGTGAAAAGAGAGAAAAATTGGCAAAATTCATCGTCGATCTTCTTTAGATCACAAAAGATCCAACTCTTTCAATAAAAGCTCTCTGGCTTCTTTCATCGGGAATTTTCTTATTATCTTACCATCTTTGATGATAGGTTTCAAGAGCGAATCTCCTTTCATCTCCTCTCTGTAGTAGCAAATCGAAGATTTGCGTATCCCACAAATCGGAGATTTTTGAGGACTCAAAACAATTTTATCCTCCATCTCTTCCCACTCTCTATATACCTGCTTCTTCCCGCCGTATTTTCCCCGCTTAGCGCACGGTATTCCATCCATTTCTACGATATCCAACGCGAGATCGATCGGTTTTGCACCTGCGACACAACTTCCAACGCCGAATCCGTCCACGAGATCTCTCAATTCATATATATCTTCCTCGTCCATCCCACCTGATACGAATATCCCCACATCTCCATATCCTCTTATGTCGAGTTCCCACCTCACCTCTCTTATGATCTCTTTAAAGTTTCCCTTTCTCGAAGATGGCGTATCAAGCCTTACCGCATCCAATCTCTCCTTTAAAGTATCAGCAGCGGCTATAGCCTCCGTCTTTTCGTCGTAATACGTATCCACGAGCATTGTTCTCGGGACACCCGCAGGCATCAACTCATCGAATGCCTTCCATGCTTCCCTCTGATCTCCCATTGCGATGATCAGGGCATGAGGAATCGTTCCCGCAGGTTCGATCCCTATCATCTTACCNCCNGNAACGTTGCTTATTCCATCCATCCCACCGATCATTGCGCTCCTCTCCACGACGGCGGCGAGTGCAGGATGCTGCCTCCGAGTTCCAAAGGATATGACGTTCTTATCTCGCGCCGCATATTTTATCTTCGCGGCCTTCGTGGCGATTCCGGATTCCTGACAGAGAAATCCGAGAATGGATGTCTCATATCTGGCAAAATCGAGATATTGTCCTTCAATCCTCAAAACAGGTTCTCTTTCGTAGAATACGCATCCCTCATCCATCGCATAGACGTCTATAGGCAATCCCTCCAAAAGTTTTGAGACGTCTTCCAAGCCGCATAGAACGCCCCACCCATCCAATGAGCTTGCGGTCACTTCTGCCACAACTTGTGGGTTTATTCCCTTCTTCTCAAGTATCTCTTCCGTTCGCAAAAAATAGACGTCGGTCGCCATGCCACTCTTTATCTCCTCATCGGAGACGATCATAAATATGTTATCTCTCATCTAAATCACCCTATGTTACCTCTATGGAATTGAGATCATAAAATTCTTTGTGTGAGAGGATAAAAGATAAATTTTTATCTGAAAAATCCTCTTTAGGATACCATTGATAAGTAAAATGTTGATAAATCTATCGAGCTAACTATTTATATTAAAACGCTATTGAATGCTCGATAGATATGATACCACGAGATAGAGTCATAAATGCCATATTGGGGAAAGAAGTGGATAGAACTCCGGCAGCCTCCGTCACTCAAACGGCCACGGTGGAACAGATGGAATCCGTTAAATCTTATTGGCCCGAAGCTCACTTAAATCCGGAGAAGATGGCAAATTTGAGCATGGCCTTCCACAAGGAGACAGGGCTGGAGTCGGCCAGGGTACCGTTTGACCTCACTGTTTTGGCCGAATCCTTCGGATGCACCGTAGATATGGGAAAGGTCAACATACAGCCTTCCNTNNGGAAAGATGGCCATATAAGNGCNGATGAGATAGAAAGATTGGACGTACCAGAGGAACTCCTACAGGGGGGAAGGATTCCAACCGTTTTAAAAGCCGTTGAAATATTAAAAGATACTGTGGGTGACAAGCTCCCCATACTCGCCGGTTATGAGGGTCCGATTACCCTGGCCGGTCATCTCTTGGGGATAGAGAAATTCATGATGTGGTTCATCAAAAAGCCGGAGAGCATAGGACCACTTTTGAACGTCACAACCGAGGCATGTGTAGAGTACGGCAATGCATTATATGAAGCGGGGGCGGATGTGGTGGTTCCCTGTGACCCAACGGCTTCTCCAGAGATGCTTAGCCCAAAAGATTTCAAAAAGCACTTAAAACCTGCGCTATCGGATTTGGCTGAGAATTTAGAGGGTACTAAAGTCCTGCACATATGTGGCAATATCACCAGGATCCTTAATGATTTAAAAGAGATACCCTTCGATGCGCTGAGCATAGAGGAGAAGGTGGATCTAAGTGTCGCCAAGAAAATTTTGGGGGAGGATTTAAGAATTGTTGGAAATATCTCCCCCATCGACACGTTGCTCAGGGGAACCCCAAAAGATGTTAGGGAAGAGAGCATAAAGGCTTTGAAGTGTGGAGTGGATTTGCTGGCCCCGGGTTGTGGTGTGGCCCCCGAGACACCCACCAGAAATCTGAGGGCTATGGCGGATGCGGCTCGGTGAAGGCTTCTCCAGAATCAAACCGATTGAGGTCAAAATGAGTGGAAACACGTTAATCCTATCCTGTGGCATATTCAGGAAAGAGTTGAAGAAGATTATAGGAGGGAACGGATGGAATTTCGACGTCGTCTTCCTCCAGCCACTTCTTCACCTTGACTCCAAAAAATTGAATGAAGAGTTAAATAAGAAATTAGAGAGATTTTCCGGAAGATATGATAGAAAGATCGTGGTCTATGGAAAATGTTCACCAGAGATAGACGAGATATGTTCAAAGCATGACGCAAAGAGAATGAGGGGGGAGCACTGCCCAGAGATTCTATTAGGAGAGAGATTTTGGGAGTTGATGAAGGAAGAAGGGGGGACATATTATTTAACTCCCCCATTGTGCAAGAATTTTGAACAGATGGTCATAAAAGGTACGTTCATCGACGATTATCCAAGGCTTAAGGAGATCTATTTTAGGAATTATAAGCGGGTGGTCTATATAGATACGGGTATCGAGGATCTCAGTGAGAAGGCAAGAGAGATATCAAAGTATCTGAATCTGGCGTTTATGATAGAGAGGCCGGGTGTAGAAAACCTTGCAACGAGGTTGAAAGAGGTATTGTAATCATCCGATCTTCGGTAAGAACATAGCTCTCGCAAGGATCCTGGCAAATTTGGGGTGAATGCAGGTTTCCACGTATCTTACATCATCCGCTATGGTGTTTGCCAATTTCCTCTCGGATCTCGATATGAGTGCCAGTTTCGCCCCGACCCCGGCCGCATTTCCGACCTGTTTGAATAACTTCAAGTCGAGATCTGGAAGCATTCCTATCGTAACAGCACTCTCAGGATCGATGTAGGAACCAAACGCACCTGCTATAATCACCTCTCCTATCTCATCTTCGTTTGTTCCCATCTTTTCAAGACCGATGGAGATGCCCGCCCTTATGGCAGACTTTGCCAGGAGTATCGAGCTAATATCGCTCTGGCATACGACGACATCATCATCGATTCCCGTCTTTTCTTTATCCACCAAGACAAACTCCAATCCTCCATTGGATCTTCTAACCCGTGAATTTTCTTCTTGGAGCCTTCCCTTATCATTTATCGCACCAGAAGTGTAGAGCTTTGCGATCGCATCTAAAATACCTGAACCACATATCCCTATGGCGGGCTTATCGTCTATCGTGGAACAGACAACATCATCACCTTCTATGCTTACCTTATCTATCGCGCCCGACATGGCCTTCACACCCTGTTTGACCCCCCATCCCTCAAATGCCGGGCCCGATGCACAGGATAGGCTCATAATTTTATCCTCTTTTGCGAATGCGATCTCCGTATTCGTGCCGATGTCTATACCGATCCTCACTTTCTCTTCTTCTTCCTCCCAGATTCTGGTTGCCAGGATCATCGCCACGTGATCTGAGCCGATGTATCCTCCAATCAAAGGTAAGAGGTGAACATACCCCCCCTCCACCATATCTATCCCAAGTTCTCTGGCCTTTATATCCTGAGACTCTTTGAAGACGGGGATATACGGAGCCAATCCAAGCTGTCTCACGGGTAATCCCAAGAGTAGATGATGCATCGCCGTATTTCCCACGATGGTGATATCTGAGAGATCTCTTCTTTTAACCCCGTTCCGCCGGCATAAATTTTTGATCATGCCATTTATGCCATTCATGATCGTCCGTCTCAACTCTTCTCTTTTCTTTTCTTCTT
>JGI24724J26744_10002998_pt1 | contig 11045 bp, 8 predicted proteins | sample Cruoilmetagenom7_FD_26744 | JGI IMG/M metagenome (IMG submission 26744)
GGCCTTTTGCGGCACGGGGAAACTGACCGAGGTGATGATCTCATCCTCGTCCAGTGCCGTTTCAAACAAGCCCTGAAAGTAGTCGTCCGCGGCNATCTCGCGCTTGTTGGTGATGATTGTGGCACCTGACCCAAGCGCAGCTGCAGGATAGCACGCCGCCGGGTCGTTATTGGCCAGCGATCCCCCGATGGTGCCCCGGTTACGCACGGCGGGGTCGCCGATATTGGCGGCCAGTGCGGCCAGACCGGGGTAAAGGTCTGCGGCATCAGCGGCAACCTGTGCATGGGTCGTCGCCCCGCCTATAGTAAGGGTGCCGCCACTTGCGCTGACGCCGACCATGCCGTCCACGCCGGTCATGCTGACCAGAACTTCGGGTGAGGCAAGCCGTTGTTTCATTGTTGGCAGCAAGGTCTGACCGCCCCCCAGTGCTTGCGCGCCTTCGGCGGCCATCGCACTTGCGGCCTCTTCCACTGTTTTAGGTTTTGTGAATTCAAAGTTGTACATATGTTTCTCCTCTCTTGCGGTTAGAACAGCTGTGCTGCTTCACCGCTGACCAGATCATCCGTTCATCGCAGCCCAGACACGCGCGGGTGAGACCGGCATGTCGATGTGTTCCACGTCATGTCCGCCACGCTGAAGCGCATCGACCACGGCATTGACCACAGTTGGGGGCGATCCTATGGCACCTGCCTCACCGCAGCCCTTCACCCCGATCGGGTTATGGGTGCACACGGTTGCGTTGCTGTGATCGACGACAAAGTTTGGCAGATCATCGGCGCGGGGCATGGCGTAGTCCATCAGAGAGCCGGACAATAGCTGTCCGTTCTCGTCGTAGATCCCATGTTCCAGCAAAGCCTGCCCGATCCCTTGGGCCAGACCGCCCTGGACCTGACCGGTGACAATCATCGGGTTCACAACGTTGCCAAAGTCATCCATGGCAATCATTGAACAGATATCGACCTTGCCTGTCTCCGCATCGACCTCTACCTCGCAGGCATAGGCACCTGATGGATAGGTGAAATTGGCGGGATCGTAGAACGCGGTTTCCTCTAGCCCCGGTTCGATGTCCTCAATCGGGAAGTCGTGCGGAATATAGGCCTTCAGCGCCACATCCCCGAAGTTCACCTTCTTGTTTGTGCCTTTGACCGAGAAATCCCCGTCTTCGAAATCTACGTTTTCGGGTTTATCCTCCATCATATGGGCGGCAATGAGCGTGGCCTTTTTGATGATCTTCTCGGTTGCACGAAAGACGGCAGACCCGCATACCGCCAAGCTGCGCGACCCGTAGGTCCCCATACCAAACGGAATTTTCGACGTATCGCCATGCACGATTTCAATCGACATCGGGTCGATACCCAACATGTCCGCCACCACTTGCGGAAAGGCTGTCTCATGCCCTTGCCCGTGGCTATGCGCACCAACCATAACAGAGATATTGCCTGTGGCATTCACCCGAACCGTGGCCGCATCATAAAGCCCCACGCGAGAGCCAAGGACACCCACAAGGTTCGACGGCGCGATGCCGCAAGCCTCGATATAGGCGTTGATGCCAAGCCCACGCAGCTTGCCATTCTTGGCACTTTCCGCGCGGCGGGCCTCAAAACCCGCGATATCAGCGCGTTTTTCCAGCCCGTCCATCAGCGCATCATAATTGCCGCTGTCATATTCCAGACCTGCAGCAGAGGCATAAGGATATTGATCAGGTTTGACAAAGTTCATCCGGCGTAGCGCAATCGGGTCCATCCCCAATTCACGCGCGGCCTTATCGATCACACGCTCAAGGCTAAATGTCGCCTCTGGTCGGCCCGCCCCGCGATAGGCGTCAACTGGCGCGGTGTTGGTAAACACCGCTTTGACGTTCACATAGACATTGGGAACAGTGTAGTTGCCCGCCATCAAAGTGCCATGCAAAAACGTGGGCGTCGCCGTCGAGAAATTCGACAGGTAAGCCCCAACATTCGCCATGGTTTCGGTGCGGAAAGCGATGAATGTACCGTCTTTTTCGCAGGCCAGTTCGATCTTGGTGACATGGTCGCGGCCATGTGCGTCACTCAGGAACGCCTCGGTCCGGGTCGATGTCCATTTNACCGGGCGGTTCAGCTTTTTCGCAGCGGCTAGCACCAAGGCCTCTTCACCGTAGTGATAGATTTTGGAGCCAAAGCCCCCCCCCACATCAGGCGCATGCACCGTCAGCTTGTTCTCAGGGATACCCATCACAAAGGCACTGATCAAAAGCCGCGTCAGGTGCGGGTTTTGCGAAGTCGTTGTCAGCTTGTAGTCGCCCGTGCCGGGATCATATTCACCGATCGAACAGCGCGGCTCCATCGCATTGGGGACAAGCCGGTTGTTGACCAATTCCAGCGTCGTCACATGCGGTGCGTTTTTGATCGCCTCATCTGTCGCGGCGCGGTTGTCTTCGATCCAGCCCCAGTCGAAACACTGGTTTGTGCCGATCTCGTCATGGACCAGTGTGTTGTCGTCGGCCAGCGCGGCGGCCATGTCGACCACGGCATCCAATTCATCAATGTCAGCCTCAATCGCTTCGACCGCATCCATCGCCTGTTCCAGCGTTTCGGCAATGACCGCTGCATAGGCGTCGCCCACATGGCGCACCTTGCCATGGGCCAACACAGGTCGCTTGGGTTCCTTCATCGGCTCGCCGTCACGGCTGTTGATCAGCCAGCCTGCGGGGTTGCCGCCGACTTCGGCAAAGTCTTCACCGGTGAACACGGCAACCACGCCAGGCATTTCGGCGGCGGCTGATGTGTCGATGCTGTTAATCTTGCCATTGGCCACGGTTGAGCGCGCAAAGGCGCAATAGGTGGTCTTGGCGGGCGTATAATCGTCCGTGTATTTGCCACGTCCCGTCAGGAAACGCACGTCTTCACGGCGTTTGGTCGCGTGACCCATTCCTCCGTCTGCTGCCATGTTCTTGTCCTCCCTATTCGGCTGCAATAGCGGCTGATTGTCCGCTTGCTGCCATGATTGCGTTGACGATGCCCTGATAGCCGGTACAGCGGCAAATGTTGCCTTCCAGATAGTCGCGGATTTCGGCCTCNGTTGGTTTTGGGNTTTCCTTTAGGAGCGCTGCGGCACTCATCACCATGCCCGGTGTGCAGAACCCGCATTGAAGCCCGTGGTGATCCTGAAACGCCTGTTGAATCGCGTTCAGCGATCCATCGGTCTGGGCCTGGCCTTCGATGGTGTCCACCTCGGCCCCGTCAGCCTCCATTGCTAATATCGTGCAGGACTTTACGGCCTTGCCGTTGACGTGCACAACGCAGGCACCGCACTGGCTGGTGTCGCAGCCCACGTGGGTCCCGGTCAATCCCAGACCTTCGCGCAGCGCTTTGGACAGCACCGTTCGGTTCTCCACCTCTGCCGAGACGGACGCCCCGTTCACATTCATGGTTATTGTTGGCATGTCTTCCTCCCTTAAGAATGCCGGATTGATGCGTCAGCCTAACATGCGCCCAATCCAGCCCTTTTTTGGTTTCTCGTCATCTTCTTCAGAACTGTCGGCTTCAGTTGGGTCCTCTAACCCGTCCTGAAACCGTTCAAAAAACTGATCGGCCAGTTTCTTGGTGAACCCGTCAATGATGCGGCTGCCAAGCTGTGCAAGCTTGCCGCCGATCTTAGCCTCGACGTCATAGGTCAGCAAAGTGCCGCCTTCGTCGGTATCTGCAAAGCTGACCTTTGCCGCCCCTTTGGCAAACCCTGCGGGGCCCCCCTTGCCTTGCCCGGTTAGCGTCAGGCTTTCGCCAATCACAATATCGGACACCTCAACCTGACCTTTGAAGGTGGCCTTTACCGGGCCAACCTTTTGTACAACCACCGCTTCAAACCCGTCGTCAACCGTGCCCGTCAGTTCCTTGCAGCCCGGAATGCAGGCCTTAAGAACCTCTGGATCAAGAATAGCGGCCCAGACCGCTGGACGNGGTGCCGAAATGTCCCGGGTGTCAGCAAGGTTCATAATTTCGCCTTTCGTTTCAGTTTGGACACTTCATCAACAAACCGGGTGGCTGTGAAGGCGCAGGCATGCGAACAGTTCTGCTGGCTGTCTCAGTTTTGCGACAATGCAGACCTACCCGGTGATCCCAAGGCGTTTCATCCGGCGATAAAGCGTCGCGCGCGACACCCCAAGTTCACGCGCCGCAAGGCTGACGTTCCGGTCTGCACGGACCAAAGCACGCATCACCGCGGCACGCTGCGCCCTTTCAAATCCTTTTGACGTTTTGTCCCGTCCGATCAGATCACCCAACGGCACGGGCTTCAACGCTCCTTCGGTTTGCAGATCGAACGCCCGCCGGGCGCCACGCGTGGCCCCTACCACAATATCATCCGCGTCGGTCGCAAGCAGTGACACGCCATCGCTGGGGTCATTCACAATCAGAACACGCGTATCGCTGAACTTATCCTGAAAATTGTCGGCCTCAATGCTGCGGGCTGCTTGCCGCACCAGCTCCGAGATCATGCCGTTCATTGTCTCTGTCTGATCAGCACGCGCCGAAGATACGTCCAAAGCCGCAACAATCTCACCCTCGGCCCCAAAGACGGGCGCGTCAATGCAGCTCATTGCGATGTTGCTGGCCATGAAATGTTCGTCGCGGTGGATCACCAATTCGCGCCGTTCGGTCAAACAGGTGCCGATGCCATTTGTGCCTTGCGCCGCTTCGCTCCAATCAGCGCCAGCGCCAAGCCCCCAGTCATGAAACACGCCCATATCAGCGTCTTCAAACCGGTGGTCAACGATGACACCTTGATTGTCTGTCAAAACGACGCCGCAGCCAGAACTGCCAACAAGGGCAAAGAGCTGATCCAACTTTGGCTCGGCGATGACTGCAACACGACCCAAAGCTTCTTTGCGATTGTGCGTGTCCTTGGCAGAGAGATATTCTGGCGCGCGTGGCTGTGCTGGATCAAGCCCATGTTTGACCACCGAGCGAAACCATGATGCCGCAAGCCGGGACTGCGCCCCGGCAGCGCCGGATTGCACCGCACGCGCGATTTTGTCGATATGCGAGCTTGTAGAGGCCATCAGCGCGAATCCCTGGTCAGATCGCGGTAGGTTACAACGATTGTCCGACAGCGCAAATTTCACGGCCTCCATAGACGTGCTCGCAGACCAAGACATGAAACAGTCGCACCATCTGAAATTGTGATCCCTATGGACATTTAACCTGCTGATCAGGCTTGGACGGGCAAGATCAGCCACTCTTCATTAGCGTTGAATATCGCGTTTTTCGTTCGCCATGAAAACTGCCCCCTTTCCCAAATCAGGGAATTTACAGGACGTGTCCCGAGAGACCGGACATTTCCACACGACGAACAAACGTGAGGGAGTTTAGCATTCTTTAACTTGACACTCTTACGCATTGGGTTAACTGACCACAAAGTACAGAAACCGACCCTTTGGTCAGAGAGTTTGAAGTGAAACGATCCCGCAACGCATCTTCTGAAATCCTGGCTGCGGCGCGCGAAGTGACGGCGCGCGTAGGTGCGGGCAAGCTTACNATTGAAGCCGTTGCGCGTGAGATCGGCATGAGCAAGGGCGGCGTGCTCTATAACTTCCCATCAAAGCAGGCTCTGCTTTCGGCCCTTCTGCGTGAAATGATAGACGAGCACCTTGAAAGTATAAACAGCGTTGACCAGAATCGACCGCACGCGCTCTTGCATGGCCAATTGAATTCCCTTGCTGCGTCCTGCGACCTCAAGGAAAATCTGGCAATGGCGATACTTGCGGCGGCGGCGGAAAGCCCCGAATTTCTCGATCCACTTCGCACTGTGTTTGAGGCAGATCAGCGCAAGATCACCTCAGAAACCACTGATCCCATCGGTGCCCACATCATCCTTGCCGCATTGGACGGGCTGCGTTTTCAACACCTGTTGGGGATGCCGCCGTATGACAGCGACACACGAGAAAAAATGCAACACCGACTTGAGAGTATGATCAATGAATTACGCTAAGACATTTATGCGTGCCACCCGTTCTTTGCGACTGATTGCGGTGTTCTTAGGATGCCTTGGAACTGCGTCCACAGCGCAGGAACAGGCGGCAAACACCGCTATGCCCGAAGCAGTCACAGTGCCCATGACGGTAGCAGTGTCTGCGAGCACAAACGTACAGCGCGTCTTTGTGGGGCGGTTGGAACCGCTCAGAGTGGTCAACCTTGCGTTCCAAGTCCCGGGGCAAATTCTGGAACTACCAGTTTCCGCCGGAGATCGGTTGGAGAAAGGCGCACTGATCGCCAGCCTTGATATCGCTGACTTCGAATTGGCCCTTGCGCGCGCGCAGGCATCTTTCGATTTGGCAACGAGTGAATTCAAACGTTCCGAAGAGCTTGCCAATCGTGGGGCAGGATCTGAGGCGCGCCTTGACTCGGCTAAGGCGCAGCTTGCACAGGCTGACGTGGCTTTGCGCGAAGCAGAACGCCGGCTGGCACAGACAAGGATTGAGGCGCCGTTTGACGCCTTGGTCGGCCGAATTTTTGCCGAGGCTTTTTCTAATACGACACCGGCAGCGCCGATCGTCCTGTTGCAGGATGTCAGCGAAATGCGCGTTTATATCTCGCTGCCCGAAGAGATCGCCGCTTTGGCGCGAACCCGAGCGGCAGATTTCAGCATCACGGCGACATTCCCTGCGGCACCCGGATATGAGGCGGGGTTGATCTTGCGCGAGTTCGTGACCGAAGCGGATCCTGTTGCCCAGACCTATGTGGTTGAATTCGCAATCGCGGGAGAACCCGACCCGCGCCTTTTGCCCGGAATGACGGCAAACGTGACCGCAGGGCTTGAGGTGTCAGGCCAAACAGGCGGCGTCCTTATTCCAGTGTCAGCGGTTGATACGACCAGCGCACCAGAGCCACGGGTCTGGATTTTTGACGCGTCAACGCAAACAGTCGCACCGCGCACNGTGCGTCTGGGGCTTCCCCGTAAGAATGCAATCATGGTGCTTGAAGGGCTTGCCGCTGGTGAGCGCGTTGTTTCAGGCGGCTGGTGGAAACTGATCGACGGCATGTTGGTCCGTCCAGACGCATCATAGGATATCAACATGGCAATGTCTTTTGCAGCGGGCTCAATCAGCCGTCCTGTCACCATTTGGTTGGCCATNCTCTTTTGCCTATTTGGCGGAATATGGGGGCTGGGAACTGTTGGCAGACTTGAAGACCCGAGCTTTACCCTAAAAACCGCACTGGTGTTTGTTCCTTACCCGGGTGCGACTGCCGAAGAGGTCGAAGAACAGGTTTCCGAGGTCATTGAAGGTGCGTTGCAGCAAATGAAGCAACTGCGCCGGATCGAATCCAAATCGACGCCCGGGATGTCCCAGATCACTGTCGAAATCACAGACACCTTTGGGNCAGATGAGATGCCGCAAGTCTGGGACGAGATGCGACGACGATTAAGCGACCTGAACGGCGACCTGCCCGCAGGTGCGCGCGACCCCATCATCAACGATGACTTTGGTGACGTTTATGGCATGCTCTATGCGGTCGGAACCAATGGCTATTCCCCATCAGAGCAGCGCGAGATAGCACGCTTTCTGCGGCGTGGTCTTGTGTCTGTGGACGGGGTGGCAAAAGTCGAAATCCAAGGTTTGACCGAAGAGGAGATCACAGTTGCGGTCCCGTCGTCCCGGCTAACCAGCCTCGGTCTACCGCCCACCAAGATTTTGGCGGCTATTTCAGACGAGAACAGGGTTTTCGCCGACGGTGAGATCACCGAAGGCCCCGCACGTATCGGCGTGTCAGTGCCGCAAGGTTACGCAACAGTGACCGGCATTGAGGCCCTTCGCCTGGGCGCCCCGGGCAAGGTCGGTCAGATCGCCGTGGCCGATATCGCCAGTGTGACGCGCGCGGAAAAAGACCAACCGGATCAAATCATCCGCCAAAATGGTGAGCGTGCGTTTACCTTGGGTGTGTCGGCCTTGACCGACCGCAATGTCGTCGAAGTCGGGAACCGTGTTGATGAACGGCTTCGCATTTTGATTGCAGAACTTCCAGATGGGGTCGAGGTTGCACCAATTTACGAGCAACATAAGGTTGTGGACGCTGCCGTTTCGAACTTTCTGGTAGGCCTTGGGCAATCCGTTGCAATTGTTGTTGGTGCACTGATGCTGACAATGGGATGGCGCGCAGGTATTGTTGTGGGGGCCACTCTTGCGCTGACAGTGCTTGCGACCATCTTTTTCATGTCGATTTTCGGCATTCCGATGGAACGCATTAGTCTTGGTGCGCTGATCATTGCGATGGGAATGCTGGTCGATAATGCCATCGTCATCACCGAAGGCATGGTGATCGGCATGGCACGGGGTAAGTCCGCGCAACTGGCAGCGTCAGAGACTGAAACCGCCACCTCGATCCCGCTACTCGGTGCAACGGTCATTGGCATCATGGCGTTTTCAGGCATTGGGCTGTCGCCGGATGCAACGGGTGAGTTTCTATTCTCTCTTTTTGCCGTGATTGGCATTTCTTTGCTTTTAAGCTGGATTCTTGCCGTCACGGTGACACCTTACCTTGGTGCCCTGTTGCTGCGCGCACCAAAGAACATTTCTGACGATCCTTATAAGGGCGCGTTCTATTCGATGTATCGCGGTATTCTTTGGGCTGCGCTCAGGTCCAAATTGATCGTTGTCATGACCGTCGTCGGCATCACCGTCGTGTCCCTTATGGCGTTCGGCCAAGTCAAACAGGCATTTTTCCCAGCATCCACCACGCCGCTGTTTTATGTCCAGTATCTATTGCCACAAGGGACCGACATCGCGACCACGGATGAGGACATGAAACTGCTGGAAACACTTCTGCTTGAGACAGAAGGCGTTCAAAACGTTGCCACTTTGGTCGGGCGCGGTGCCAGCCGCTTTATGCTGACGTATAGTCCGGAACAAGCGAATGCATCCTACGGTCAGCTGATCGTGCGTGTCGCTGATGCTGCTGAAATCCCTGCTTTGGCCGAGAACCTTCGGCAATCCCTGCCACCACAATTCCCCAATGCCTTGGTAAGGGTCGATGAACTGGTCTTTGGGCCCCCGGCAGGTGCGGACGTTGCCGTGCGCTTTTCGGGGCCAGACCCGCTCATTCTGCGTGAATTGGCAGGCCAAGCGACCTCGGTTTACCGTGATGCAGGAACGATCACTGATCCGCGCACGGATTGGCGTCAACGCGAAATCACGATCAACCCCATCGTGGATGAGGCGCGGATGCGCCTTGCGGGTGCCAGTCGGCAGGCCATTGCTGATACAATTGAATACGGCACCTCGGGACTGCGGGTTGGGACCTTGCGGGAGGGTGACACAGAAGTTCCACTGATCCTGCGACTTCCCGAAAACGAGCGCAGTGGTGTCGAAAGCCTGCGTGACCTTGAAGTATGGTCGGAAGGTGGTGGACAATACGTGCCAATGTCGGGACTCGTGGAAAGTTTTGAAACAAATCTTTCTGAAGCCTTGATCTTGCGCCGGGACCGTGAGCGGACGATCACCGCTCTGGGCGGTGCACGTGGTGACTTGACCGCTGATGAAGCATTCCGAAGCGTTCGTGACCAGATAGAGGCCATCACGATGCCACCTGGCTATGCAATGGCATGGGGCGGAGAGTTTGAGAGCGCGTCTGACGCACAGGCGGCCCTTGGTAAGCAGCTGCCCCTGGGGTTCCTTGTGATGCTCACAATTTCGATCCTGATGTTCAACAAATTGCGCCAGCCGCTGATCCTGTGGCTTGTGGTGCCTATGTCGGTCACCGGAATGGTTCTGGGACTTTTGTTCACCGGGCTTCCATTTACCTTCACAGCCTTGCTTGGCTTTCTGTCGCTGTCGGGCATGTTGATGAAAAACGCGATTGTTCTGGTCGAAGAGATTGACGCGCAACGCGCCAAGGGTATCGAGAATTACAAGGCGGTCATGGATGGCTCTGTCAGCAGGCTACGGCCAGTGGTTTTGGCCGCGGGAACGACGATTTTTGGTATGTTGCCGTTGTTACCTGATGCATTCTTTGCGTCGATGGCTGTCACGATCATGGGCGGCCTGGCGTTTGCCTCGATCCTGACCCTCGTACTGGTCCCAGTACTTTACGCGCTGCTTTTCCGAATTCATCCACCCAAGCGCGCAAAAGGGTGCTGTCAGACGAATGCGAACCATTCTCTGAATGGCCAGTGACCGTTAGCGTTATGCCGCACCGAGTTGACGCCACTCGGCAAGAGCGGCGGCGCGGTTAAGCTTGAAGTTTTCTCGTGAGTAAAGGTGGCGTTCCTGGTTGAAATGGTTGTGAACGGAGGCGTGGACGGAGACGAACTTCTGCAAGGTTCGCGTTCGTCGGAAGCGCAACATTTCTCGTTCTCTTCGTCGAAACGGCAAGTGTGAATTCTCGGCTCGATTGTTCTTCCAACGCCCAGTCTCTTGTCGTTCAGCATTACCGATGACCTTCATCGCAGCGCCGTAAGACCGCAGCTGATCAGTCACGATGACACGTGGTCGACCAAAGCGTTTCATTGTTTTTCTGAGGAATTTCAATGCTGCTTTGCGATCACGACGCTTCGTAACGTAGCTTTCCAACACTTCGCCTTCGTGATCAACCGCCCGCCAGAGATAGTGGGTCTCGCCATTGATCTTCACGAACGCCTCGTCCAAATGCCATTGCCAATTCGAATGTGCCCGCAACTGCTGGACGCGCCGTTTGCGAATTTCAGCGGCAAACATCGGCCCAAATCTGTTCCACCATAACCGAACCGTTTCGTGGCTGATCTCAATACCGCGCTCATGCAGCAGGTCTTCCACATTTCGAAGCGAAAGTGGATATCGAACGTACATCATCACCGCGAGCCGGATGATTTCCGGGCTGGTTTTGAAGTATTTGAATATGTCGGGTTTGGTCATGATCGGACGCTACGAAACCAACCTGCCCTTCACAAGCCAGTTTCCTCTGACACTGCCTTCGTGCGCAGAGCCCATCGGATTACGCCGACACTGGCCCAGCCTTTTCACTCAAGACGCATCTATCGGGCGAGATCCTGTCCGAGGGTCTGATTTACGGGCCAACCGGCAAGATGACCAACAG
>JGI24724J26744_10003003_pt1 | contig 11036 bp, 11 predicted proteins | sample Cruoilmetagenom7_FD_26744 | JGI IMG/M metagenome (IMG submission 26744)
GCGCAATTGCTCTAGAAACGGACGAAACATCAGACCAGCCGTTCGATCCCGAGGGTGATCACGATCCCGAGTATCGCACCGATGATGGCCCAAACTGCCGCATATTGTGCGATGTCAAAGCCGGTCCCATTGCGGCGACGTACATAGACACGCCCCATACTGCCCCGATCAAAATGCCTGCGATGATAACCATGATTGCCTCTTTCGTGCCGGATTTACAGGCGCGCCAACCGCTGGGCTGCGCCGCTGATCCGGGAAATTTCGTCCATCCGGGCACGCGCGGCGGTCTCGGAGCCGAAGCCATACCGCGCTGCCGGAAGGGAGTCGAGCCTCAGGCGGTCCGCCTCGGCGGTGTGGCCTTGCAGGGCCAGGGCCTCGGACCGGATGAAACCCAGTGATGCAATGAATGCGGCGTTTTCGGTGCGCTCGGCGACGGGGGTCGCGCGCGCGGTCAAAGCAAGGACCATGTCCGCTTGACCCGATGCCAGCGCCTGCACCGCCAAATGCATGTCGATATGGGCTGCGTGGACCTCGCCGCCGGGGTCGCGGCGGTAAATCTCGGCGGACGTCAGCAAGGCCGCCAGCGCGGTTTCGCCGCGATCGCTGGGCGCAAGGCGGGCGTTCAACATCAAGCTGAGGGCCAGCCGGTTGTCGGTCCAGTTCAGGGACCGCGCCAATGACAATGCCCGGGTGGCCCCGGCGCGACGTTGTGACACGCCACCATTCGACGCCAGCGATTGTTCAATGGCTTGCTGCCAGGCGCGGGGCGTGATGCCGGCATTCACCCCGTTATGTTGCCGCCCCGCCGGGTTGATCCGGTTGAACAGCGTCGGCAAACGCGCCGCAACCTGATCGCGCGTCATGCCGGGTTGCAATTCCGCAGCGTACCAAACCTTGAGCAGTAGCATATCAAACCCGGTCAGCGTGGTTTGAAAGTTGTCGTCGTTAAAGATGCTGTCGGGCAGGCGGAAAAGATCATTGAGCGGGCCAAGCGCCTGTCCGATTTCTTCGTGCAAACAGTCGCGGATTTCTTGTGGCGTGGTGTCGATGGGGACAAAAATCGTTGCACTGGTGCGGGTTACAACGCGGGTCCAATCAATTGTCGGGCTGCGACGGTTGGCGACAAACTCGGCCCAGGACGCGACGTTGGGCACCACAAAACACGCGGCCGAGGGCACAACGGCCTGCATCGTGCGCCGCTGCATGAATTCGACGGTGATGAGGTTGCTGCTGGCGGACCCGCTTGCAGCGCGTGAGATATCGATCCCGGCCTCGGCCCGAAGCCGTGCGATCAAGCGGTCAAGGTCCGCAAGCCCTTGTGCCGGTGCAGAGCCGCGAGTGACCACGCTGACCGGCCCCTCGAACCGTGAAAACTGTTCGATCGGGCGCCCGCTTTCCATCGCAAAGCCCAGTTCCAGAAAATCGCGCACCATTTCAGAGTTCGGACGGTTGGCGGGCAGGGGNCGTGGCGCGCCGGGGCGAAACGCGGCAANCGGCGCNGTGGCCACGCTGCTGGCATCCAGCCGCTGCACCTGTCCCGCCGGNGCACAGGCTGTCAGGGTTGCAAGGGTCAAGGCCGCCAGTCGTCCCTTCATGCCGCCTGCCTTTCGCTCACGCCGTTCAAGAGTGCGTCGAAATCTTCAAGTGACCCGTTCGGCATCTCGGACAGGGCACGCCGCCACGCGCGTGCGCCCGGTTTCCCTGCGAACAGCCCAAGAATATGACGGGTGGCACCAATCAAACGACCGCCGCGCTGCAAATGCGCGGCAATCACAGGACGCATTGCCCGCGCGACCTCCAACGGGTCGGAATCGGGTGTCGCCATGCCGAAAATTCGANGGTCGGCAGATGACAGGATTTCGGCGGGTTGGTGGTAGGCCGCCCGCCCGATCATCACNCCGGCAAAGCCCTGATCGAGCAAAGCCTGTGCTTGATCCAAGCTGGCGATGCCGCCGTTCAGACACAGGGTCAAGTCAGGGTAGGCNGGGATCATCCGCGCCACCAGNTCATAGTCGAGCGGCGGAACCTCGCGGTTTTCTTTGGGCGACAGGCCTTGCAGCCAAGCCTTGCGGGCATGCACGATCACCCGCGAAACGCCTGCATCACGGGCAGCGTCAAGGAACGCGGGCAACGCCTGTTCGGGGTCTTGATCGTCGACAGCGATCCGGCATTTGACGGTGATCTCGGCATCGCATGCGCCTCGCATGGCCGACAGGCAGTCGCCGACCAACGCGGGCGTTTTCATCAACACCGCGCCAAAACTGCCCGATTGCACCCGATCCGAGGGGCAGCCGACGTTCAGGTTGATCTCGGTGTATCCTTCGTCCGCGCCCATCCGCGCCGCCTGCGCCAGTTCCGCCGGGTCCGAGCCGCCCAATTGCAGGGCTACCGGCTGTTCGGTCGGGTCGAACCGCAGCAAATGCCGCGCTCCGCCACGAACCAAGGCCGCCGAGGTGACCATCTCGGTATATAGGAGCGTGTGGCGGCTCATGTGCCGGTGAAACTGACGGCAGTTCGAATCGGTCCAATCAAGCATTGGTGCCACGGACAGGCGCCAGGGCGCATATAAGGGGGCGATTGGCTTTGACACACGACTCCGAGGGGTGTTTGTGATTTCAACGGTCTGTGACGGATATACCCCAGCTGCCTGCACGTCCACAAAGGCTGGTGATGACCTGCCGAAAGCGGCGCTTTTCAGCGCGACCCGGGCGCACGCTTTGGCCTGTGTCGCTTGACAACGCGCCGTGACAACCGCATCCCGAACCGGACACAAGACAGGAGCAGCCCGTGACCCAGACCATCCAAGGCCAAAATGGCCCGACAAAAACGATCCTGCGTGCCTTGGCGGGGGAAAAACAGGATGTGCCACCCGTCTGGATGATGCGGCAAGCCGGGCGCTATTTGCCTGAATACAAGGCGACCCGTGCGCAGGCCGGTGATTTCCTGTCACTGTGCTATACGCCCGAATTGGCGGCCGAGGTGACGTTGCAACCCCTGCGGCGGTTCGATTTTGACGCGGCGATCCTGTTTGCCGATATTTTGCTGATCGGTCAGGCGCTTGGCTCGAAACTGTGGTTTGCCGAGGGTGAAGGCCCGCGCATGAGCACCGTGACTGACCGCGCTGCTGTGGCGCAGCTGAAGCCCGCGCAAGACGTGCATGAAGTCCTGTCACCGATTTACGAGACCTTGCGCATCCTGTCGCGTGAGCTGCCACGCGACACCACGTTGATCGGGTTTGCCGGTGCCCCTTGGACGGTGGCCAGCTACATGACCGCCGGTCGCGGCACCAAAGATCAAGGCCCCGCGCATGCCTTTAAGGACAGCGACCGCGAGGGGTTCGCGATGTTGATCGACAGTCTGACCGAGGCGACGATCGAATATTTGTCTGCGCAGATCAGCGCCGGAGCCGAGGTCGTCAAGATTTTCGACAGTTGGGCCGGCAGCCTGAAGGGCGCGGATTTCGATGATTTCGCGCTGAAACCGACGGCAACGATCATCGCGGCGCTCAAGGCGCGGCATCCGGGCATTCCGGTTATCGCCTTCCCGCGTGAGGCGGGGGATCGTTATATCGGGTTCGCCAATGCGACGGGTGCGGACTGCGTCGCACTGGACAATTCTGTCAGCGCCGATTGGGCGGCGAAGAATGTGCAGGTTGATGGCTGTGTTCAGGGAAATCTAGCGCCGAAATACATGGTCGAGGGCGGGCCAGAGCTGGTGTCCGAGACCAAGCGCATCGTCAAGGCTTTCTCAGGCGGGCCGCATATCTTCAACCTTGGTCACGGGATCACGCCCGACGCCAATCCGGACAACGTGTCGCGCATGATCGAGGCTATTCGCGGCTAAGGATTTCGGGCGGCTAAGCAAATTGGGGGGCAGTCACGCCGCCCCCCAAAGGGTGTGATTTAGGGGCGCTCCAACCGGTAGCCGTCACCGTCGCGCACTGCTTTGTGGAATGCCGGGTGCAGGAAATGCCCGCCGGTGAACAACGCACCGTCGCTGGCAACCTCGTCGAGCAAGCGTTTGCGGGTCTGGCGGGCGGCGTCCACATCCATATCGAACGCGATGGCAATATTCGGGTCGGCGGCTTGCAAGTAAGGCGCGTGAATGATGTCGCCTGCATGGATCAACATCGCACCATCGGTATCCAGCCGCCAGCCACTGTGACCGGGGGTGTGGCCCAACAGGGGCAGGGTGGTCAGGCCGGGCGCAATATCGCCCTCGCCCTCAACCGGGCGCAACCGGTCGCCATAGGCCGCCAGAACCGCCAGCGCCACGGCTGACCAGTCGGGAAACGGATCGGGCAGGCCTTGGGTATTGGTCTCATCGCTCCAGAATGCCAGTTCAGCGGCGGCCACGACCAGTTCGGCATTCGGGAACACCGCAGCGCCATCAGCGGTAATCATACCCGCGATGTGGTCAGGATGCAGATGCGTCGCAAACAGCGTGTCCACGTCGGCGGCGGCGACACCGGCCTCGGCCATCGCGTCGGGCAAAAAGCCGCAGGTCGGGCCGAACAGATCACGCGGCCCAGCATCACACAAAATCGTGCGGCCGGCGTTCTGGATCAAAACAGCGTTGAAATTTGTGGCAATCGCGTCGGCATGCTGGCTGGCAAGAAGCGCTTTGATATGTTCGGGCGCAGTACCGGGGAACAACTCGGGCCCGAAATCAAAGCCGCCATCGGTCAAGACGGTTACGGTGGCGCTGCCTAGTGCGCGGGATGCAATACGGGTCATACGAGTCCTTTGGGTTGGTCCGGGTGTATTGGCGTGAATGTTGCACAGGCTAGCAGGTTTGACGCATCCCGCAATCCGCTGTTCAGATATAGGCGCCCCACAGAATGAGCGCCTGTCCAATCCAGTACAACGGCCACAAGGTTCGCGCCGCAAACAGCCGGATATCGGCGCTCTGGAATACAAAGAGGCGCAGGGCCAGGATCAGATCCGAGGCGACAAACGCGCAAACCCCGATGTACGTCAGGATACGGCCCGGTGTTTGGGGAAGAAACGTCGCGCTCAACGCCATAGCCGCGATCACCAGGGCATAAGCGCGAACCGGCCCTTTGAAAGCCCCCGCTTTGGGCGCAATCCAGAAGGCAGTGAGGGCGCCGAGGGCAAGCATGGCGGCCAGCACCGGCCAGAATGCGGCAGGCAGGGGGGCTGGGTCTTGAACATACGGGGCCAAAAAAGCCACCGCGTAGGCGAGATGCCCGACCCCGAACGCGATCATCCCGGCCAGAAACGCACGGTCACCCTCACGCGAGAGGGCGTAGTCTCCAAGCGCCCCGAATGCCAGGCCTGCGACGATCCAAGCCGGCGCAATGGTCAATAATCCATAGAGCATCAACAGCCCCATACTGGCTGTCTTGACCCATGTTGCCTGAGTGACGGGCGTGTCGTCACCTGCATGGCGCAGCCAGAAAACAAGCGCACAGATGCGGCGGCAAGCAAGATCAGGTTCAGCAGCACAAAGCCCTCCTTGAAACTGTGGATATCCTCTGACACCTTTGTTGAAATTGCGAGGGGGCTTTGGTGGATTTTTTGATCATTGGTGGTGGAATTGCCGGGCTGTCGGCTGGGGCGCGGCTGTCCGAACTGGGCAGTGTTCTGCTGGTCGAAGGTGAAAGCAGTCTGGGGTATCACAGCTCTGGCCGGTCGGCGGCGCTGTACGAGGCTGATTACGGCGCTCCGGCGACGGTTGCCGTCGCCCGCGAGAGCTTTGCCGAATTGTCCGACCTCAATGTCCTGAGCCCGCGCGGGTTTCTGGTGGTGGGTCGCCACGAGGATCGCGCCTTGTTTGATGCCGATGTCGAGGCCTTGCGCCTGACGGTGATCCCCTGTGACGAGGCGGTGCAAAAGTTTCCAATTCTACGCCCCGAGGCCGTTGCCTTTGCCGGTTATACTGAGGCAGCCCAGAACATCGACACCGATCTGTTGATGCAAAGCTATGGCCGCAAGATCCGTGGAAACGGCGGTCAGATCCGCACCAAGTCGCCGCTTCAACGGCTGGAGCGCACTGCCGATGGCTGGATTGCCACGGTCGCAGGGGAGGCAATCCAAGCGAGAAAGATCGTCAACGCGGCTGGGGCCTGGGCCGATGGAGTGGCGGCCTTGGCTGGGCTTGATCCGATTGGCATCACGCCGCATCGGCGCTCGATTGCGCAGTTGCCACCGCCGGGCGGGCGCGATGTATCGCGCTGGCCGATGGTGATTGGCGCAGGAGAGCGTTGGTATGCAAAACCCGAGGCCGGAAAACTGCTGGTCTCACCTGCCGAAGAAGACCCGACCACGGCGCATGACGCCTTCACGGATGACATGGTGCTTGCCGAGGGGCTGGCGCGGTATGAAGAGATGGTTGTCGAGCCAGTGACGCGGGTTGAAACCTCATGGGCGGGTCTGCGCAGCTTTGCGCCGGATCGAACGCTGGTATTGGGGCCTGATCCGGTTGATCCGGCGTTTGTCTGGTGCGCCGGGCAAGGCGGGCAGGGGTTCTTGTCGGCGCCCGGTGCGGCGCGCGTGCTGTCGGAGACGCTGGGCGGCCCGGCATCCGGCCAACCGGCCGCGATCCTGCAGGCACTGTCGCCTGCGCGGTTTCGCTGATGCGGCGTCTGACCCTCCCCGATAGCGCGGCGCAAACGAAGGGCGGACGCCGCAACGCTCCCTCGGCGGAACGCAACTTGCCCGCGATAACCGAGGTCCTGGCCGAAGTCCTGCCCGATACCGGCCTTGCCCTGGAAATCGCCAGCGGAACCGGCCAGCATATTGCGGCGTTTGCCGGCGCGTTTTCAGGCCTGACCTGGCAGCCGAGTGATGTTGATCCAAACAACCATGCATCAATCGCGGCTTGGGTCGGTGATGCGCCGAATGTAAAAACGCCCATCACGCTCAACGCCTGCCGCGCCGGATGGGCGCAAACGCAGGGTGCATGGGATGTCATCTGCCTCACCAACCTTGTGCATTTGATCTCTGCACGCGAAGCCACCATTCTGTTGGCCGAAGTCGGGGCGGCGGTGTCACCTGGCGGGGTGTTTTGCCTTTACGGCCCGTTCAAACAGGGCGGGGCGCTGATTGGATCAGGGGACGTCGCGTTTGACAAATCCCTGCGCGAACAAGACCCTGATATCGGCTATAAAGACGTCGAATGGGTCGTGCGCAGGTTGCAGGCGGCGGGTTTCCCCGCGCCAGAACTGGTGACGATGCCCGCCAACAATCTGATGCTTGTCGCCCGCCGCGCCTAGCCTTGTTGATTTGGGTCAAAGCCGATGAGCGCGACCTGTGTAATCGATGTGGGGACTTTGCATTCAGAAAAGAGACTATCATGGACCCCAGAGCCGACCTCGAGCGCACCAAAGACCGCTCACGCGCCCTCATCAAAGCTGTCAACGCACCGATGAAAGCGTTCGGACAAGTGTCTCTGGCGGTAAAAACCTCCGAGGCGATCAGCGTCAAGGAAAAGGAATACGTCGCAATCGGCATTGCCGTCGTGCAGGGCTGTGACGATTGCGTCGGGTTTCATGCTGATATTTTGCAGAAGCTCGGCGGCACGCGAGAGGAATTCTGCGACGTGCTGGCGATGGCGATCCAGATGGGCGGCGGTCCTGTGGTGATGAATGCCGGTCGCGCCTTGGAAATCTGGGACGGCTTGGTCACGGCGTAACCGTTGATGGCGCAAATGGAATAGGGCGGCCCGAACCGGGGCCGCCCTTTGTTTTTCGTCAAACCGGATCAGTTCGGGATTTCGCCGTTCATGCCTTCGACATAAAAGCCCATGCTCAACAGATCGCCATCCGAAGCGGTCTCGCCCTCGGCCAGCCAAGCGGTGCCGTCTTGACGGTTGATCGGGCCGGTGAACGGGTGGAACGATCCGTCTGCGATACCCGCGATCATCGCATTTGCTTCGTCTTGAACATCAGCCGGAATACGATCGCTGAAGGGTGACAGCGCGACTTCGCCCTCGGGAATGCCCAGCCAGACATTGTCGGCGGTCCATGTCCCGTCAAGGCGGGCCTGAATGCGGTCAATGTAGTATGGTGCCCAGTTGTCCTCAATCGCGGTCAGGTGAACATCTGGTGCGAACGAGCTCATGTCCGAGGCTTGACCAAAGGCCAGCGCATCGTGCTGCTGTGCAACGGTCAGCGGCGCGGTCGAGTCGGTGTGCTGCATGATGATGTCAGCGCCTTGCTCGATCAGGGCCTCGGCGGCGGCGGCTTCTTGTGCCGGGTCAAACCACGAATAGGCCCAGACCACGCGGAAATCGACCTCGGGGTTTGCGGCATGCGCGGCCAGATAGGCGGCGTTGATACCCATGATAACTTCGGGGATCGGGAACGAGGCGATGTAGCCAACAACATTCGATTCCGTCATGCGACCGGCGATATGGCCGATCACTGCGCGACCCTCATAGAAACGCGCGTTGTACAACGACACGTTCGGCGCTTCTTGCAGGTAGCCGGTGGCGTGCTCAAAGGCGACGTCGGGGAAACGCTGGGCCACGGCATTGATCTCGGGGCCATAGCCGAACGAGGTTGCAAAGATCATGTCCGCGCCGGACAGGGCCATTTGCGTCATGACACGGCCCGAATCCGCACCCTCAGGGACGCTTTCGACAAAGACGGTCTCGATGGCGTCGCCAAAGTGCTCGACAGCAGCGAGGCGGGCAACATCATGCGCCGTGGTCCAGCCAAAGTCACCGACCGGGCCGACATAGATGAAGCCAACCGTCAGCGGATCAGCAGCCAGCGCCGAGGTGCCCATCGTCGCGGCAAGGCCAAGCGCCAAGGCCGACGAGCTAAGCAGGGTTCTACGTTTCATTGATACTCTCCGTGTTAGATGGGCTTAATTTTGCCCTTTTGAGCCGCCGGATTATCCGGCTGCGTGGAATGACCGACCCAAAGATCCGGGGGCCGACATAGAGGTGCGTCCGCGACTCGACGACATGATCACGAGCACGACAATAGTGATGAGATAAGGCGACATCGACAAATATTCCACCGGAATACGGAATCCAGCCGCTTGTAGGTTCAGTTGCAAGACCATGATCCCGCCGAACAAATAGGCTCCGGCCAGGACGCGCCACGGACGCCAGGAGGCAAATACAACCAGCGCCAATGCGATCCAGCCGGCACCGGCGGTCATGCCCTCGGTCCATTGTGGCACCCGCACAAGGCTGAGGTACGCGCCGCCAAGACCCGCGCAGGCCCCGCCGAACATGATCGCCAGAATGCGCACCCGCTTGACCTTGTAGCCAAGCGCATGGGCGCTGTCGTGGTTTTCACCAACGGCACGCAGCACGCGACCGCCACGGGTTTTGTTGAGCCAATACCACGTCGCGGCGATAATCAGCAGCGAGATATAGACAAGGATGTCATGGCTGAACACGATCCGCCCGACGACCGGCAATTCGGACAGAAAGCCCATGTCGATTTTGGGCGTGCGTGGTGGCACGATCCCGACATAGCTTTGCCCGACCAGCGCCGAAAGGCCCAGGCCGAACAACGTCAACGCAAGGCCCGAGGCGACCTGATTGGCCATCAGGACTTGGGTCAGTATCGCAAAGAGCAGCGACACCAAAGCGCCCGCCACAATCGCGCCAATCATACCCAGATAGGGGTTTTGGGTGGTCACGGCGATGGCGAAACCGGCGACGGCGCCGACGATCATCATGCCTTCGACGCCAAGGTTCAGGACACCGGCTTTTTCGACGACCAATTCGCCAATAGCAGCCAGCAGGATCGGGGTTGCCGCGACCATCAAGGACGCGATCAGCACGACGGGATTGATTGAGCCAAAATCCATCAGACGGTCTCCTTGCTGCGGTTGGTCAGGCGCACGCGATAGTTTGACAGCACATCCAGCGCCAGAAGGAAGAACAACAGCATGCCTTGGAACACCTGAATGGCCGCGGCGGGCAGGTTCAGCATGAACTGCGCCAATTCACCGCCGATATAGGTCAACGCCAGCAGCAAACCGGCCAGCACGATGCCAACGGGATGCAACCGGCCAAGGAAGGCCACGATAATTGCGGTAAAGCCGTAGCCCGAGTTGAAATCAATGGTGATCAGACGGGCAGGGCCGGCGACCTCGAACATGCCGGCAAGCCCCGCCGTCAGACCCGATATGCCAAGGCACATCAAGACCAACCGCGCGGGTGCTACACCGGCGAATTTGGCGGCGCGAGGTGCCTGACCGGCCAACTGTATATGAAACCCCAGAATATGCCGGTGCAGCAGCACATAGGTAAAGATCACCGAGATAAAGGCCGCGACAACACCCCAGTGCATGCCCGAATTGGCGATCAGCTCCTGATTGGAGGCCGCGCCATAATTGAAGATATTGCGTGATCCGGGGAACCCCTGACCTTCGGGGTTGCGCATAAAGCCGGTCGCAGCGGCGGCGAGCAGCTTTTCGGCGACGTAAACCAGCAGCAGCGACACGAGGATTTCATTGGTGTTGAACCGGGTTTTCAAGATTGCCGGGATCATCGCCCAGGCCCAGCCCCCGGCGGCTCCGGCGATAATCATCAACGGAAAGACGATCCACAGGTCGGCGGGGTAGAAAAACAAGGCCGTACCGGCCGCGCACAAGGCCCCGATAATGTATTGCCCCTCGGCGCCGATATTCCAGATACCGGCGCGAAACCCAATCGCCAAACCAACCGCGATCAAGATCAGCGGGCCGGCCTTGACCAATAGTTGCGGGCGCGAATAGGCGGCGAATTGTTCCGAGAACAAGGGATCCCAAAAGATCAACTTGATCGCCTCGAACGGGTTTTTGCCCAGTACCGCGAACAGGATACCACCGGCGATCATCGTCAGGATGACGGCAACCAACGGGGTTGCGTAGTTCCACATTTGCGAGGGTGACGGGCGTTTTTCAAGCCGCAACATTGGTCTCTCCTTCCGCGCCGCCCAACATCAGGCCGATCTGGTCCATGGTCAGCCCTTGCACCGGGCGTGGGGCACTCAATTTACCGCCGTTCAAAGCCGCGAATTCATCTGCGACTTCAAGAAGTTCATCAAGGTCCTGGCTGATGACCAC